>Ga0213868_10001608_pt1 | contig 21867 bp, 22 predicted proteins | sample PICome_9_FD_160087 | JGI IMG/M metagenome (GOLD analysis project Ga0213868, IMG submission 160087) | Coastal seawater microbial communities near Pivers Island, North Carolina, United States - PICO127 | ecosystem: Environmental > Aquatic > Marine > Coastal | place: USA: North Carolina...
GTATGATTTATGCTTTTGGAGATATTAGTGGCGCCCACATGAACCCAGCCGTTACTATTGGCTTTGCGTATGCTAAAAAATTTCCATGGAAAGAGGTTCCTGCCTATGTTCTGGCGCAGCTCATTGGAGCTTTTCTAGCAAGTGGCATACTATTGTATTTATTTCCAGAGAGTCAAACACTTGGCGCCACTGTGCCGGAGCTCTCTGCACTTAAAGTTTTTATATTTGAAATTATTTTATCCTTTTTCTTGATGGTAGTCATCATAAATGTATCTACAGGATCAAAAGAAATTGGCGTAGTTGCTGGTATTGCCATTGGTAGTGTTGTACTATTAGAGGCAATGTTTGCAGGCCCCATTACTGGAGCCTCCATGAATCCAGCCCGATCCATAGCGCCAGCTGTAGTCTCTGGTAACATAGCAGATTTATGGATTTATATTCTTGCTCCTATTGTTGGTTGTGTGCTGGCTGTAGTGACCTGCAAATTAGTGAAATATGAGCAGTGTTGTGATGAGGGTTGTTAAATATCTTCATTAAGCTAATGGTGACACTTTAATATCTTAAAGTTTTCAAAATCCTACTAGTATTTCTAGCCATCAAAGTATCTTTGGTTCAGGACGAATTTTGGACAATTCTGAAATAAAGCTAGTATACTAGCTATTTTAAATACCTACATAGCTTTACTGCTTGTTTTTTTGATACCATACATGAAGATTTACACACTACACTCCAAGCACCCCCTTCCTATTAGCAAGCAACAGGCTTGGGATTTTTTGTCTGACCCTAATAACCTTAAGGCTATTACACCTAAGTATATGGGTTTTATTATAAAATCTGGTGCAGACAGACCCATGTACGCAGGACAAATCATACAATACATTGTAACTCCACTACTGGGTATAAAAACAAAATGGGTTACAGAAATAACTCAGGTTAAGAAGGGTGAGTATTTTGTTGACCAACAACTCTTTGGCCCTTATGCAATGTGGCATCACAAACACTTTATAAAAGAAATTCCAGGTGGTGTAGAAATGGAAGACATTATAGACTATAAAGTGCCTCTTGGGTGGCTAGGTCAATTAGTGCATCCTATATTAGTAAAGCCAAGACTTGATAAAATATTCAAGTATAGAAAAAAGAAATTAATTGAACTTTTTGGGACAATATAATTACCCCACAATAACTTATAACTATGAAAAACATACTTCTTATTGGCGGATCCTACGGAATTGGAGCCGCAATAGCAAAACAACTTAAAGATACCCACAAGGTATATGTAGCCTCTAGAACACAAGAGAACATACCCCAGGGAGTTAGTCACATGATCTTTGATGCATTAACTGATGACATCTCTACATTACCCTTGCCAGATCAGATAGACGGCCTGGTGTATTGCCCTGGAAGTATCAATCTAAAACCTTTTAAGAGAATAAAACCTCAAACATTCCAAGAAGATCTAGAGGTAAATTTTCTTTCACTAGTTAAAGTACTACAAGGCTTACTTCCAAAGCTTACGGCTTCAAACGGAGCAAGTTTAGTGTTTTTTAGCACTGTTGCGGTTAAAGTAGGTATGCCTTTTCATACCAGCGTTTCTGGATCTAAAGGAGCTATAGAGGGTTTTGCAAAGGCATTGGCAGCTGAATATGCACCAACAATGAGAGTTAATGTTATTGCACCATCACTTACAGATACTCCCCTAGCTGGACGCCTTCTATCTAGTGATGATAAAAAACAAAGAATGGGAGAAATGCATCCACTAAAAAGAATTGGAACTGATACAGATATAGCCAATACTGCTTGTTTTTTACTCTCAGAACAATCCAGTTGGATGACTGGACAAGTACTTGCAATAGATGGTGGAAAATCAACATTACAAACACAATAAGGTGGCCGCTGCTGTAAATATATTTTGGTTTAGACGCGATTTACGTCTTGAAGACAATGTTGGATTCTCTAAAGCATTACAGGGCAAATCACCTGTTTTGCCCATCTTTATTTTTGATACCGAAATTTTAGACAAACTCTCCAAAGATGATGCTAGAGTAACTTTTATTTACAACACCTTGCTAGACTTAAAGAGCACCTTGCAAGACCATGGAAGTTCTTTGGCTATATATTATGGCAAACCATTAGAGGTCTTTAAAAAATTAACAGCGCAGTTTAATGTGCAAAATGTAATTAGCAATAGAGATTACGAGCCCTATGGACAAGAACGAGATCTTGAGATTAAAGATAACTTAGCAAACCAAAAACAAGATAATGCTGCTGCAATTGGCTTTTACCAATACAAAGACCAAGTTATTTTTGAGAAAGACAGCATTGTGAAGGCAGACAGTACTCCCTATGTTGTGTACACTCCTTATAAAAATAAATGGAAAAGTGTATTTAACCCAGAGACAGACCTAAAAGACCACAAAACAACAATCTATTTCAAAAACCTGTATCAAGACACCACTCTACAAAACACGACGCTGGAGCAAATGGGTTTTACCACCTCCAGTATTAAGGTGCCCAAATACAATACCTCTGCTACTCTTATACAAAACTATGAAAATACCCGTAATTTTCCTGGGGTAGATGGCACCTCACACCTAGGGCCACATTTACGTTTTGGCACTGTTAGTGTAAGAGCAATGATGAAAAAGGCTATTTCACAAACAAATGATGTGTTTTGGAGTGAGCTTATTTGGCGTGAGTTTTTTATGCAAATATTTTGGCACTTTCCCCACACGCAACAAAAAGCCTTTAGACCAAAGTATGACCGTATTGTATGGCGCAACAACGAGCAAGAGTTTGAACACTGGAAAAACGGCACGACAGGATATGTTTTAGTAGATGCCGGAATGAGAGAACTAAACAATACAGGACATATGCACAACAGAGTGCGCATGTTAGTTGCAAGTTTTTTATGTAAACATCTACTTATTGATTGGCGTTGGGGAGAAACCTACTTTGCGTCAAAGCTTCTAGATTATGAGCAATCAAGTAATGTTGGTAATTGGCAATGGGCAGCGGGAAGTGGTGTAGATGCTGCACCCTATTTTAGAATATTTAATCCTATCACACAGGCAGACAAGTTTGATAAAGACAAAAAGTATATAAAGAAATGGGTGCCTGAGTATGACACTAAAAAGTATACTGCCATGATTGTAGATCACAAACTTGCCCGCGAGAGATGTCTACAGACCTATAAAAAAGGAATAAACGAATAACTAAAGAGGCTATATTAGCTATGTTTTATAGGCTGTATTAAAACATAGTAGTTGCTAAAGCAAGTTTCTATGTTTTAATTTGCAATTACAAATTGGCTTTAAAAACCAATAAAGAAACCTTTATAGATACCTAAATTACACGTACTTTTGCCTTATATAAATGTAGTGAAAAAAATACTCTAGAATTCTTAACAAGCGTAATACCTTTTAGAAAACAAATACAACCACTACTTTTGTGCTATTAGCTACCTAGTAAAACCAATACTCATGACTATTAAAACAATCTTTAGCTGCCTACTATTTTTATGTGCTACTGCAGGCTATTCACAAAGCAAGGTCCAAAAAGACAATTCTATTGAGGCTCAATTTGTGGAGGTTATTGATAAATCTAATAACTACCAAAAATATAAGGTCATTAAAAGAACCAAGCTTGCTGGTTTAAGAAAAAATATTTTAGATTCTATAGAATTACTTGAAAATTCTATCCAGCAAAAAGATGCAACAATCGCATCTCAAAAAAATAGCATAACAACACTTGAGGCCAGTTTAAGTAATACACAAGAAAACCTAGACGCATCTATTGAAAAAGAGGGTACTATTTCGCTTTTTGGAATTACTACCAAAAAAGGTACTTATAACTTTGTGTTATTTTCTACGATTGGTATGCTAGTACTTGGCCTTTTGTTTTTTATAATTAAATTTAAAAACAGTAACATCATCACAAAGCAAACAAAGCATAAGCTCTCTGAGATTGAGCAGGAATTTGATAGCTATCGCCAAAAGAAATTAGAAGAGCAGCAAATACTTCGAAGAAAACTTCAAGACGAAATTAACAAGAAAAAGTAAGCAGTATAGCTTATTTTAAATTATGCTATTTGAATAAAATAGTTAAGAATCTAATCTGGTAATCTTGGCACCAATGCCACGAAGACGCTCGTCTATATTTTCATAACCCCTATCTATTTGCTCAATGTTGTGAATTGTACTAGTTCCTTTGGCAGAAAGTGCTGCAATTAACAAAGAAATACCGGCACGTATATCTGGAGAGACCATGGTAGTAGCCTTTAGCATAGACTCAAAATTATGTCCTATAACAGTCGCGCGGTGAGGATCACATAATATAACACGAGCACCCATATCAATAAGTTTATCTACAAAAAACAATCTGCTTTCAAACATTTTTTGATGAATAAGCACACTTCCTTTTGCCTGTGTACAAACAACCAAAACAATACTTAATAAATCTGGAGTAAACCCTGGCCACGGAGCATCTGAAACAGTTAGAGTAGAACCATCAATATATCCTTGAATTTCATAGCTATCTTGAGAGGGTATAAAAATATCATCTCCTCTCTTTTCTAGAGTTATTCCTAATTTTCTGAAGGTATCTGGAATAATACCTAAATTTTCCCAACTTACATCTTTAATGGTTATTTCACTATGAGTCATGGCTGCTAAGCCTATCCAGCTACCTATTTCAATCATATCTGGCAATACGCGATGTGTACAACCCTTTAAGTGTTCAACACCGTCTATTGTAAGCATATTAGAGCCTACACCTTTGATATCTGCCCCCATGGAGTTTAACATTTTACATAGCTGCTGCAGGTATGGCTCACAAGCGGCATTGTATATGGTAGTGGTTCCTTTGGCTAAAACAGCAGCCATTACAATATTTGCGGTTCCTGTAACCGAGGCTTGGTCAAGTAACATGTAACAACCCGTAAGGCCCTTAGGAGCTTCCACTCCATAAAAACGTTCTTCTTTATTATATCTAAAGCTTGCACCCAATTTAATAAAACCTTCAAAATGAGTATCTAATCTTCTTCTACCAATTTTATCACCACCTGGGCGTGGAATGTATCCTTTTCCAAAACGTGCCAAAAGAGGGCCTACAATCATAATAGATCCACGTAATGAACCACCCTGAGTTTTAAAAAGTTCTGACTTGAGATACTCAAGGTTAATATCGTCTGCTCTAAATGAAAGTTTTCCTTTACCTAATTTTTGGATTTTAACTCCCAAATTGCCCAAGATGCCTATTAGTTTGTTTACATCTATAATATCTGGTATGTTTTCTATAATAACCTCATGAGGTGTTAATAAAACAGCACAAAGTATTTGCAAAACTTCATTTTTTGCACCTTGCGGAGTGATTTCACCTTTTAATTTGTGACCTCCTTCGATTTGAAAAGTTCCCATAGCTTTTGGTAAGAGATTTAGTAGCGCCTACGGCCTCTATTGTTATTGTTATTCTTTTTGTGTTTGTTTGGAGTGGCCTTAGTATCACTAAAACGAGTTTTTGTTTTAAGTAATATAGAAGAATTTCTAAGGGCTTCTTTGCTTTGCTTTAGGTTTAATTTTCCGTCAGAGAGTTCAAACAGATGATTAAATATTACATCATCTTCAACAGTGTCTTTATTCCAGTTTAAGAAACATTTTTTCATGTGATTTGCAATGGTTAATACCAAACCATCTTTCTTTTCTCCATCTTCCCAACCAATAGCTACATCAATCATACGTTTAATGTTATTTCCATAAAAACGATACTTCGGAAAATTCTGAGGATACTTTAGACTTGCTGGAAGTTCTCTTAAAGCTTCTAAAGATGGTTTCTCAAATGGAGATTCTACATCAAGTTTAAAATCTGAAATAATAAATAACTGATCCCAAAGTTTGTGTTGGAAATCTGCAACATCACGCAAATGAGGATTTAAATTACCCATCACAGAAATAATGCTTTTGGCTTGTTTGTTGCGTTTTTCAGGGTCTTGCTCTGCAACAGCCTGATCTACCATTTTCTGTATGTGACGACCGTACTCTGGAATAATCAAATGCGGGCGCTCTGTATTATATTCTATATCTGTAAAAAACATGATTTGTATGTATAAATTGGGGATTGTGTAAATGAAGTATTAATCTGTATTGCAAAATACAAATTTATAAAGAAATCACTCCCTCCACTCTAGAAACTTGCTTGTATTTCTCTATCACTGCCTCTGGGGAGGGCATCATAACTTTTATAGAAACACTGGTGTAAGTTCCTTTGCTAGAATCACGGGTATTGATTTGAGCATTCATGCCATTAAAAACAGCCTCAATTTGTGCAATTTTTTGAGCATTACCTGGCACAATAAATTTGTATAAATAAGGTGCAGGCCAAGTTGTATCTCCTTTTAATTGTTCTTGTAATCTGGTGTAAAATTCTTCAGTTTTAGTATCTTTCATATTGTATTTCTTAAGAAATATAAAAGGGTTGGTATCTTATTTTCACTAATTAGTGGCTATAAACTAGTGCCAAATAGTATTCCACAAAGATACACTTTCAGCATCAATATAAATTAACGTACTTTGTAGTATAAAAATTATTTTAACATCCATTACTAGCAGTGAATACAAAAAGAATTGTCATTACCGGAGGCCCTGGGTCTGGAAAAACCACCTTAATAAACTACATAAAGAGTCTTGGTTATACAACCATGGAAGAGGTCTCACGAGAAATAATAAACCAAGCTCGTAAGCAAGGTATTGATCAACTTTTTTTAACAGACCCTATGCTCTTTAGCCAAAAACTAATGGAAAGCAGATTGCTTCAATTTGAAAAGGCTAAAGACCTAGACACAGATTATGTATTTTATGACAGAGCTACTCCAGATATCACGGCATATATGGACTTTAAAGGCGCCGGGTACGCTCCTGAATTTGAGAAACCTTGCTACACCCATCTTTACGACTGTGTTTTTTTACTACCACCTTGGGAGCTTATCTACACCAAAGACAATGAGCGTTACGAAACTTTTACCCAAGCAAAGGAAATATACAAATCATTGTGTGATGGCTATAAAAAATATAGCTACACCATTATTGAAGTGCCGCAAGCACCAATAGAGCAACGCTGCGATTTTATTTTTAACCACCTAAAAAATACCTACTGAAAAACCCCCTCGACATATTACAAAAATACTGGGGCCATACTAGCTTTAGACCAAAGCAAGAAGCGATAATCAACTCTATTTTGGACGGTAAAGACACCGTGGCGCTACTTCCTACTGGTGGCGGGAAATCTATTTGTTTTCAAATTCCTTCTCTGGTACAAGAAGGTATTTGTATAGTTATCTCACCCCTTGTTGCCTTGATGACAGATCAAGTAAAAAGTTTGCAAGAAAAAGGTATTAAAGCACTTGCAATTACTGGAGGAAAATCATTTACCGAAGTAAACACACTGCTGGACAATGCTAGCTTCGGAAATTATAAATTTCTTTACATTTCGCCAGAGAGATTACAACAAGAACTTGTCCAAAACACCATAAAGCGCATGAACGTAACCTGCATCGCTGTGGATGAGGCGCACTGTATCTCTCAGTGGGGTAATGATTTTAGACCTGCCTATAAAAACATACGCATTTTAAGAGAACTACAACCCCTCTCTCCTATTATAGCCCTAACAGCTACCGCAACACCAGAGGTGTTAAAGGACACTATCAAACAGCTAGAGATGGAACTTCCATCGGTGTTTCAAGATTCGTTTGTACGACCCAACATAGCTTATAATACCCTAGAGGTAGAAGATAAACTGTACCATATAGAGCAACTACTTAAAACTAACAAAAAAGAAGCTATTGTTTATGTAAGGACAAGAAGAAGCGCTGTTGAGACAAGTAGTCACTTAAATAGCCTTGGTATTAAAAGTGATTTTTTTCATGGAGGTATTTCTGCGATTGAAAAAACCAAAAAATTAGAAGCCTGGAAAAATAGTACCACACCAACCATGGTTGCCACCAGTGCTTTTGGTATGGGAATAGATTTGGCAACTGTTGGGCATGTTATACACATTCAATTACCAGAGAGTTTGGAAAGCTACTTTCAAGAAGCCGGCCGCGGCGGTAGAGATGGCAACAGGGCAACAGCGACCATACTATACAATGCTTATGACAAGCAATTGGTTACAAAGCAATTTATAGCATCTTTGGCAGATGTAGATTTGCTGAAATTTATATACAAAAAATTAAACAATTACCTTCAAATCTCATACGGAGAAGGCGTTTTCACGACTCATGGTTTTAATTTTGAAGACTTTTGCAAAACCTATTCTCTAAATACCCTACAAGTTTTTAATGGTTTAAGCACACTAGATAGGCTAGGTGTTTTACAACTATCAAAAGAGTTTGGACGCTCCAGTAAATTAAAATTTTTAGTAGACACAACTACTGCCCTAGCCTTCTTTAAACATGATGAGCTTGCTTCTGTAATTGGTAAAACCATATTACGACTCTATGGAGGTATTTTTGAGACCATGACTGGCGTAAATCTGGAAGTATTACAAACTAAAACAAGTCAATCACAACTTGTGATTATTCAGACCTTGAAAAAATTAGAAGCGGCTAATATTATAGAGCTGTATCTAAATACCACAGATGCAGCCATTACATTTTTAACCCCAAGAGAGGATGACAAAACAATAAATGTAATTGCAAAAGAGGTAGTTTCTCATAATGATAAAAAGAAGCAACAAGTACAACAGCTACTAAACTATGTGGAAAACAGCAACACCTGCAGAAGTATACAACTTGTATCTTATTTTGGCGAAACTACAGCAGAGCCCTGTGGTATTTGTAGCGTGTGTATGACAACAAAAGAAAAATTTAGTAAAAGAGAGCTTCTCAAGAGTAGTGAACTCATACTATTGGAGCTGGAGAGTGGTCCAAAAACATCAAGAGAAATACTAAAAAACATAGACCAAAGAGATGCTTTGGTATTAAAAACAATTGCACTACTTCTTGGTAATAAGACTATTTGCCTAGATCAAAGAAATAGATACAGTAAAATTTAAGCTAAGCTACTTTAATCTATTTCTAACATATTCTATCTCAGATTTACCATGAGGCCTTGGTTTTCCGTCCTGGTCTAGACTAACCATTACAATGGTGTCTATGGTTATAATTACTTCACGAGTCATGACATTTCTAACTTCACAACAAAGGGTTATTGAGGTGGCTCCAAATTTAATAGCCCTAATACCAATTTCTATAATATCGCCTTTAACCGAGGAGCTTTTGAAATTAATTTCACTCATATACTTAGTCACCGTCTTGGGGTTTTCTAGTTGTATAATTGCATATAATGCAGCTTCCTCATCAATCCATTGCAGGAGTCTACCTCCAAATAAGGTTCCGTTAGGATTTAAATCTTCTGGTTTTATCCATTTTCTAGTATGAAAATTCATAGGTATGAAATTTAAGTATAAAGATACTTTTTAAATAAATTGTAAAGTAACAATGACTCATTAATTTAGTAATAACCGATGGTGCCTTCTTTTAAAAAACCAAGAAGATTATTAAAATTAATGAGTACAATTTTCTATTTTTGAAACAATATGTAATTACGCTAATTATTATAAAAATTAAAAAACTGTAACTTTTTTAAAATTAGGTCGTCTTACCTTTAAATCACAATTAATTTTACAATACACTTTTATGAAAACATTAAAAAATTTATTTGTTGTACTTACTTTACTAGCAGTAGCGCCAATGACAGCACAAACTGCTGATGAAATCCTAAGTAATTACTTTGAAAATACTGGAGGAGAAGCTGCCTGGAACGCTCTAGAGGGAGCTAAAATGATCGGTTCTGTTAACGCCCAGGGCATGGAAATTCCTGTAGAAATGTACCAAATGAAAGACGGTAAACAATTACTTAAAATAAATATCCAAGGACAAGAGATGACACAGTATTCTTTTGATGGAGATACCATGTGGACCACCAATTTTATGACGATGCTTCCAGAAAAAAGCGATGCAGAGACTACAGAAAACATGAAAATTAACAATCAAGATTTCCCTTCTCCTTTTCTAAACTATAAAGAAAAAGGTTACACTGTTGAGTATCTTGGTAAAGAAACAAAAGAAGGAACAGAAACATTTAAACTAAAACTAACTCAAAAGCCTGTTATGGTAGATGGTAAAGAAGAGCCAACGGTATCTTTTCACTACTTTGAGACAGAAAATTATGTACCAATTGTGGTAGAAACAACAATGAACATGGGGCCTGCAAAAGGACAAATGTCAACTTCAGGCTATAGTGACTACCAGGAAGTAGGAGGATTGTATTTTCCGTTCTCAATATCTCAAGGTGGACAGCCAATAGTAATGAAAGAAATTATTTTAAATCCTGAGGTAGATGCAGCATTTTTTGCTTTCCCAGAAGAAAAATAATTCAAAACCAAACAAATAAAAAAATCCTCCCAAAACGTGAGGATTTTTTTTACCTCACACTCTAATTAAATCAACAATTTTAAAATGTATCTCATGAAAAGAATACTGCTTCCTTTGTTAGTAACCCTTATTTTTTCGTTTCCAGGTAATGCCCAGGAAGAAATCTCTTTAAAAGGAAAAGAATTATTTGGCGACATGCGCGCGCGTCAGATAGGACCTGCTCTTATGAGTGGTCGTATCAACGATTTAGAAAGCCACCCAACAAACCCAAGAATTTTATATGCAGGAACTGCAGGTGGTGGTGTTTGGAGGTCTAATGATGGGGGTGCGATCTTTGCACCTATTTTCGATAAGCATGTGCAATCTATAGGTGTTGTTACTCTTGACCCTACAAATCCAGATCAAAATATTTGGGTGGGTACTGGAGAGACCTGGACACGTAACTCTGTCTCTATTGGAGATGGTTTGTTTAGATCTACAGATGGTGGTTCAAATTTTAAGGAAGTTCCTGGTTTTGAAAACAGTGAGAGAATCACCTCTATTGTAATCAATCCAGAAAATAATCAAGAAATATACGTTGGTGTGCTAGGAGCCCTATGGGCAGACAGCCAAGATAGAGGGGTATACAAAACAACAGATGGAGGCTCCTCTTGGAGTAAGGTATTATACATTGGTCCTTCAACCGGAGTAAGTGATGTAATTATGGATCCAGAAAACCCAAATATACTGTATGCATCTATGTGGGAATTTAGACGCTCTGGATGGGGTTTTAACTCTGGCGGTAGTAGTAGTGCCCTATACAAATCTGAAGATGCAGGTGCTACCTGGAATAAAATTCATGAAGGTTTTCCTGAGGGCAAACTAGGAAGAATTGCAGTTGCAGTTGCCCCAAGTGATGCTAGTATTTTATATGCTGTATTAGAAACTGAAGAAAAAAGCAAAAACGGTTTATGGAAATCTACCAATGCAGGAGCTTCTTGGGAGCATTTAAACAATGATTTTGGACTAGTAGTGAGACCATTTTATTTCTCAAGAATTGTAATTGATCCAAAAAATCCAGAGGTTGTTTTAAAAGGCGGCTTGAACGGCTCCATAAGCCGAGATGGAGGAAAAACATTTAAAGACCTTGGAAATATGCACAGTGATATTCATGACTTTGCCTTTCATGTAAAGGATAGCGACGTAATTTTTTCTGGAACAGATGGTGGTGTATACCGCTCTTGGAATGGAGGATCCACATTTGAAATTGTAGAAAACCTACCCCTATCACAATTCTACCACATTAGTGTTGATAACAAGGAGCCGTATAATGTATACGGAGGCCTTCAAGACAACGGATCATGGTACGGGCCTTCTTCTTCTCCAGGAGGTGTAAATGCAAGAGACTGGAACAGTGTTGGATATGGTGATGGTTTTAGAGTATTAAAACATCCCACAAAAAACATTGTATACTCAGAAATGCAAGGTGCAGAAAATGTGTGGCGTTATGATGTAGATCGTAACCGAACCAAAACCATACAACCACTTCCAAAAAAGGGAGATCCAGAATTGCGTTTTAATTGGAATGCTCCTATGGCAGTTAGCCAACACCAACCAGATAGATTTTACATGGCAAGTCAATTCCTGCATGTAAGTGAAGATATGGGAGACAACTGGAAAATTATTTCTCCAGATCTTACCACCAATGACAAGACAAAACAAGACCAGTCAAAATCTGGAGGACTGTCTGTAGATAATAGTGGTGCTGAGAACCATACTACAATTTTCACTATAGCCGAGTCACCACTAGATGAAAATATAATCTGGGTAGGTACCGATGATGGTAATATTCAAATAACTACAGACGCAGGTAAGTCATGGAGTAATGTAACAGATAATCTTACGGGTATCCCAGCAAATACTTGGGTATACCACATAGAGGCTAGTGTGCATTCAAAAGCAACAGCATACGCTGTTTTTGATGGACACACAATGGGAAATATGAAACCCTATGCCATGAAAACAACAGATTATGGAAAAACTTGGACAAGTATCATATCAAAAGACATTCAAGAAAATGCTTTTGTTAGAAATATTCAGGAAGACTATGTTAATGAAGATTTATTGTTCTTAGGTACAGAGATGGGACTTTACGTTACCATTAATGGAGGAAAAGGATGGTCTCATTTCACCAATAATATGCCCCCTGTTGCTGTACACTTTATTGATATGCAAAAACAAACCAATGACATTGTCATGGGAACTCACGGTAGAGGCGTAATTATAATTGATGATATAAGCCCCTTAAGAGAATTAAACCAAGAAGTTCTTGCAAAGAAAGTACATTTCTTTAAAAACAAGCCTTTTACCATGCCAGAAGAGAGTGGATTTGCTGGATCTTTTGGTGCAGAAACTCAGTTTGTAGGGCAAAACAAATCTTCGGCGGCACGTATTGTATACTACCTAAAGAAGCGACACACCTTTGGTAAAATGACCCTAGAAATACAAGACATGGACGGAAATAAAATTACATCTCTTGGCCCTGGAAAATCTAAAGGGATTAATATTGTAAATTGGGGATTCAATACTAGTAATCCAAAAATGGCTGCTGCAAAAACACTCTCTTTTGGTGGGTTTACCTCTCCTCGTGTGCCACAGGGACAATATAAAGTAGTACTTAAAAAAGGAAAACAAACCTATGCGCATATTATAGAGACTAAATATGATCGTAAATCTTTGACAACTCTTGATGAGCGTAAAGAACAAGAGGCCCTAACCCAGACCATGTTTTCTATGGTTGAGGACTTAGCCTTTCTGGTCTATGAGATTGGCCAAATACAATCTAAAGCCAAAGAGGTGATTGATATGGGTGGAAAGCCAGCCAAACAAGCACAGAAAACTTGGGATGCTTTAGAGGCCCTTAGAACAGACTTAGTGGTCACTACCGGAGACAATTATGTAGCAAGCGCAGAACCAGAATTACGGGAGCGTATGGGTGAATTGTACAGCAACATTGCTACAAATTATGATCGTGTTGATGGATCTCTAAAAAGCAACTTTGAATTAATTAGTGAGGAGTTTACTACAGAGAAAACACGCTTTGCAAAAATCATGGACAAGCAAGTAAAGAAGTTTTATAAAACTCTTAATGGCAATGATATATCGCTTCCTGTTATAAAAGCAAAAGAAGTGTTTTTAGCCAAAGACTAAAATAGCCTTTCAAAATATAAAACCCTGGAAGTATACTCTTGCGGGGTTTTATATTTAATACCATTTTAGTTTTTATAACTTGCTTTTTTAAAGCTAGGAATATAGACCCTACAAAACGTATCTTTATAAAAACAACAACAGCTATGAATACACGTGACAATCAGTTACTCTCCTGCAGACCAACAATCCCTGGCGCTCTAATTACAGTAGGAATCTCTGACCAGGAACATTTTCAAAACAGTACGCTTCGCCCCATAGCAAAACTGCAAAATGATCTCTTTGTGTTGGTTTTTAAAAACTACATTACCAAACACAAAAATGTATTTTACAACCTAACTATTGAAAAAAGACTATCATACATAGACAATGCTATCCATAAAAATATAAAGTTCAGAAACGCCCTAAAAGGTATGTTTATTGGCCAATTTACCACAGAAGAATATCTTACCTACACCGCCAACTCTTCTGCCCTTAACAAACGAATGATGAACATTACCAGAGAGCGTTTAAAAAGTAATTTGATGCAGTTTGAAATTTCAAACTAAATACATTTTAATTGTTAAAGAATTGATTCTCCATTAAGATCTGTGGTGAGTACATCACTCATATAATCAAAATAGGGTCTTAACAGTTCAAAGGCTTTTACTACCGTTGCAGCAAAGTTTGGTAATTGCACCTGAGCATCTGTAAATTCATGGACTACAAAAAAACTTTTTAGTCGTATCAAATCTATATTAGGATCAAGGGTATCAAAACCTTTTGGAGCTGTTTTAACCTTATACTCTTGATTGAAATTTTTATAAAATTTTTTAAATTCCTTTTGGTCTAAAATAGCCCTTATGGGCTCGCTATCCATTTCAAACTCTTTTCGTATACGTAATAAATCTTGAGGCTCAGGACCAAAAAAACCACCTCCTATAGCGCATTTGCCTGGCTCTATCCTTAAATAATAGCTGCCACGCCTTGAAGCTCCTGCTCTACTCCAACTCACACTTCTGTGAGAATTATAAGGTGTTTTATTATTGCTAAATCTTATATCTCTATTGATTCTGAAAATTTTCTGTTTTTCAATTTCATCAGTAACCCCGAGCCCCATTAATATCTCTTTGTAAAGTTCTTTTAAAGAAACCTCACTTGCTAGGTATTCTTTTTTATGGGCTTGCATCCAATCTTTATGATTGTTTTCTCTAAGTTTTTGTAAAAAATTTAGAGATTTTTGTAATACACTTGTTGTCATTTAAAAGCTATTTTAAAGTTAAATATAAGCTCTTTTTATAAATTTACCTGCAACCATTTAAAAACTAAACAGTATGAACACCCAACCCACACCAAACAAAAGCTTTTTGATTATAGCCATATTGGCTCTTTTATGGAATATCATGGGGCTATTTCAGTTTATTATGGCCGCTTTCATGAAAGATCTCATGTTAGAGACCTACAGTGAAACATATACTGAACAACAAATGGAATTATTTTTAAATACACCTTCTTGGTATTATGTTTTTTTTGGTGTTTGTACTATCACAGGGGTTTTGGCTTCTATAGCCCTGATACTGAAAAAGAAAATTGCACTGCCATTGTTCTTAGTATCCTTAGTAACAGTTTTAGTGATACAGGGGTACTGGATATTAGCCACCCAAGCCATAGCGCTATTAGGCACAGAAGCTATTATAATGCCAATGTTAGTAATTGTTACAAGTATCTTTTTATACTTTTATAGCAAAGGGGCTAGACAAAACAAATGGCTTTTATAAAACTATGATGTAGCTAAAGTATACAAGAAAGTAAGGCCGTTAGCAGTGTAACTATATAGACAAGAAGCTCTCTATGGCTAAGGTATAGCTCTCAAGACCAAACCCTAGTATTACTCCTTTGGCACCTGCAGAGATATACGATTTGTGCCGGAACTCTTCTCGAGAAAATGTGTTAGAAATATGCACCTCTACCACTGGGCTAGCAATAGCCTTTACAGTATCGCCTATACCAATAGATGTGTGAGTATAAGCACCGGCGTTTAATATAATACCATCATACTCAAAACCTGACTCTTGAAGACAATCGATGAGTTCTCCCTCAATATTAGATTGAAAATAAGATAGCTCTATATCTGGGTATTTCTTTTGTAATGCTTCAAAAAAAGAGTCAAAAGAAGTAGTGCCGTAAATAGCCGTTTCACGGGTACCTAGCAGGTTTAAATTAGGGCCATTAATTACCTTGAGTTTCATGGTTCAAATATAGAAAATAAAAAAACGAAAGAAATTGACTTCTTTCGTTTTTAAATCTGTCTATTAAATTTTTCTATAAATCGAAGACCATGCCAATTCTTGCTTGCATGTAACCTGAGCTTTCTACGGGCTCAGATTCATTGGCTAGAATTGTATATTTTATTTCGGCAAATACATTAACGTTACTCAGTAAATGATAAATGTATCCTGCACCAATATTGGCTCCAAAATTTGAGTTTTGCACTACCTGTTCTCCAGATTCAAAACCTCCAATGTATGTTTTTTCTATAAGTGTTTGAAACAAGAATTGACCTCCAGCTAGCAGATAAAATTCATCGTATACCTTGTAACGAGTATTTAGATCTGAGGTAAACCACTTTAAGCGTTCCTTGTTTGGCAACTCATTTACGGTAAACAGGGTGGTATTTGCAATACCCCACTTTTGATCTATCTGGTATATTAAATCCACGCTACCTCCAATAGATTCAATCTCAGAGAGAAACCCTGCACCAAATCCTGCACTAAATCCCTTGGCAACATTGTATTGCTCTTGAGCCTGGGTGAAAGAAAACCCTGCAAGTAAGCAAAGCAGTAGAAGTGATTTTTTCATGTTCTTTATTATTTACAATTATGCTGTAAAAATACACTATTTACAGCAATAAAAAAGTGGAAACATCTGTCTCCACTTTTAGTATATTAAAAAAAGTAGTCTAGCTACAAAAATGCAAAACCTACGGCAAGTGTAAATACCGAATTTTTGATACCCTCATTCTCAGCTGTAGATTTAGAAATATCTGTAAGACCAAAATTGTATCTACCATCTATACGGAGGCCAAAAGGAAGATCATACCCCAATCCTATAATTCCAGAAATTTCTGACTCGACTATTTCATTATAGTTATCATCAAAGATTTCAGCAAGGCTATCATCAATTAATACACCAAACTGAGGACCTAGTTGAATATGTAACCCACTAACAAGAAAGTATTTTAAAACAAGAGGGAGATTAACATACGTTAAATCAAATGCTCCAGCATTAAAATCTGCGCCTTGTTGAGAATATAAGACATCTAGGTTAATCCCTACTTTATCATTAAATTTTATTCCTGCAAATAGGCCTGCTTGAATTCCTGTTCTTGTTGACAAACCTTCTTTGGCATTACTTATAGATGCAAAATTAGATCCTAATTTAATCCCTAAATCTAACTCCTGAGAAGATACGGTAGTACTCATAAAAAAAGCAGCTACTATTATTGCTAAATTTTTCAATTGGTATATATTTAATGGTTATATATCAAATATACTTATACTAGGGCAAACACATTTGTTATTCGTATCTTTAATTTGTTTTTAATTTAAAATTTTAGAGACCCAAACCCATGAAATGGCAACAGGCATTAAAAGACTATCAAAGCTATTTGAAAATAGAAAGAGGGCTCTCAGAAAACTCAATAAGCAACTACGCCTTGGATATTAATAAATTAATAACCTGGCTTGATGAGTCTACCATACAGACTACTGCTATTGAAATTAAACCAGAAGTCCTGCAAGAATTTATTTATAGCATCGCAAAAGAGGTAAATCCAAGATCTCAAAGCAGAATTATCTCTGGGCTTAAAGGCTTTTTTAATTATCTCATCTTCGAAAACTACAGAGAAACCAACCCTTTAGAACTTATTGAAAGCCCAAAAATTGGCAGAAAACTTCCAGACACCCTAGCTATAGAGGAAATAGACCAACTCATAAAAGCCATAGACCTTAGTAGTGCTCAAGGAGAACGCAACAGAGCAATGCTTGAAACCCTTTACGGATGCGGCTTAAGAGTAAGCGAATTAACCTCACTTAAAATTTCAGACTTATTCTTTAAAGAGGGATTTATAAAAATTACAGGCAAGGGAGACAAACAACGTTTTGTTCCCATTGGAGACACAACCATAAAATACATAGAGCTATACCGCAAAGAAGTTCGGGTACATCAAAAAATAGCACCTAAGGCCCAAGATACCTTATTTTTAAACAGAAGAGGGAACCAGCTCACAAGAGCCATGATATTCACTATTATAAAACAATTGGCAGAAAAAATTAGTATTAACAAAGTAATTAGCCCACACACCTTTAGACACTCTTTTGCAACCCATTTACTAGAAAATGGCGCAGACCTCAGAGCTATCCAACAAATGTTGGGGCATCAAAGTATTACCACAACAGAGATTTATACACATATAGAAACTTCTTTTCTGCAAGAAACTATTTCAAAATTCCATCCTAGAAAAGATGAGTAATAGTTTGATTACTCTACTGGAGGATGTCCATGGATGCTCTCATAGATAGCATCAAAATTCTCTCTAAGATGACTGCGGAGTTTTAAACGATAATCATTTTTAAGCCAACTTATAAAATTGTGAGTGCTTTTACTTATGCATTTTGAATAGCGTTCTATTCTAAAATCTATATCATCGCCCAATTTTTTTGCTAAGATTAATGCATCATACACATCTTCACTGTTTTGAGAGCATATAAAAGCATGTTGGGCAATAGAGCGCTCTAATATTACCTTAGAGGAATGCCCTGCCTTAACAGAGTCTGTATAGGCTTTTTTAATATCAAAAGAAACATCTTCAGATTTTGAAAACGCTGCTCTTAACTCTTCTGGCATCTCATAAATAAAGTAGCTTTCCAGCTCCTCGTCGTCCATAAGATTGTCCAGATAGTAATTTGGTGATCTAAAGATACGTTGCCAATCCAAATCTGCACCCCAAGGTCCAAAACGATGAAAATTATTACCAAGATCTATAACATCAAAGGTGGATTTATCTTTCAAAATACGAGAACCACGACCAATCATTTGATAGTAAAGTGTCAAAGATTTAGTAGCCCTGTTTAAAATTATAGACTCTACCGTTGGCTCATCAAAACCTGTTGTTAAAATACTTACAGAGGTTAAAATAGCATCAGGTGTTACGTGAAACCACTCAAGAATTTCTTGTCTTTGTTTTTTGGTTGCCGTATTATCTAGGTGTCTTACAGGGTATCCTGCATAGTTAAAGGCATCGTACACATGTAAAGAGGTATTGATACCATTGTTAAATATCAAGGTCTTTTTACCCTTAGAATGTTCCTCATAGGCATGCATGAGCTTGCTTAGCATATCATTGGTGGTATATAAATCTTCAGAAGATTTAACCGTGTAATCACCATTTGCGCCAATCTCTAATGAGGTTAACCCTACGTTATAACTATAGGTGTTGGCCCTAGATAAAAACTCGTTTTCTATTAAAGCCTCAATGGTCTCCCCTACAATGAGCTCATTGTAATTATCATTCATTGGCAGTTTGATGTTTGAGCTTAAAGGAGTTGCCGTTACACCCAAAATAAAAGACTTATCAAAATAGCCAAACAGTTTTGTAAATGAGTTGTAATGTGCCTCATCTATAATTACAAGTCCAATGTTACTGATATCAAATTTTTCGTCTTGAAGTCTATTATTGAGCGTTTCCACCATGGCAACAAAACAGCTATATTGGTCTTGATCATCAAGGTTTGCAGTACTATTAACAACTTTATTTATAACCCCAAACTCTGTAAGCATTTTGGAGGTTTGCGATAATAGCTCGATACGGTGTGTCATTATCAGGACACGTTTGTTATGATTTTTAAGGTATTGTCTTACAATCTCAGAAAAGATAACTGTTTTCCCTCCACCTGTTGGTAACTGGTATAGTAAGTGATAATCTTCAGGGGCATCATCAAATGCAGTAAATATCTTATCAATTGCTCCTTTTTGGTAGGAGTACAAATCTTTACCTGTTTTTGTTTCGTCTATACTATTTGAAGTGTCTATAGCCACAATTATGAGAATTTATGCAAGTTGCAAAATTACGTTCTTTTGTGACTTCTACCATACTAGATTAAGAGTATTTTTCTGAAAAATTATTTTATTGATAAAAAATCGTATTAACAACACATTCAAAAAGACAAATTAAAGAACCAATAAATTCTGAAATAAAACTTTTGAATACACAATTGGTTTTTGGGGTGTGTATTTTTTATATTTGGCTTTTAGTAAAAACACACAACTATGGGAAGAGCTTTTGAATTTAGAAAAGCAAGGAAAATGAAACGTTGGTCTGCCATGAGCAAGGCCTTTACCAGAATTGGTAAAGATATTGTAATGGCTGTTAAAGAAGGAGGACCAGATCCAGATTCAAATTCTAGGTTGCGCGCAGTCATCCAAAACGCAAAGTCTTTAAACATGCCCAAAGACAATGTAGAGCGAGCCATCAAGCGAGCTAGTGATAAGAGTCTAGGAGATTATAAAGAAGTATTATTTGAAGGATATGCACAACATGGTATTGCCATATTAATAGAAACAGCTACAGATAACAATACCAGAACTGTTGCAAATGTGCGTTCCTATTTCAACAAATGTGATGGTAATATGGGCACCTCTGGATCTGTTGTTTTTATGTTTGATCATCTGTGCAATTTTAGGGTGAATGTGGGAGATTTAGATCTTGAAGAGTTAGAGCTAGAACTTATAGATTATGGGGTAGAAGAAATATTTGAGGACGAAGATGGCGTTTTAATTTATGCCCCTTTTGAGAGCTTCGGAAATATTCAAAGCTACCTAGAAACACATAATATTGAAATTTTATCTTCTGGCTTTGAACGCATCCCTCAAGTCACCAAAACTATCACTCCAGAGCAAACGGCAGATGTAGAAAAATTATTAGAGAAGCTAGAAGAAGATGATGATGTACAAAATGTATATCACACTATGGAAGAAGCTACACCCTAGATAAAATTCCGTATGGCATCTGGCTGCTAACTCCAAGCGGGCACCTTGCCTTTTATGCCCTTGTAAAAAACTCTTAATTTAAGCTCATCAGCATTTATGTCACCAGAGAGGTAAAAAGGCTTACTGATACCCATCACTTTATTTTGGTAGTCTAAACGCACAGAAATGATTGGCACATTGGCCTTAAGGGCTATGTAATAATAACCCGTTTTCCAGGTGCTTACTTTTTTTCGAGTCCCTTCTGGAGCAATAGCCAGCCTAAATTCTTGATGTTTTGAAAATACATTAGCGATAGCTTGTACTTTATTCTCTGACTTATTCCTATTCAAAGCAGCGCCACCCATCCATTTAAAATACCATCCCCATAGCGGATTAAACAACTCTTTTTTACCTACAAAATTAATTTGCAGCTTTAAAATACGTCTTACCAGTACAGATAATAAAAAATCCATATTGCTGGTATGAGGAGCCACTATTAAAACAGATTTTTTTATGGAGCGGTCAAAGTCTCCATCTATTTTCCATCCAAGTAGGCTAAAGTATATAAATTTTGTTAATCCCATGAAATATTCCTTGGAGTGATTTGCTGTTAATAGTAATAGTTAAGAGACTATTATAGTTTTAGTGTTGTTGTTGTTTTAAAATAGCATTTGCCTTGGCTAAATCTTCAGGGGTGTCAATGCCAACTCCTTGAACGGTGGTCTCTGCCATTTTAATGTTTTTACCATATTCTAGATATCGAATGCATTCAATTTTCTCTACAGCCTCTAGCGTGCCCATTGGTAGATGATAAAAATCTAACAGCGCCTTCTTTGTAAAGGCATAAATTCCTTTGTGTTTGTAATAGTTTGTTGCTGCATCTTTATCACGAGGATATGGTATGGGGGCTCTAGAAAAATATTGAGCAAAATTTTCTTTATTCACGATAACCTTCACGCAATTAGGATTATGAATTTCATCCCAATCTGTAATTTTAACCATCAAAGAGGCTAAATCTATTTTTGAGGCATCCTCGGCTTTAAATACATCCAAAAGTGTTACCAATGCTTCTTTGTTTGTAAAGGGTTCATCTCCTTGCACATTTACAACAATATCAATGTCCATGGTGGTAACAGCTTCTGCTATTCGGTCACTGCCGCACTCATGTTCCTTGATACTCATGATAGCTTTTCCACCGTGGTCAGTAATTTCTTTAAAAATAATACCACTATCGGTAACTACAAAAACCTCCT
>Ga0213868_10001610_pt1 | contig 21852 bp, 17 predicted proteins | sample PICome_9_FD_160087 | JGI IMG/M metagenome (GOLD analysis project Ga0213868, IMG submission 160087) | Coastal seawater microbial communities near Pivers Island, North Carolina, United States - PICO127 | ecosystem: Environmental > Aquatic > Marine > Coastal | place: USA: North Carolina...
GATAAAGATGTAGTTGGTATGACTGACTTAATCTATATTGTAGAAGATAGAATGGCTGGTGATTATTTTGAAGATGAAAAATAAAACAACATTTACTTATGCAAAGGTTATGGTATCTATTCTATGAGACCTCCAGGTGTACCGAACAAGAATAAAAAGTTCTTACTGGCCCGTCTACAGGATATGTATGGTGAGTCATTTCATCCCATTATGAAGATGGCTGAAGCGGCTAGTAAGCTGGACTACATAGCTGAGGAAGAAGGTGATGTTGCTGCCCTGAATGCTGCTGTAAACGCATGGGGTAAGGTTGCTGAATATACTGAGCCAAAGTTAAAGGCTGTAGAGATACGTGCTGACGATGGCGCTGTAGTGGCTATCCAACGTAAACGCTTTGATGGTGGTACTGATGCTATCGAGGCAGAGGTCGTAGAAGTAGACCCAGTAGTAGAAGCAATTATTAATGCCGCTATAGATGATGAAGATGAGGATGAAGAGTAATGGCTAAAGGCAAGAGCATGGTTCACAAGTTGGACAAAGAGACACGCAAAGAACACTTCCGTAATTGGGATGCTAACGGTAACGGTGGCAAGGGTGATGGCAGCCGCACATCGACTCCTGAGACACGCGAGAAATTCAAAAGTGGCTATGATGCAATCGACTGGAGCAAGAAATGAAAACCTATATCCATGTCAACCAGCATAAAATTAAAGCTAACTTAAAGCATAATACTGATGAGCCAGTCATTACTGTTAAGCAGGGAAAGAAGAACACCTACTGCCACAGCGTCCAAATCCTTGGTGACTCTGTAGTGCGTTATTCTGAAACAAGCAAGCCCATCCTATCCTGTGGTGCGCGAGTCGTTATAGAAACACAAGCTGAGGTCATCACTGAATGCCGACCATAGAATACTGCATGGGGCCGCAAGGACAAGTCCTACAAGATTACGCTGACTGCCGCTCTCAGAACTCCTTCATTATGGGGCCACTGGGTTCAGGCAAGACTGTCCAAACCATCCTCAAGCTATTCGACTTGATGACCGAACAAAAGCCAGTAATGACCCCTGGACATAAGAACTATGGTGTCCGACTGTCCCGCATCATTGCCTGTCGAAACACCTACTCCGAATTGTTCTCCACCACCATTAAAGACTGGCTAGAAATCCATGAAGACCTTGGCCCATTCCGTCAGGGTAACAAAGAACCACCTACCCATTACATCAACTTTCGTTTAGAAGATGGCACCTCAGTTAAGTCAGAGGTCATATTCATCGCTTTTGACCGCCCTGAGCACGTTAAGAAGGCCAGGGGTATCCAGTGTACATGGGTGTGGCTAAACGAGACGAAAGAGCATTCTAAGGCCGTTCTCGATATGCTTGACCTACGTCATGGTCGCTATCCTTCCCCCAAGGAGGGAATCAAACCTACGCATCACGGTGTGCTAGGTGACAGTAACGCCCCCGACGAAGACCACTGGTACTACAAGCTGGCAGAAATTGAGCGTCCTGAAGGCTGGGCATTTCATAGACAACCAGGTGGCGTGTTTAAAGATGGGGAAAATTGGAAGGTAAACGATAAAGCCGAGAACCTGCCTAACCTACCTGCTAACTATTACAAGCGTGGACTACAGGGTAAAACACATGATTGGATTAAAGTTAATCTTGCTAATGAGTACGGCTTTGTATCTAACGGTAAGCCGGTTCACCCAATGTATACGGATAGTGTTCACGCATCCCACATGGACTTCACGCCGTGCAAGGACACTCCTATCATTTTGGGGTTTGACTTTGGCCGTACACCTGCTTGTGCCTTTCTTCAACGTACTGCTATCGGGCGTTGGATATGCTTTGACGAAATGGTACTTACTGATAGTGGTGCAGTAGACTTTGCGCCTACCCTAAAACGTTATATTGAAGACACTTACCCTGATCACAGTTTTAAAGGCTGGGGTGATCCATCTGGTGACAACAAGAATCAGGCCAACAGTGATACGCCATTCCAGATTATGCGAGCCGCTGGTATACCCTGTCAACCAACAGCCTCTAATGATCCCCTGAAACGCAGAGCCGCTTTAGAAGTACCCATGAAAGAGATGTGTATGGATGGTAAGCCTCGCTTCATTGTCTTGCCCAAAGCCTCTATGATTCGTAAGGGTCTACAGGGTGGCTTCTGTTATCGTCGTGTGCAGACATCAGGCGAACGCTACAGTGATCAGCCAGACAAGAATGAATACTCTCACCCAGTGGAGGCCTTAGAGTATGCCCTGCAAGGTGAAGGTGAAGGTCGCTCTGCTCTCCGTCGAGATCAGGGTTTCGCAAAACCACACACAGCAAAGGTAAATTTCAGTGTCTTCTAGCAGTCAAAGCGATATGTTTGTAGTATTTACAAGTGATACAGGCCACTGGTGGTCTAGGTTTATTAGGGAAGACATGGGGCACTGTTATGTTATCGTGCCCTCCAAAGGTAAGTTTATTGTTGCTGGGAAAAATACAGGCAAGTATGAGCTGTATAATGTAGACTCAATAAATGATATAATTGGGGCCAACGATATAACAGTCGGTTATAAGCAAGAAAAAACTAGCATTAACTTGTTTGCACTCAACACTTGTGTTGGCAATGTTAAGCAGATGCTGGGCATTAAGAAGCCATTCATCTGGACTCCATATCAACTATACAAACATATAAAGCATACGAGGTAATACTATGGGTGGCTCAGCAGACGCACCAAAAAAAACGGCAGAGCAAGTGGCAATGGAAAAACGACAGCGTTCTGCATTGCAAGAAGAAGCAGCGGCAAGCGAGCGTAGGTTAAAAGCTATAGCGCAAAAGAAAATAGGCAAAGCATCTTTGCTTGGAATGCCCATACAACAAGCTGAAGCTCCTGCTGGCCCAACAACTACACCAGGTTATATGCAAACTTCAGGTGGACAAGTTGAAAGCCTAGGGACAAAAGCAATGGGAAGAAGCCTAGGGAAAAAAGCCGCCAAGATGGGAAAAAGCCTAGGGAAAAAAGCCGCCAAGAAAAGTATTATTGGAGGACTCTTTTAATGCAATTGCCAAAAGAGCTTGGATCACTAAAAGATTTAAAAAACCGAGAAGCTAAAGCATTTGAGGTGGCCCTGCAATGGCACAGTACACTTGATGATGTTTACGAATACTTTTTGCCAAACCGAAACTTATTTCAAGATTATGCTCCAGGTCAAAAGAAGATGGATCGCATCTTTGACTCTACTGCACTTGAGGCAATCCAACAGGGCGCTAGTAAACTGCAAGAAAACATTGCTCCTATCTGGTCACGCTGGGCTACCTTTGAGCCATCTGATCAGGTTGTTAAGCAGCTTGAAGAAGGTAACTTTGATGTCAGCCTACAAGACATACAGGGCAACTTGCATATTCAGGCAGAAGTTATCTTTGATTACATTAACCGATCTAACTTTGCTACTCAGTTTTATGAGCACGCACTTGATTTGTTAGTAGGCACAGGCACTTTGCGCATTGATGAAGATCAAAGCGATGAGATGCCCATCATCTTTAATGCTATTCCACAGAAGGGGATTGCTTTTGAAGAAGGCCCACACGGAAGCATCGAAACACATTGGCGTAGATTTAAAGTTAAAGCTCGTAACCTTGAGCGTCAATGGCCTGGATTTAAGCCCTCTGAAAAAATAAAAGATGTTATTGCAAAAAGCCCAGAAGCTGATGTTGATATTAGCGAGGGCGTTGTCTATATGCCCAAATCTAAAACCTACTATGGCTGTGTATGGGTAGGCAAAGAAGATCGCATTAGTTGGATGGAAGACTTTGGCACGTCCAGCCCTTGGGTTACAGGTCGTTATAGTAAGGTAGCTGGTGAGATTAGAGGCCGTGGCCCAGCACTACAGGCACTCCCTGATGTGCGCTCACTCAACAAGGCCAAAGAGTTTGTACTCCAGAAGGCCGCTATTGATTTAGCAGGTATGTACACTGCTACCGATGATGGCGTAACTAACCCCTACAATTTGAATATAAGCCCAGGCATTGTTATTCCAGTTGGTTCTAACAACAGCAGCAACCCTTCTATTCAACGCCTAGATACAGGTTCTAATTTACAGTTGGCACAGTTTGAAATCAATGAGCTACAGATGTCGATCAAGAAGGCCCTATTCAACGATCTTCGTGATCCTACTGGTGCTGTTCGATCCGCCACTGAGGTTGCCATCGAGTCGCGTGAATTGGCTAAACGCATCGGCTCTGCCTTCGGCAGATTACAGACCGAAGTATTGATCCCTATCATTAAGCGCGTAGCTGCTATACTTACACGCAGAGGCATCATTACACCTATCGAGCTAGATGGTCGCCAGGTCGCTATTAAGTTTACTTCTCCACTTGCCAGGGCGCAGGACGGTGAAGACATCCTTAACGTACAACAAGCTGTTCAGTTTGTACTTCAGAATGCTGGCCCAGATCAAGCCAAGATTGGCTTTAAGCTAGAAGACTTTGGAACCTGGGTTGCAGAGAAGACTGGTATGCCTGCTGAGTTGGTGCGAAGTGATATTGAAAAACAACAAGTAATTCAGGCCGGTGCTCAGGCTGCACAACAAGGCATGGATACTCAGGGCCAACCGCCTGTTGATCAGGGACAAACTGCTATATGAGTTGGGATACAATTAATACTACGGCTGTCAATGCAGAAGGTGCAAAGGCAGCTAACGCCAAACAAAGAAAGGCTGCTGCTGAATTGGCTCAGGCTTATAACGAATGCTTCGCAGGTGTTGGTGGCAAACGTGTGCTTGAGGATATTACGCAGCGGTTTATCTTTAACAATGACACTCCTTTTAGTGCCTCCAATGTTGATTATGAGGCCGCTTACCATAACGGTGAGGCTGGAGTTGTTAAATTTATTATCAACCAAATGCAACAAGCTAAAATACTGTAAGGAATAATTATGATTGATGAACAGGCCGCAGAAGAAACAACAACAAGCGAAACCCTGTTAGATGCAAGTGCCCCTGAGTTAAGCGAGGGTGAATACTTTTTATCTGATGGTATCAAGGGTTCCGGCGAGACACCCGAATGGTACAAAGGCGACAAGTATAAGTCTGTCGCTGAACAAGCCAAAGCCTATACTGAACTAGAAAAAAAGTTCGGTGGTTTTACTGGCGCACCAAAAGATGGCTATGCTGGCCCAGAAGGAATTGAGTCTGACGATGCCTTACTGCAAGAGCTAACTGAGTTTGCAAGCAAAACCAACATGAGCCAAGAAGCATTTGGTGAAGCGTGGGAATTGTTGTCAGCACAGGGTGAAGCAGTAGAAGCTGTAACGCAGGAACAAGAGATTGCACGGTTAGGTGATAATGCTGGTGAGCGCATTAAGAATGTTGAGGGCTATCTAAAGAACAACTTAGATGCTGCTGACTACGAAGTGGTTCGTGATCTTGTTACTGATGCCAAATCTATTGAGCTGGTAGAGTATTTGGTTCGTGCCACTGCACCTACTAAGCTACCAATTGATGGTGGACAGCATCCTACTGGCATGACTTGGAGCGATATTGAATCTCAGATGTTTATGAAGAACGAGAATGGGCAGCTACTTCGTAGTATTGATGCCTCTCACGAAGCCAAAATCCAGAAGATGATGCAGGAATTTGGTGGCGATAAGGCTCATACCCGCACGTTTGGTTGAGTTTATGGGGTGAAAGGTGTATAATCGGCACACTGGACACCCCTTTCTATTAAGGCCCAGTAAATTTAGGTTGAATGCTGACCAAGTTTACTCGGGTACTCAGCTAAAACCTTGAAAAACTTTTTATTATTTATTACTCTTTTTCGAGGAAATCATTATGAGTAAAGTATTATCATCCGTAGCGGTAACGGAGTTTGACAGCATGGTCAAGCACGCATACCAAAACGCTGGCCTTTTGAAAGGCGCTGTAACTGTACGAAACAACGTAGTAGGTGACACCTACAAATTCCGTAACATGGGTAAGGGTCTAGCTAACCAGAAGTCTACTTCTGATCTAGTAACTCCTATGGACATCACTCACGGCTTCGCAACTGCAACTCTGTCTAACTGGAATGCTCCAGAGTACACAGATATGTTTGACGCTGCCACTGTAAACTTTGACGAGAAGCAAGAACTAGCAAGCACCATCGCAAGCTCTTTGGGTCGTCGTTCTGACCAGCTCGTTATCGACGCTATGGACGCAGAAACTACTTATGCTGCTACTGTTGCTGCGGGCGGCACTAACTTGACTACTGCTAAGGTTATTGATGCTCAGGTTGCTCTCCGCGCTCAAGGCGTTCCTAACTCTAACCTGTATGCTGCTATCAATGCTCAGGGTCTGGGTGGTCTGCTGAACCAAGAAGAAATCACTTCTTCTGACTACAACAATGTTAAAGCTCTGGTCAACGGTGACGTTGATACTTTCGGTGGCTTTAAGTTCGTAGTTATCGAAGATCGTGCTGAAGGTGGTCTGACTGAAGCAGCTAACATCGTTGATTCATACTTCTTCTCTCAGGACGCTGTTGGTCTTGCAATCGGTATCGACATCAAGACTGACGTTGATTGGATTGCTGATCGCACTTCTTGGTTGTGTAACGGTATGCTAAAAGCTGGCGCTGTTTCTCGTGACGGTCTTGGTATCGTTAAAGTTCAATACGACAAAACTGCATAAGGAATATTATCATGGCTTTTGAAAGACAAGGTTTATCAAGAATTGGAGGTGCTGGTACTGGTGGCACTTTATGGATGTATAATGCTTCTGAAGCTCCTGACAATGCTGCTGGCCCAGTCCTGCAACTTGTTAGCTACTTTGATGAAGCAGCAGATGTTCTACAAAAGGGTGATCAGATCAATGTTACTCGCGAAGTAGGCACAGCTTACTTGCACATCACCTATGTTCGATCAGTTAGTGAGGCAGGCGTTGTTACTACAGCGGCTGGAACAACCATCACTGATTAAGTAGTAAAACTGAATGGGGCTGCTCCGGTGGCCCCTTTCTTTACATATAAAGGTTTTTTATGTCAAGCAAGATACAGCTAATTTCTAATGCACTTATTCTAATTGGCGACTTGCCTGTAACATCTTTATCAGGTAACTCTCGCGCAGAGACTGTTGCTAACAATTTGTACGACAATATTGTACAGAATGAACTAACAAAGTTTCGATGGGGCTTTGCCCGTAAGCAAGCTCAATTGTCTTTAACTGTCGAGGAGCCTATAGGCACTGAATGGCAGTCTATTTATCAGCTTCCTACCGATATGCTTGTTTTAATTAAATTAAGTCCAAGCATCAGATACCAAATTCTTGGTGACAAAGTTTATTGCAACTATAGTGGAACTCTATATTGCGATTATATTGCTAACGTCTCCGAGTCTGAATGGCCCGTATATTTTTCTAAGATGATTGAATACGCATTGGCTATGGACTTTGCTCCATCCATTCGCGACAGCGCATCTTCTATGCAACTACTGGCTAACCAGTATTTAAACGCTAGTCGTATGGCTAGATTTACTGACTCTCAGCAACACCCCCAAACACCTATCCAGGATCAACCCTTTATTAATGTGAGGTACTAATGCCTAAGTCGCAATATAAGCAGTCCAGCTTTGCTAGTGGAGAGCTTTCGCCGTTACTAATAGGCCGTACCGATCTTGATCAGTATTACAAGGGTGGGCAATCTGCTGAAAACGTAGTTATCGTACCGCAGGGTGGCGTAAAGCGTAGACCTGGGACTGAGTTTATTGACGGAGTTGTTAGGGCGCTAGTACGTCAAACTGCTGTAACGCCAACTATGCCCAATGGCGGTGTTGCTGCTAATATCAATGACGGAGATGATGAAACATTTGGTATTACGAATGTTCTTACTTCTGCTGGAAACCCAAACGTTGTTGCTCAGTATGATTTTGGTTCTCCAACATTAAACGACTTTATTGATCTCAGGAATGTCAGTCTTATTCCTAATCCTGCAGTTGCCGATGGTGTTGTAGTTTCGGCTTTTATGAACATCCAATATTCAGATAATGCTATTGATTGGACTTCCGTTAAGCCAGGGCCTCTTGGCGTATTTCTGCGCGTGGACAATGTTAGTCCTAAAAACATTAGATTTAAAATAGATAACTTAAACAAGCGTTACTGGAGGGTATTAGCTGCGGTTTCACTTGGTGACAGCGTTCAAATAAAAGTTGGGGAATTTGGCTTTAAAAATGAATCGCTTGGAATTGGCACAGCTAAAACATTTGACTGGCATTATGGAGTCGATCAAAGCTATCTTGGTGTACTGACTGCTGGCAATCTTAGGTTTTATAGAACGCCTCATGCTGGCAGCACAGAGACAGTTTATGTAGCTGATGTAATTGTGCCTTATTCAGAAGCAACAGTAGATAGCGTAAGGGATGCTCAAACAGAAAATGTAATGCTTATGTTTCAGGAGGATTACCCTCCGGTACGCATTGTATTTAGTGGGTTAGATGAAACTGACGCTTTTGTGCTAGACAACATTCCTTTTATAAATGTTCCGCAGTATGATTATGATGACGTTGATAGCCCTATTTCCATACCTGCAATACAGGTCTGTACATTTAGTGGTTTTACTTATGGGCAGCAATATCAAATTGATGTTGATGGAGTTTTAAGTAAAGACATTACTTATTCTGGGGATTCAAATGCTGATGAGCAATCTTCTACGGCTTTCCATTTGCAGAAGAATTTGCAGGATATGCCTAACTTTGGTTTTTCGGGTATAACTGTAGAAAGAACTGCCGCCAAAACATACACAATCACAATGGCTGGAGCGTCAGCAGGTGATTATGAATTGTTTGCTGGATTCCCTACTAGTGGAAATGTAAATGACACAATAGCGTTTACCATAACACAGCAAGGACAATCTCAATCTGAAGATGTTTGGTCAGAAACTAGGGGCTATCCAAAGTTAGGAGTATTTTTTGAGGGGCGTTTATGGCTGGGCGGTACAAAGTCTAAGCCACAGAGTTTGTTTGCATCTAGGTCAGGCAGTTACTTTGACTTCTTTAGCGAGAAGGGTGACGATGATGAAGGCATATTTATAACAATTGACTCTCGCGGATTAACTAACATTGTTGATATTAATCCAGATCGAGGCTTGCAGTTGTTTTGCTCAGGCAGTGAGTTTGTAGTTAAAGGTCAAACTCCGTCAGATATTTCGGTTGTTGCTCAGACTCAGCATGGCTCAATTAATCTTGAGTCAAAAGCTGTTGACGGGGCCACACTATTTGTAGACAAGAATGGAAATACTTTGCGTCAGTATGTATTCAGCTTTAATGAAGATGCCTATACATCTAATGACATTTCTGTTTTGTCTTCACAGTTAATTAATCAGCCCGTCGATATGGCTTTGTTGTCTGGCAGCACAACAGAAGATGCGAACTGGGTATTTTTGGTAAATCAGGATGGTACTGGTGCCGTCTTAAATACAATGAGAGCGCAAGATATAAATGGCTTTACGCGCTGGACACCTTCACCAATAAACACTATTAAGTCGTGCTCTGCTGTTGGAGACGAAATGTACATGATCGTGTATCGCCAAGTAGGCATCGCTGATTTCTATGACATTGAGCGATGGAGTTTTGACTATGTCACAGAGTCTGCTTTAAAAACTACAGTGGTTAATATGGGGTCTGATGTTATCATACCTGTTGGCCCTAGGCTTGAGGGTTATGAAGTAAGCGTTGTGGCAGATGGCGATGTGTTGCCCAGTAGAGTTGTTGCTTTTGACAATGGCGCTTGGGGCATTACAATTACCGCAGCAGAGCTTAATGGATTTAGTACTAGGGATATAGAGGTTGGGCTTAACTTTCCAGTAACAGTAAAGACAATGCCTGTCAACACCAGTTCTGGCACCCGCCTTGGTCAAAATAGTATGCGCGAAAAGAAAATTTGCAGAATGAATTTAAGAGTGTATGAGACTGCTGGAGTCTATGTTGACGGAAACCCTGTAGCAATTAGGCAGTTTGGTGCAGCCCCTAATACTCCATTAAATACATCATTTACACCTATAACTGGCGTTATAGAAGATGACAATGGCGGCAATGGCTGGGGCATTGATGTTGTTCCTGAGATCACAGTACCAGATCCTACGCCTTTCCATTTACAGGCTATTGAGTATGAGGTCGAATCTTCGTGAATGATGTTGTAGCGCAAGATAGTATTTACCAACTACAAGAAATAATAAAGGATTTTCCAAAGGCAGAAGTAATTACAAGACACCATTTTTCTGATGGTATGTATGCAAGAGAGATGGTAATGCCTCCAGGAAGTATTGTTGTAGGGGCGCTTCATAAAAGCAAACACCTGTTTAGCGTGGTATCTGGTGAGTGTAAGGTATCTAGCGTTCACGAAAGAGAAAAAATTACAGCTCCGTATTTGGGCGAGACAGTGCCAGGAACTAAGCGTGTTATATATAGCGAGACAGGGTGTACTTGGATTACATACCATCCTACACACTTAACAGATATTGATGAAATAGAAGCAGCTCTAGTAGAGCAAGAGGTTATTTAAATGTCATTTGTGATTATAGGCAGCTTAATAGCAGTCGGTACAGCCACCCAGGTTTATGGCCAGCTTGAAGCCTCTAAAGATCAAGCGGCGGCACTTAAACAGCAAGCAGAGCAAGAACGTCTGGCCGCTGAGAGTCGTGAGCTAGAACGTCAGCAGAAGCTCAATAGGGCGCAAGCAGCTAACATTGTTGCTATGGGGTTGTCTGGAAAAAAAGGTGAAGGTACTGATGCAAGTATTTCTTTACAGAGCGCTAAGAATGTTGGTCTAAGTGAAGGTATGATAGAGCTATCTGAAAGACTTAAGCAAGCACAGTTAGAACGGCAAGCATCTAATGTTGTATCTGCTGGTAAGATTAGTGCGGCTAGTACACTACTATCTGGCGCAACCGATATTGCGAGATTATAATAATGGCTAAACAACCTAGACAACAAAGAATTGACGTATACGGTGGCTTTACTCCAACTGGTGTAGACAGAACTGCTGGCGATAAAATGCGAGCATTGGCTGGTTTAGGCCAAACTATGCGCGAATCTACCTTGGCTATAGGTAAGCCCATAATTGAGGCTAAAAGGGCTGAGGAAGGCGTACAGGCCGCACAGGAGGCTTTAGAGACTGGTAGCGATCTTGAGATGATGTCTGCTGCTAAATTTGGTGGCAACCAATATAATGCTGCTGCTATGAGCACCTATAAGACAGGGATCATGGAAGACATTAATTCAGGTCTGTCTAACATTGCTATAGATAATCCAAGCAACATTAAAGATTTTACCGCAAAGTCTAAAGGGTTTTATGACGGCATAAAAGGTTCTGTGCCATTAGAGTTGCAAGAGAGTGTTGAGAAATACTTTGGTACTGTTAGCCGACAGCAAGGTGCATCTGTACTCAAGGCCCAGCAGAAGATCGAGCTAAGCGAATCCAAGGCATCTTGGGCTGTGCAGAAGAGCTTGCATGAAAACACAATTCTTAACCTTATTGCTGATGGCAAGATGGATGAAGCTCAACAGTTGCAGGATGACTTTAACACAACCACAGCCCCTCTCTTTCTTGCGTCTGGAGCAACAGATCAGGAAGAGCTTGCTACTTATGGATTGAAGCTAGAGTTTGACTCTAAGGTTGCTCAGGTTAATAGTGGCGCACAGCAGATTATTGATGATGAAAGTCTGACTGTTGCTCAAAAGAAACAGAAAGCCAAAGATTATGTCGATGCTTTTGATGATGCAGACCTTGCAGAGTTTACGCCTAAAGAAAAAAAGACAGCTAGGAAAGAACTTGTCTCCCTGTTTGATGATGCAGAGAAGGCCAGGATTACAGAGCTTAAAGAGGCTCGCATGGTAGACTTAGAAAATCAATACATTAACCTTACTAAGTATGACGATACCGTCTTGAATAGCACTGCTATGAGTACAAAGCAAAAGATAACAGACATTAACAAACTTCGTTATGAAGGAAAGATTCCAGAGGCAGATGCAAAGTTACGCGTTACCTACTTGAACTCTGTGGAAAAGTTGACGGCTACTACTGTGCCTGAAATCTATAATGAGTTGATTCAGCAATCCTACGATGTATTGCGGATAGAAGACCCAGAGTTACAGCTAGAAGGATTTAATCAAATAGAAAATGCAATGCTTACTGCTCAGACTGATGGTACTGTTGAGCAGAAAATTGCTGAAAAATGGAGAGTACAATTTAGAAACATTACGCAATCAGCCAAAGCTAAGTCTAGTGCTGAGTTGTATGACAGTATGTATGACGCTCAAGAGATAATTGATACAATGATACCTGCCAGTCAAAGGGGTGCTGGTGTTAGATACTTGTGGGAGAATGCAGAACCTCGCATTAGAGAAGAGAACGACATAAGAGCAGAAGCTGGAAGGCCACCGCTTAGAGGTAAAGAGATTGAGCGCATCTACAAGGACGAGGCTCAAAATGCTGTTGACGATATTAAGACTAGAATGGCTGTTAGCGCACAAGCAACGATTGGCAAGACTACTACACCAATACTGACTAATCCAACTCAAGCTGAGTATGATGCACTTCCAGTTGGAACTCCATATATATATAAAGGTCTACAACGCACTAAGTAAGGATAAGTTTAATGGCAAGTAAAGAAGAGTTGTTAGGTAAAGCACAAAATGCTGTTGAAAAAGGCATCCTTACAAAAGATAACTACCAAATGGCGATAACTGCAACTCGCGACAATCCAGAGTTAATAGACTATTTTTCTTCTGTTTTTCCTGAAACAGATCAAGTAACTGAAACAACTCAGCTACCTCCTCGTTACGAGTTTGAGGGAACAGAAGTTAGCAAGGAACTATTTGAAGAGCTTAGTCGAGAATCTGATCCCGGATTTGTTGGCGATCTTGATCCATCCGATGAGTCTATACCTTTTGAAGAAGAGGTGGAGGAGCTTGTATTTGCACCTACTGACAAACCAGTAGAAGACCTTGTGTTCGCACCTACGGATAAGCCAGTAGAAGACCTTGTGTTCGCACCTACTGATAAGCCAATGACTATTGGTGAGCAGAATGTTGCTGCCCTAAATAACACTGTGGATTTGACTGACCCCTCTATGCTTGAGTTTAACGACCAAGCCCAGAAGAATGAAGATACCACATGGAACCTTGCGCTTACTCGGTTTACCCCAGAGCAGATTGAGGAGATGAAAGACAATCCTATTGGTTGGAGTGAGGCCAATGACTTTATTACTCCATCTGATTACCTGCCTCTTGGCGGACTTGTTCGAGGTTATGAGGCTCTAGGTCTTGCCGGTATAGCTAAGAAGATACAGGATAAGGTTCCACTTACTGAGTCTGAAGAAACCAAGTTTAATGACTACATAGACACTGAGCTTGAAAAGCAGATCAGGGGCTTTACCTGGGGCGGGGGCATGAAATATTACGGTGCTCCTATGCCTGCGTTTATAGCTGAGTTTGCTGCTACTGGTGGCATTGGTAAGACTGCACAGACTGCTGCTACACAGGCTCTAACCAAGGGCGTTATGGTGTCTGCACAAGCTGCTGCTGCTGCACGTTATACAGGTTATGGCGCTAGAGTTGCTGCTCAATCTACTGCAATGGTTCCAGCAAACGTAGCTAACTATGGTGACTTGCGTTTAGGTCAGTTTGTCCAGCTTACTCAGACTGGTCAGGCTATCTTGAGTGATGCCAAAGAATCCCCGGCTGTCACTGCGTTAAAAGCATTTGCGTACACTAACGCTGAAATTGCCAGTGAGCTTGTTGGTGTTAAAGTTGGGAAGTTCGTTGTAGACCCTATTACTCGAAGACTTGCTACTAATGCTAAGACATCTATAAATAAGCTGCCACCTGCACTTATAGAGGGCATTACTAAGGCTTACCAGAAGATACAGCCTAACGCTAAGGTTCAGGAGATACTGACCAGAGCTGGTTGGCATGGTGTACTTAATGAGCTTGGTGAGGAACGTGTTGCTGCTGTACTGAATACGTACGTTGATATGGCATTTGGTGAGACATTTACTGTCGATGAAGTATGGGATCGCATTGTTCCTGACAAAGATCAGTTCCTTATTGAGGCTGGACTGATCGCTACTATGGGTGGCGTTAAGACTGTAGGTGTTGCTGCAAGTAACATACTTTCTAACCAGGGGCGCACTGAGCAGGAGATCATGGAGGCTCTTGAAGGCCTGACTGATGAAGAACTACAGAACGTAGTTGATGAGCAGACTAATGTTGAAGAGAACGCGCCTGTCAGTGTTGTGCTGAAAGAAGATAGAGTTGGCGATTACGTCAATGATCAGCAGAAGTCTGAAGATCAAACTATGCTTGAGTTCATGCAGGTTTCTTTTGTTCCTAGAGAAGTAATATCTCAAAAAATAAATGAAGCAAAGATACAGGAATATGAGGCTACTGAAGAGTTGTCTTTTGATAAGCGCAGAGAAAAAGAAGTAAAAAGATTAGAGAAGTCTGCTGAAAATATAAAGAAAAGATCATTAAGGTTTATTGACCTTATTGCCGGTAATGGTGCGTTAGACCCTGAGCAGTTAATTTACTATGGCGCTGATCCTAGTATGTTTTATAACATCGATCAGTATGGAAGATATGGCACAAACAAAAAGGCACCTATTGGTAAAAAGCTCAAAAGAGTTTGGTCTGTTAAAAATCCAAAGCAAACAATATCTGACTTGACGGAAAGATATAATGAAGAGATGGGCCTGTTTGATATGGGCGCAAGAGCTGGTGGTTCTAGTGACAGAACTATTGGCGATAATGAAATGGCTGAAATGGTTATCGAGTGGTTAAGTGAGGGCGATTATGATCTCTTGCTAAATCAAGGTGATCAGATGGAAATTGACATGACTCTTGACGAAGCTAGTCGTCTTGAAAGCATGGATGACTTGCAGACAAAAGAATACTTTGATGATGCTTACCGCAGTATTGCTGAGTTTAATGAGGCAGAAGTTCCAGTTGAGACTGAAGCAACGCTGGCTGGTGAGGACATTGAGTACGCTGACAGTATTGATCAAGCAGAGTTCAATGAGAATGTTGCCGAGCTTGAGAAGTTCCTCATAGAGCAAGAGACTGCTGAAAGAGCTGAGATGTATGACTTCCCAGAAGGTGAGTTGTTAGCTCAATTTGTTGACCAGCCTGAGTTGGTTGATGAAGCGCCACCTATGATTGACCACAGCCAGAGTCTATTTGCTAGTTTTTATGCGGCATTTGTAAACAAGTTTGACGCAGTAGAAAAAGCCCTGAAGCTGGCTAAGAGTCGTGGTGCAGCAGTTCTTGACGGTGCTAACACTGAGTTATTGATTAGTGCGTACAGCGGAATCATTGGAAACATTAAGTACACTCTCCAGAGAAACACATACTCTATGGATGAGAATGGCAACATGGTTAAGTCCGGTATTGGTTTGAAGCCAATCCTAGAAGCCTTTGATGCCAAGCTGTTTGGTGTTGAGCCTAGCAAAGCCAAGAGAAAAGCCGACCTTGCTAAGTTCCTGATAGCCAAGCGCATCCAGCAGGACTTGCAGAACTACACTATTCCTGGTGAAAGAGATGCAGCTCCAGAGGTTGAGGCTGAAGTTGATCCTAGCCGAGTATATGAAGAGCCAAGAAAGGCAACAAAGAAAAACCTTACAGAAGACTTCGAGACACTTGCCGTCCCAGCTTTAGAAAGAGGATTTCCTTTCCAGAAAGGCATGACGGACAAAGAAAAGAAAGATGCCCTTAAAGGATACATTGCTGGACATAAGCAAGAAAAAGGTCGCTCAAGTGGGCCTTATGCGCTAAGTAGAGAATATGGCGAGGCTTATGGTCAGGCGTATTATCAGGGCCAGCGTGACGGAATAGCTTATCGCGAAGTAAAAAATGAATTTGATGAAAAGGGATCGTACCCCATATATGCCGACTATGCTCGACTAAGAGGAATGAAGGAAGAGGTTAAGGAAGTACGGCAGCCCGAACTTGCAGGCCCTACACAGCCACAGCCCACAGTAGTACAACCTGACTTTGCTAAAGACAAGAAGTTTGTTGGCCCAGTTACTGAGCGTAGAGTTTCAGAAGAGCAGGCACTAAAAGCTGAGATTGATCTAGCCGACCTAGCATTCAAGTATGGTGACGCTATTGAGTTCTTTGATTCCACATCTCAGGAGCTGTATGGATTTCAGAAGCGTGTACTGCAACTGTTTGTTAAGTCAGGCAATATGTCTCAAGAGCAATACAATGAGATTGTGAACGCTAACCAGAACTACATACCTTTCCAGCGTGTGATGCTCAACGACTTCCTAAAGAACAAAGGATTTAACCAAGATCAAGTTCGTAGGGTTCTGGGTGTTTTGTCTGATGACGAGATACAGCAGGTCATTGATGAAGAGAAGATAAGTCAAGAGCAGTATGACAGAATCATTACTGATGACCCCGGTGCAGTAGAGATACTGAAGCCCCTTATGCAGCCTTCTAAGGGCGGTAAGGATTTGTTTAGTGGTGCATCAGCTAAGGCTGTCGTAAAGCGTCTTAGAGGCTCTGATCTGGCTATTAAAGACCCTATCAATAGCATTATTGGCAATACATCTCGCATCATTGATTTGTCGTCAAGAAACAACATTGCCCGGAGTCTTGTCAACTTGAGAGACTATATCCCTGAGTTTATTCAGGAGATACCCCAGCAGATGCAAGAGGTTACTATTGATGGCGAGAAAGTGTTGGTACCATCTAACCGTCCTCCGGCTGACGCAGTGGAAGTCTTCATTGATGGTAAGCGTAAATACTTTGAGGTGTCTGACCCCATACTAAAGGCTATGCAGGGAATGAAGCCTGAGCAGTTGAGCTTTGGTGAGAGGTTGTTCAAGCAAGCTGCCGCACTACCTACAACTGTGTTTAGAGTTGGTGCAACCATGACCCCTGAGTTTATCCTGAAGAATACATTTAGAGATCAGTTTAACGCTGCTCTGATGTCAGAGGCTAGGCCAACCCCTATCGACATGGTGAAAGGGCTTGCATCTCTAGTGGATGATGGTGAGTCTTATAACCAGTGGAAAGCATCTGGTGGCTCTATGGGTACATACATGGACTTGTCTGACACTGGGTTGTATGACGCACATAAAGACTTAATGGATGAAACAAAGTATTCAATGAAGATGTTGCGTACCTTTGGTCTTCAGCCCCTAGCTGATTTTGCTAGTGCTACTGAGCAGGCAACTCGTATCGGTATATACACTGCATCTAAGAGAGCAGGTATGTCTGACCTAAAAGCTGCCCAGGAATCTCGCCAAGGCACTGCTGACTTCATGCGTTCTGGTGGTGTGGGTAAAAGCATTAACAGATATGTGCCATTCTTTAACGCTGCTGTACAGGGTACTGACAAACTGATCAGGGCATTCAAGAAGAATCCAAAGCAGGTTAGCACTATTGCTGCAATGACCATTACTATGCCTAGTGTGCTGTTGGCTGGATACTACCTGTATGGCGCTCCAGATGACGAGAGAGAAGAGTACCTAGAGCATCCACAATGGATTCGGGATACGCATTGGATTTACAAGGCTGGCGGAAAGTGGCGCAGATTACCTAAGCCATTTGCTCCTGGCTACATCTTTGGAACATTACCAGAAAAGTTTATGACTTGGAGCCATCAGAATAATAACCCTGTTGGCAAAAGCATATACGAGGAAGTGCTTGCTGGAATGTGGATGTCTCTTAGCCCGGTTTCTGATGCTACAGGAATACTGCCACCCCCAGCAAAAGTTGGTCTTGAGATTGCAACTAACTGGAACTTCTATCGTGGGCAGTCTATCTACCCTGATTACCTAGATGATCTTGAGCCAGAGCTTAGGGCCACTCCATACACTAGCGAAACTGCTAGAGTGTTGGGCGAGAAGTTTAATGTATCTCCTGCCAATGTTGATGCGCTACTTAAAGGCACATTTGCTAGTTCCTCTAAGTACATTACTGGTGCTGGCGATATGATATTGGGGCAGGTTAGAGAGTTTAATGACCAGCCTTACTCAGCAAGACCTACATCTGCTCTGGATACCCCTGTGCTTGGCAGCTTTTTAACTCGCCCAGTAATCAGCGGATCATCTATTACCGGCAATACTTTCTATGACTTATCACAGGAAGTTAAGATCAAGTCTAACTCACTGAAGTCTTACAGTGGCGAGAAGGCCAAGAACTACAGAAGAGAAAATCAGTTTATGTTCTCTCAGGAAGGACAGGTTAAGAGAGCAGCCAAGAAGATTGCCAAGCTAAACAAGAAGAGAAGGCAGGTTCGTGGGGATATGAGAATGTCAGCAGATCAGAAGGCTAAGAGACTTGAGCAATTGGATAGACAGGTCTATGAGAGAGCAAAGCAGTCTGTTGAGCAGTATCTCAAGGGCTTAGAAAAGTATGAGAAGGCACAATAGCTGTATATTTTTTAACCAATTTTTAGTATAATTGAGCACATATTTATGAACATTATTCTTGAGGAATTGTTATGCCTGTAACTGGCGGAGTAACTAGAAACGATTATATCGCATCAGATAGTCAAACTGTTTTTGCCTATACGTTTAAAGTGTTATCTGCCTCTGACTTAAAGGTCTTGAAGGATGGCGTAGAGCTTACTGTTAATAATGATTATAACGTTTCTAATGTGGGGAATGAAAACGGTGGTAATGTAATTTTAACAGTTGGTGCTTCTTCTGGAAGTAAGCTGTCTATTCTTTTGGCAATGCCTATTACCCGCACAACCAACTACCAGAATGCTGGTGACTTCTTGGCATCAGATGTTAATGCCGACTTTGACAAAGCCTACCTGGCAATGAATCAACTTGAGACTGACATTGATCGTTCTATTGGACTGCAAGATGTAGAGCCAAGTGCAAACTTAAAGCTCCCCTTAGAGGCTGATAGAGCAAACAAAATTTTAACCTTTGACGCATCTGGGGATGTGACTGCAACTACACCAAACTATGGTGGCGGTGAATCTTTAGCTCAAACACTAGCGATAGGAAATCAAACTGGCGGGAACAACGTTGTATTTGATGACAATGATAAATCCATTTTTGGTGATAGCCTAGATTTACAAATTTACCATGATGCTTCTAACAGCTATGTGGTAGATTCTGGGGAAGGCAACTTGTTTATTGGCGGTGCAAGTTATGTCGACATTGGTAATGGTGTTGTTGGTGTCGGTGGACAAACATACGCTAGGTTCAATACTGCTGGTAGCTGCGATCTGAAGTTCAACAACGTCAACAAGATGTCAACAACTAACACTGGCATTGATGTCGATGGCACTGTTGAGTTTGATGGCCTCAAAGGAACTGGCGCTGTTACAGTTACAAATATACTCGATGAAGATAACATGGCCTCCGATAGTGCTACTGCTCTTGCAACCCAGCAGTCTATTAAAGCATACGTTGATGCTAACGCTGGTGGTGGTGGAGACTTTTTACCTTTAACTGGCGGGGCATTGACTGGCGCAGTAACTACTACTAGCACTTTTAATGGTCGTGATGTTTCGGTAGACGGTACTAAGCTAGACGGTATTGGAGCAGGTGCTGATGTAACTGACACCACTAACGTTGTTGCCGCTTTATCAGCAGGCACAGGCATTAGCTTGTCGGCTGGTGGAGAGATTGCTAACACATCTCCTGACCAAACCGTAGCACTTGCGGGTGGCACGGGTATTTCCACTTCAGGAACTTACCCTAACTTCACTATTACGAATGATTCCCCTGACCAAATTGTTGCGCTTACAGGCGGGGGCGGTACAACTGTTACCGGAACATATCCGAGCTTTACAATCACCAGCACTGGCGGGGGTGGCGGAAATGAAACCTTAGCGCAAACATTAGTTCTTGGTAACGTTACGGGCGGTACTGACATTTCAGTGTCTAGCGGCGATAACATTCTCATGGCTGCCAATTCTACAGTAGATGGTCGCGATGTCTCTGTTGATGGTACTAAGTTAGATGGTATCGAAGCGGGTGCAGATGTTACAGATACTACTAATGTAGTTGCAGCTTTGTCTGCTGGCACTGGAATCACATTGTCTGCTGGTGGAGAAATCGCTAACTCGGCTCCTGATCAAACTGTGGCACTCACTGGTGGTACTGGTATCTCTACTTCTGGTACTTACCCTAACTTTACCATTACTAATGATTCTCCTGACCAGACTGTTGGTCTTACTGGTGCAGGCGGCACTACTATTACTGGTACTTACCCCAACTTTACTATTACTAGCACAGATGTTGGCGGCGCAACTCTGGCACAAACATTAGCACTTGGAAACCAAACTAGCGGCAACAACATAGCTTTTGGTGATAATGACAAGGCATTGTTTGGTCAAAGTTTAGATTTCCAAATTTACCATGACACCCTTAATAGTTATGTAGTTGATTCTGGAACTGGCAACTTATTTATAGGTGGAGTTGCTTACGTAGATATTGGCAATGGTGTATCAGGCGTAGGTGGTCAGACCTATGCAAGATTTAATCAAGGCGCTGGTTGCGATCTAAAACACAACAACGTTCAGAAGATGTCAACAACCTCTACAGGCATAGACGTTAGTGGCAATGTTGTTCTGACTGGAACTGTTGATGGCCGTGATGTAGCTACTGACGGCACTAAGCTGGATGGCATAGAGGCAGGTGCTACTGGCGATCAAACAGCAGCAGAGATACTAACTGCTATCAAGACTGTTGATGGCGCAGGGTCTGGCTTAGACGCTGATTTATTAGATGGCCAGGAAGGAACATTTTATTATCCTGCAAGCAACCCTAATGGCTACACTTCTAACGTAGGCGACATTACAGCAGTAGTGGCTGGTAATGGTTTGTCTGGTGGAGGCGTTTCTGGGACGGTAACAGTTGATGTCGGTGCAGGCGATGGTATAGCTGTTGCGGTAAATACTGTAGCTGTGGACTCTACTGTTATCAGAACCACGGGCAACCAAGCTATTGCAGGTATAAAAAACTTTAGTGATGAGATTAGAGCCAACGGCGGCATTGGAGTGGGCGAAAACGACAAGATTACGTTTGGTACTAGCGATGACCTAGAGATTTATCATGATGGTTCTAATAGTTATATAAAAGATGTAGGCACTGGTAATTTAAGGATTCAAGGCGACAATGTTCAATTCACGAATGCTGCTGGTACTCAGAATACAATGTTTGCCGTCAGTAATGGTGGTGTGAGTTTATACAACGCCAATCAATTAAAGTTACAAACAAACGCCCTCGGCGTAGCTGTTACTGGAGAAATTACAGCGGATGGTCTTTCCCTTGGTGACAACGACAAGGCATTGTTCGGTGCTGGTGATGACTTAGAGATTTACCATAATGGTTCTAATAGTTATATTACAGACACAGGAACTGGAAACCTTTTTGTCGGTGGATCAAGCTATGTCGATATTGGTAATGGCGCAACAGGACTTGGCGGCCAAACTTATGCTAGGTTTAATGTGTCCGGCGCGTGTCAGCTTAACTACAATGGTTCCGACAAGCTAAAAACCATTAGCACTGGTGCAAATATTACTGGTTCGTTAGGAATCAACACAACGTCACCACAAGAAGAACTACACGTAGTAGGCGACATTATAGCCACCGGCAACATTACCGCTTTCTTCTCAGACGAGCGACTCAAGGACTTCCAGGGAACTATCCCTGATGCACTGGATAAGGTCAACAGTCTTAATGGTTACTACTTTACTCCGAACGATACTGCACTTGGTCTTGGCGTAGAAGATAAGGGTGTTGAGGTAGGTATCTCTGCCCAGGAAGTAGAAGCTGTGCTGCCTGAGATTGTTACTGACTCTGCGGTTGGTGAAGGTTACAAGACTGTATGGTATGAGAAACTAACTCCCTTGTTGATTGAAGATGTCAAAGAA
>Ga0213868_10001612_pt1 | contig 21845 bp, 19 predicted proteins | sample PICome_9_FD_160087 | JGI IMG/M metagenome (GOLD analysis project Ga0213868, IMG submission 160087) | Coastal seawater microbial communities near Pivers Island, North Carolina, United States - PICO127 | ecosystem: Environmental > Aquatic > Marine > Coastal | place: USA: North Carolina...
CATCAATACACCTTATTGTCTACACCTACATACTTGTGAATCATATGGCAGTGTATTGAAGGAGTACATGTCGATCCTTTGATCAATTAGGAAAATTTTCCAGGGTTGAATTCTAACCTTTCTGAAAGATAGATCCAAGTCTATGTACGAAGGAAGTAGTGTAATTCGTTTCCATATAATTATCTTTACATGTCTCTATTAAATATAATATACATAATTATCACGGCGAAAACCATTTCATAGTCGCCTTCAGGTTGAAATCATAGAAGTTCTATGCTGGGCCTACTCTTTTTATTCTCAATCTCACTCTTTCCACGTAAATTAGTCATTTGCTAGCTCTAGAGAGTGAATGAAAATATGCATACATATATGAGAGGTGTTTTTACATCACCAATCGATTGAGAAATGATGTGTTTTTACATTACGAATGGAGCGAGAAATGATAAGACCGAGAGGACTTCTGTCGTTCTGTTGAGGATTCATTCTCCTTCTTAACTTACTTTACTTTCTGATGTAGATGTAATGTTTTGATGAACTCGATCAAGCGAGTATACCTCAGTACAATTAGAATTATCATTAATAATCATAATACGGGGAATCAATAACGATTATCGCAATGACGGACTCGACGAATGCGATCACAACAATTATCCAGATCAACAAGGCTACATCAGAGAAACACGACACTTGAGGAACAGTTACTTACAGTAGCTAGCGATTTTAATCCTTTTTGAGATCTACACAATCAAATACACATCAGCCGTTTCAAGCATTATTACACTTTCAATCTGTGAGAGAAAATTCCGATAGATAACCTAATTCTTCATCCTCTAGATCATGTCAGGTGGCTTTGGAGGCACAGCGTTCGGGTACACGTTCAAAACAAGTCCTTGCTCTTGGAATAATTCATTTCCCCATTTTAAATATGTGACTGAATCATGATCGCATTCATCGAGGGCAACGATAGGCTCTGCATCTTCAGAGAAGAACCTGTCAAGACCGTCAACTCCTGAAAGATTGTTTATCTTTTTCTTTATCGACCCTGATTTCTCTTCAACATATTTTTTAGAAGACATGGAGGAATCAATTATGAATCTTCCACTAGGCTCTGTTTGTGGCAGGGCAATAGTATTACGAAAAATATCACTTCTGTGCAAAGGAATATTTCTTTTACCCTTATCGAACGAGAATGCATGCTTCGTTACTTTTGCATTTGAACTCCTTTTGTTATAGCGATCGATATCGAGAGATTTGAATTCTAGAATTTCCTTTGATGTATACATTTCTTCTTTGCTTGTTATCATATCCACGATTTCCTTTAATTCTTGTTTTGAACTTTGACGAATAGTAGTACTCAAGATAGCTGCTTGATCATAAGCCTCGCACAAAGTTGAAAAAAGATAATCAGTCACTTTGTCGGATTTAGATGGTTCAGTATCATAATATTTTTCTTGAAGTAAAAATGATGCGATGCTTATTGCGGAAAAAGATGCCTCGTATAGATCTTCCATCAGGTGTAACTTCGAAATCGCTATATCGGTACTATCCTCTGGAAAGAGTTTTGGTAGATCTTTGCTACTGTCTTCTTCGCTGATTCTAGCCGCCTTCCTTATACATGATACGCAATGATCGGTTCGTCCAAGACTCAGGAATGTATATGCTAGCAGATTATTGGTGAGATTTTCAAGCTTGTCGGCATCTATTTTTTGCTCTATGGTTCTATTTTTTAATGACGTATCCACAATCGCGAGTGCACGCAAAGCCTGAGCATCTATTTCAGCAGCACGAAAACATTTTATCGCCTGTCTTAAAAGTCTATGAGCATGATGTTTTGATCCTGTAACTGAGTTTGAATTTATCAAGGATTCTGCTTGCTCAAAAAATGTCTTTCCTAGGTTTGTCAGGCATCTACCTCTACAAAGAATGATCGCCCTCTTACGAAAATTCTTTTCTTCTTCTTCACAATTTTCATTATTATTGAGACTTTCGAGCTTGCTTATAACAGTAAGGGCTTCTTCAAAGCTAGATTTAGCAAGAGACAAACACGCATGATCAATGCTACCTTTCATTTTATTATGATACTCCAAGCATGCATTACCAAGCTCGACCAATGAAAGACGCAAACACTCTCGCGCATCCCACAACTATGAACGTTCGATAACTCAAATATAAGAAGACATGTAATTGGTACCCTTCCAAATTGAAAGCAAATTCTACATACCTCATCGTCATTTTTCATCTTTCGTGAGCATATTGATCGATATTTCTGAACATTGTCCATTTCATCTTGAATATGAGATAGAATATCAGACACTTCTTGTGTGATTTCATGCTCCATAGGAAACGTCATATCGGTCTTCATTACTTCAGACATTTCATCAACGTGAGCAGCTACTTTAGTGCCTTTTTCTTCCTTTTCGACTTCTTCTCTTGAAATTTCTAGCGTAGACGAGTTGACACCGTAATCACGTTTGATATCTAAAACAGAATCTGATGTTGTTTTCTTGCTGCTCACACGTACATGCTTAACTGTAACCCCTGAAGTTTTCAAGGCTTTCGAGTAGCTGATAGTGTCGTCTTCATCGCTATCATTGATAACCCTTCGTCGCTTCATTTGACACGCAGACGAGGATTTTGTCACTTTCGGTTTATCTACAAAAAGTTTTCGCAACTCAGCTGGAAGTTCCATCGTAGATGTCCAATACTCTTTAGATGCACCCGATGGTAAAGCGCCATTATCATCAATTCCACAAAAGGCATCCCCTTGTCTTTGGATACAAAATGAGCCCTTGAGTTCCAATCTCTCAAATTTATCCTCTAAAACCATTGTCAGTCCAGGATATGAGAGACATGACTCTACGTTCGATAGGAATTTAGATCGAATCCTCTCCAATTTTTCCTGTAAATCTTTCATTCCATTTTCATGTGTGTCAAAAGCACTTTCGAACACTTGAGCGCCAGAATCCAGTAGCTTATCCCAAACATATTCTCGACTTCGACTAGAATTTTCTCCGTTTAAGAAGACATCGAGTGAACCATCCTTTGCTAGCTTTGATGGGTGAATACAACAAAGGCGTAACGAATCTAGTATCAAGCGGCGAACACCGACATCTTCATTGTGGAACTCATCCCAACCCCAACCACTATACCCACGGTTTGAACTGAACATTTTTGTATAGCCGTCTAATCTTTTTGACAAAGTATGTAGTCTGGATTGGAATTGCGATGTTTTGGCAAGATTAGCATCACCGTTGTGCCTACATTCACCACTCGTTAACAGAACAAATCCATCTCTAATATGTATGTATTTGATAAAGAAATGCATCAGAAGCTTTCGTAGAAAAGGCTTAAGAGGCAATTGTTCTTGTGCATGAGTTCTCATGATTCTCACTATTTCCTCGCACATCGCCTGAAACCCTTCAATAGCATTAGAGAGAGACTTTCGTTTCGTGTTCAAAGTTTTTAATATATATATCGCATGGTCGGTCAGTTGCATAGCATCATTCACCCTGTCATTATACGTCTTGGGCAAATCACCATACTCCTTGACAAGTTTTCTCTTATGCTTTTTGATAAACTTTTCAACAGAGTTTTTGAACGACATGCATTCATCGTGGAGCATAGTTGTCTACAATTCTTGAGGACGTCTAAACAAACTGTGAACTTTCCTCCTATGGCTTCAAACAACGATAGGATCAATTTGATCACTTCCCTACAGAAGGAATAAACTTATCTAAGTAATTCCTAAGTCTTCCTTCAAACACGCAAGTAAATGAAATGAAATCAATCAGAGCTAAGTAGACTACCTTTGTGATTTGTGACTCTAATGAAAAATTATGCGATCTTTTCCCTTTGGTGCTACTTCCGGAGAGTAATCAGTATTTTTATGTTGTCAAACAAAGGTCAAAGCGGAAAAAACACGAAGAGATCAGAGATCAACACTGAACAAACACACAAAGAGATAGAAATAATCGATCAAAAGGAAGTGGGACACATGTCGAAATGAACATAAGCGGGGAGGGGTGCAAAGTGCTGCTGGTGGGCTTCCACATCAAAAACTGTAGTCATACGAATCCTATTGTCTGGTTACGATTTCAATGCGCCCAGAAAAATATTGATTCTAACGAAAGCTATATATATATTCATCTAACGCGTTTCATCCAGTTATTTTGTTCTGAATTTAGAGATGTTATTACGCTAATCTAAGAATAGGATTTGATTGGGCAAATCTGTAAAAATCAATGCGTTTTAGCACCCACTCCCAACCCCAACTATTTTCTCTTTCATTTAGACTCTTCTTCACTTTCTTTCCCCTCGTTCATTTCTTCTGTATCTTCTTCCCTTATCTTAAAGCATGATGCAGTCAACTTCCCTTTTTCATCAAGAATGATTTCTCCTTTACGCTTCATGTTTCGGAAGCAATCCTATCAAAACAATTTTATTCAATAAGTTGTGCGTTCCCTGATGACAGTATGAAAATATCACATCAGCATTTCTCTCTTACCTTCAAGTCTTGCCCAGTCCTATTTACCAGCAAAGATGGGAACTCCGTCTTGATGACAGACCATTTAGGTCCATGTTTTAGGTACCCAGACACCAATCCAGCCTTTTCTTCGTCAGACCAAACTCTTCGACGCCTCTTCTTACTCGTTGACCCAACAGGCGATTTCAATCCTCTTGGTGGAGTGTCCGCCATAAGTGAATCTTGTGATTCATCTTGCCCCAACCTTGAAGGCATATGCGCTCGACCGTAGAAAGCATGACCATCCATGTCATTCACATCATGGTGATTTATCGAATAAAAATGAGGATTCTGCATCTGATGCAGTTGGTGCTGATACTGAACCTGGTGATGGTAATGTAGTTGTTGCTGGTAGTAATTTGGAATTTGATAAATATTCTGATTTCCCTGAAGCTCAAAACCAGTATCATCTTGAACTGGCATAGGATTCATCATGGCTTGAGAAGCGTAGATAAGTTGTGCTTGGAGAGGATCATCTACATCATTGCGTAATCTTTCACGCTGATCCGTGAGATTATGAAGTGCTGTATTCATATCCATTGCAACAGCAGGCATGTTGAGTAGAGATTGGCTGTTTAAGTCTGAATGAGCTGGACCGTGTGCTCCAAAGTCTCCAACAGAACCCTCGTCAGCAGTCATGAAGTTACCGTATGGATCAGAATGAAGAATTCCATTGCCAGATTTTCCTGAAGGAGCTACATTTTGATGCATACGTCTCGCCAAATGTGCATCCTGCACATCGTCTGGACATTCGAGTAAACTATCTTCACCAATTTGCTGAATAGCTGGACTCCCCAAGATGATCAAATACATAGAGCTCAATAGATTTTCTGTCATCTCCTGAAGCGAAGGCAAATCGTAATGTCTTTGAAACTCGACTGTATTCATGCTCTCTCTCAAAGCAGAAAATGTTTTCAATCCAAGTACCTTCTGGCCGTTTTCATCCGTCGATTCCAAAAGATTTGTCAATGCTTGCTTAGCTTCACTGTATTGCACCGAAAACATATTGCTTTCCCCACTTATTGCATCTCTGAAAGAAGGAAACCAAGAGTTGAGCCAGAAAATCATTTGATAAAGAGTTATGAATGCAGTGATACTCACATGAACTTGAAAAAGCGTCCTTCGTTGCAGAAATATACTCTTCCCGTTTCTTTACCTTCATCATCGTTTAGTATCTTCCACAAGTCATCTTTAATAAAACTAAGCACACGGAAAAATTCAATTCTAACCATCAACTCGCTATATTTCTGTTCAAAGTTGTATTTCGAGAAGAGACCCACATTCTTCGCTTCATCTTTTGGATCGCATGTGAAGTAAGTTGCTTCAAGTTCACCATCGGAACCAAGAACTTTCAACTTCGGTATGACAAATTTTGATGCATCATTTCTCTGACACACATTATACAAAACTTCCATGTGACCCAGGAGCTCTTCCCATTGAGAACTCTCAAAATTTGATAAAGCTTCAGGACTCCTACCACAAATGTTTGCCAAGATATTGGCAATAGATAATCGACAAAATGTGCTACCGTACTGAGGTAAATAAACCTGTCTTGTGAAAAACTATTCATGCAAAGGAAGAGCATTTCATTAAGTGACTGATCAATTGTGCAATAACATTACTTTAAGATGCAGACAAGCAGATACTTACCAATAGATCGTTATTGGCCTTTTGAAGGCGACCATCCTGATTTGAAATCACTTCATGAGCAAGAGATTCAATATATTGACCTATTAAATAGGCATTCGATAGATGCTCCATTACATGATTCGAATGTTCAGACATGATGGAGATCCCGAGGTCCTTCGTTCCCAGTAACTATATGGCACACAAACTCCAAAACAGGTATATCTACAGGATCGTATCTCGTTGTTCGTTGTACACCTCGTACCTCGTACCTTGCGAGTTTTGGTACACTTCGTTAACAACCTATTGTACTAACCCTCTCTCCTTGACTGAAATCTACAGAATTTCCGTTCCCGCAAAATTTCGTCAACGTTCCGTTAGTGCTAACAAGGACCGAACTTGAAAAATTCGTAAAGACGTGAAATCGGCGATAGATACTCGCAAAGTGAGAAAAGCCATGTGATCGAATCGAACGAGGTATTTACCACTCGATACAACAGTCAGATTTCTATGGAATATAATATTTCATAAAAAAATAAAGATAGAATAGTAAAATGTCTCAATCAGCTGAGGAATTTTTTTCTGCTATGTTCTCCGATCATCGGAGCCAAGAAAGTTCTAGCCGAAGTAGTGGAATGGGATCTTTTGTAGATGCATCGAAAGAGTTTGAAGATGACGACTTTGTTGATTTGGCAGAAGATTTTCCAGAACGGAAAACTGAAATCGCTGGGAAATCACATATAACCAATGATGCAGTACTCGTCGAAAGAAGTGAATGCGTCTCTGATGAGATTCTCGATAACGACGACAGGGAGCAAACTACATACAACGAGGGTGTTCACTTCTTGGTAACAGATAAGGAGCCTGCAATCACAACGACATCGATAATACTAGAAGACAAGATCTTGCAAGGTTCAGAGCAATTACAAAGTGTTGAAAAATGTAACGCTGGTAATATCATAAACGAAGGAGGTCAGATTCTAGAAAATAACTCTATTCAGATTTATGAAGTTGAAAAACCGGTTGCAAAAATAAATTGTAAAATGGAAGATCAAATAGAAAACAATTCATTTCTACGAATGAACAATTATTGTGAAACGGAGGAAGGCACCTTGTTAATGAATATTGAAGCAGACCGAAGTAATGAAAGGGCTGAGTCACTCAATATTATAACCCAACCATCAGTATCGTTCCAAAATACAATGAGAGAAGGGAAAAATCAACTTATAATCATGAAACAAACGTCTCAAACCATGATCAAAGAATTTGCGGAAGGAAAAATTGATATCCCGAAGATGATTTCAGAAAATTATGAAGCTGAGTACACTTCAAAAAGAGTACCAAGCAAAACATTTAACTTTATCCCTCCAGCAAAAGGATTATCTGGTAATTACGTGGATCTAGGCCGTCTCATTGCCATAGGTGTTCTAGGTCTTGTATGCGGTGTACTTTCTAGCATTTTTACCGAAATCACGTGCAATTTCGCGTCAATAGAAAAAAGCATTGGTTATTCAGGAAACACATCATACATGTACTTTGGTTTATCAAAATTCAGCTCCATGGACTCCGTTTTTACTGGAACGAAATTCTGTGTTCCATATCACAATAATTATTACGATATGAATGGTCCCAGCTTTGCTAGACATGCAGGAGAACTTGCTATCCTATCTGGGCTTTGCACCATGCTAATTCTTTGGTATTACATCTTCACAAAACGCACTACTGAGATATGTTGGAAAATTGGAATATATACATCGGCTCTGGCATCCCTTTTTCAAATATCTACCTATCATTTTTTCCTTAGTGAAGTTTGTAGAAACGATACTTGCCTCATTGGTGCAGGCTCAATCGTATCTGCTATTGCAGCTGTTTCTTACGCTTTGGTAGCATTCGGAATGATCCACAACAGTCCTGTTCGATATATGATTACTGTCGATAAACAAGGGCTTCTAAAGAATGAACTCAACCCAGACTTAGTTTAGTCTATGCAGGTTCTGTTCTCACTTTGAGGGAACCTCTTTTGAAAATAAACCTGAAAATGAAAATTCTATCGAAGCCGAATCAATCAAACAACAACTTTATTCCGATATTATCCACCGCCACTGTGAAATTTCAGATATACGCAAAGATTCCGTCGGTCCATTGCACTCAATAACAAAAGATAGTCGTATTCAAATAGAAATCTCAAAGTTATTTTAGCCTTTTGTACTTTTAGTGAATCAAAACGTTGTAGAGTTCATAAAAAGTACTATTTTAGTGGTGATGCCCCATAATTTTTCTTGATAAGAGACTATCGGCTTGCTGCCCTTCTGTACTCTCCTCTTCCATTTGATACCTGTTCGAATTCATATCTTCTTCTTTTTTACCTCTCCGATTTCTAAAAAAGGAAGAACTTGACACTGAGACCGCATTTTTGGCAGGCTGGAGTCTCATCAAATCACCTTCGTACCACATCTGTGCTTCTATATTTTCTAGGAAGTGCTGCTGAGGACCAATAACCATTCCTGGTCTACATATTCTCATCCATCCAATCACTTCTTTTGCACTAAATTTGAAATGTTTCATTAGATATGCTCCAATACATGTACCAGTTCTACCTAATCCTGCTTTGCAATGAACAGCGAAACCCTTTCCAGCAGGAACAGATTCAAAAGCCCTCAGAATATTTTGCAGAATAGGCATGGTGGGACATGATCCATCAAGGTAGTATTGCTCAAAATGTTCAATACCGGCCTTACGAAAATCGTTTTCATCATACATTCTCTTGTTTAAGCGTACAACCAGGCCAATATTCTTCTTTTGAAAATAAGGAATGTAATCTTGAGGAGAAAGGGAATAGCAGCCCTCTTGTGTAACCTTCCGCTGAAAATGAGGACCCGCGAATGCGATGATTTTGTCCTTTACTATCCAACTGAGATCACCATTCTGTTGTACAACACGGGGAAACAAAAGATTAGAAAAAGCCGCTATTTCGAGCAAAATTTGAGTTTGGTATATCTTACCTCAACTTGTTCAAAATATTCATATTCTTTCAAATTGAAAGTATCAAAACTAAAGAAGTTGAAGGATCTTGCCTTGACAAGTCCTCTCAAACAGTCTAGCAAATTCAAGCTGTAAGTGCATTCGCAAGGACTAGCATCATGAAAAGCAGGAATAGGGGCCAAAGTTTCTCCAGTTTCATGCCTTTTGGTCACAGATCTTGGTGAGTTTTGCCTTGTCTCATCGTACACATCCCCGTATATGGCATCGCGAAATAAGGCACATGCTTCCTCAGGACTGCGGCCCCTGTACAACACTTGCCAACCTGCAAGGAGATACATAGCATTTGCGCGTTTCTGATAAGTAGTGTTAGAAAAAAAACAAATCACATGATTACTTAATCGAGGATCTCGTAGCTTAGAGTTCAATTTGTCACAGAATCTGTATAGCTGTCCAAGATTTAGAGGCCCAAAATCTAGAAAGAAATTCCAATAAACAAGCTCCGAGTCTACATTGAAAAAGTGGATCTTTTGTCTCGCATGATTTTCTTGTTGCACTGTCTTATCATTTGAAACCATTGATGTACTCAAATTTCCAGAACTAGACGATCTGGGGTCGCTGGAGAAGGCTTTGTAAAAAACACGTCCCTATATATTGAAGAGAAAGGCACTTCTAATGAGTACAACGAGCAGAGAAGACCCAGCGTCAAACTTTACACACTTTAATATGATATCTATTGTGCATGGAAGCGTTGCTGTGGTTTAAGACATTGTTCTGTTTTATGCCTTTCATTTCGCCGATCCAAACCTATCTTATTTTCGAAATCAGAAGATCAATGATATCTTACCTTCTCTACTTCAACGGCATCGCTAAGTATATCTTTAACAATCATCCCAGATTTATTTTTTCTAATTCTTACTAATGATGCAACCCTTAATGTGCTCTCATACGATGGCATGGTGACAACTTTATGACAGAGAGAAAAACATTCTCTGAATGAAAATAGAAACTTTCAACGCTCAACGCTTCCTTTTCACAATAAAAATGAGGACTTTATGACTATTTTAGCTAATAATCACATGATAGGATGTCGGAAAAAATTACTACTTACTCTCTTTACTTTTTATAGTATACGGTAGAGTTTACTTTACTTAGAGTAGTAGAGATAAAATCGGATCATCGTAGTTATTGTCAATTCGTTGTTGTGATAGCATTATTCAGTCATATTTGATGTTTTTATATCACCGTTCACAAAATCAAATTGCTTTGGAATCATCGTAATTAAAAACAATGCTTTAACCTCTTTACATCATTTTCTGAGAGGCTTTAACCCCAGTTTTGATCTTTCCTCATCCCAAAACTTTTCATCGAGCTGATCTGAGAGTGAACCGTTACCATTAGGGTCAGCTTGATTGTATTTCTCTACATTAGATATCTCGGGTGTCATGCTAGTTGTCTTAAAGAGAGAGCCAAACTTATTCTTCTTTGTTTTCGACTTCTCCCTTTTCTCCATTTTTTCCATTTTAATCTCATCACATAAGTCTTTATTAAAAGACGGAGACAGCATATCATATTCTGATTTTACTTCAAAACTATAACCACGGTCGACCAAAGCTTTCTTCGCAACTCCGTTCCCAGATTCAGCCATTTGTAGAAGAATTTCTTCAATCCTCTGAACTCCTCGCAAACTTTGATCGTATCTTTCATCTTGATTGAGATCTTGTTTTGGTATAGAAACATCAATTAATTCGTTCATAACACTCTCCCGTTCTCCATCCAAATATCCCGCATCGACTAATATACTTCGTTTTGGTAGTCTTGGAAGAGCAACACCACAGACTCGTTCTTCATTAAGAAGCTGATCTACAAAGGTGTCCATGTATATAAGCGACCAATCTGAAGATCGACGAAATTTTAATTTCCTATAATCACCATAAAGCGGCTCAAGCTTTTCATATATATCTGATGGACACCCTGTCAATCTGAGATAAAATGCTCCGAGTGCTGTGACGTATTTAAAGTTTTTGTTTGAAATCAGCTTATCAATTATTTCATTTTCTGGTTGTATTTGAAGCATTTTCAGAATTAAGCATAGAAATCTCGTTGGTTTGGAATTACCTCCATACGACCCGCCAATCGCTTGTATTTCAGTTGCTGCTTTCTCTGCAACACCAGCTGCAGTGAGACCGAAGCAAGATTCCTTCCAGTATTGAGAATCATAAATCCTTTGACGTGTGATATATTCAATCAGGTTTTGAGGATTTGTACCGTGTATTGGACGAGCCAGGGGATCAGTAACATTTGCCATTATCGAAGGGCACAAGAATAGTGTGTAGTGTGCTAAAAGTGATAGTATCACTCATCTCTCATCTCTCATCTGTCTGATACTTTACTGGTTACTGATAATCTCGTTACTGCTGTGTGTATGAAGAAAAACACTTTGCGCTAAAAACAGTGAAAAGCATTCTGTGACTGCTGTGCCTGAGCAATTTAAATTAAGACGGCACATGTGGTACAGCGACAAAACATAATCCATGTGTGCCAAATCCTTTTTCACCGTTATATTATCGAAACGGCCAATGCTTTTCTCACAATGATATAACTGTCGAGTGTGATAGTTCACGGTTTGATCCGTTTTATAACGAACAAATCTTAATTACTGACCGATAAAACTGCATATTAATTACCGACTTAGTCAAAATGAGTCCGAATGTAAGCCTTATTATCTTGCTTTTCATATCGATGGCAATTTGCAATGCTGTGCATATTCAGACAGATGAAGCTTCGCTACGTCGTGCATTGACGAAGCGTAACCTTCGTTCAAAAGGAAAAGGGAGTAAAGGGAGTGCACCAAGGTATGGAAAAGGATCCCTGCAATCTTCAAAATCATCAAGCAAGGGCAAAAGCGGAAAAAGCTCCAAATCTCTGGGCAAGGGGAAAGGTGGGAAAAGCTCCAAATCTCTGGGCAAGGGGAAAGGTGGGAAAAGCTCCAAATCCCCTGGCAACGGCAAAGGTGGAAAAAGCTCCAAATCTCCTGGCAACGGCAAAGGTGGAAAAAGCTCCAAATCTCCTGGCCATGGCAAAGGTGGAAAAAGCTCAAAATCTAAGAGGTCTAAGTCTCTAGGAAAAGGGAAAGGAGGCAAAAGCCTTAAACCCCCAGCCGAACAAGGCGGATCAAATAAGCCGACGCTACCTCCAGTTACTGTTCCAGGGTGTGACGACATCCAAGCTTTACCATGTGATGATGAGTTTAGGCGATCTTGTGAGATTCAGCAGATTGCATCGGCAATATCTGATAATGTGCCAAATCAGTTGGCTTTGAATTGGCTTCTTAATGAAGATACCAATACCAACTCGTGTGAAGGTGTAGACAGCATTATCCAGAGGTACACTCTTGCTGTATTTTTCTATGAAACCGATGGACCTAACTGGAAGGATAAGATTGGTTGGCTAGAACCGCAGAATGAATGTACTACATGGAATGGTATCCAATGTAATCCAGATGGGAGGGTGACAAAGATCATTCTGGGTAAGTAACCCATTTTAATAGACCATTTAACCAAAGTGCGCAATATTCATACTAACATTCAAAACTGCATCTATTAAACTACAGAATCAAATAGGCTACGAAATAATATTCCTAATGAGTTATCGAACTTAGCCTTTCTTGAGGAACTGAAGCTTTTCGACAACTTTATTGAGTCTCTTCCAACTAACATTGGAAGCTTCAATTCCTTGAAGACATTGGACGTGGAAAAGAATCGGCTATTTGGAACTCTTTTTAATGCGGACTTCATCAATCTTGCCGATACTTTAGAGTTTCTTCTAGCAAGTAATCAGCAGGCAAATGGTGGATTGTCAGGAACCATTCCTTCATACATTGGAACTTTTACGAATTTGAAGGAGCTTGCTCTATCGAAAAACAAGTTCAGTGGAAGTATCCCTGGTGAAATCACATCGTTACAAAGTTTAGGTGAGTAAAATGCTATGGATTGAAACTAACATATCTTGGTATCTTACTATTAAAATTTTTAACCTATCGTTTCCATTCTACTCTCTAAGAAAATCTATATCTTTGGGATAACCTACTTACTGGTTCAATTCCAGAGAATATCGGTGCATTGACAAATCTCGTCGAATTGGATCTCTCAAGAAATAATCGGATGTCTGGTACAGTCCCGACTTCCATAAGTGAGCTGAGAAGTCTTGTGAAACTTGATCTTAGCGATATGAACGTAAACGGGATTTTACCACCTATTGGAAACCTAGATGATTTGAAAGTATTGCGAATGGCAAACAATACTCTTTCGGGCGAACTCCTAACGTTGAATGGATTAACCAATCTAGTTGAAATTGACCTCGAGAACAATGCTTTTGAAGGTGCTATCCCTGATCTTTCGACTAATCTATCTATCGAGCTTATTGACCTATCAAAAAATCGATTGAGTGGAAATCTTCCGGCATGGCTTTTCAGTCTTCCAAATATCACGATCATCCATCTGGAAAGGAATTCAATTACTGGCAATATTCCTAATAACTTTGGGGGGAACACATCATTGATTAAGTTATGGTTGAACAATAATAACTTGGGCGGCGCTATTCCACAACTTGCATCACCTACTGTTCTTGGTTCACTCCGTAAGTTTCTAATTATTATGAGTTCTATCTACTACACCACGCTAAATTTTCACTCACATTTCACCGATTCTGATTTTAGGAGAGCTTCGTTTGGAATTCAATGGTTTAAATGGCTCAATAGAAACTGGAAGTAACATGTGTAATCTTGTTGAATCCGGCACCATGAGAACATTGCGAACTGATTGTCTAGAGCCCAATCCCGAGGTTATATGCGAATGCTGCACAGGGTGCTTGTAACAAGAGTCGTTGAATGGGATTGTATGATCAATGGTCTGTAATGATATTACTGTGAAGACCTAATTTACTGTAATCATGTTCTAGAGAGTGTTTTACTCTGTAAGCTTATTTTTTATTTCTCTTCGTATTTCCGACGTGTTTTTTCAAAAGGATACTCTTCTCTGGAGTCTTGAGAAGAGTTTGATTTGCATCAATTCTCTTTAGATCTTTGATAGATGCTTTGTACGATTTACTCTTATTCGTGTTCCCAAATTTAACTGTCTTCTTAGAACCACTGCTTTCCAGATCGACTTCATCTTTGGATTTGGTTGCCTTTGTTTCACAGCTTTTCAGCGCCTTCTTAATCGCCTTTTCCGCTGCCTTCTGCTCTTTTGTTGAAATAACTATGATATCTTCTTCTTCTTTTGAAAGAGAAACTTGAGAAATCTTTTGCGAGTCATCTTTTTTTCCCTTATGATTCTTTCTTGATTTTGTCTTGACGGGTTTCTCAGGATTTGTATCAATGTTTGTTTGATTCTCATTCTTTGAAATGTTTTGGTGCGATTTCGGTTCTGCTTGATTTTCTCCCCCAGTCTCATCTTTGAAAACGTGTTCGTCATTAACTCTATCTTCTACGAAGACGTCTTCATCGTCCACCATTAGTTCATCATCGTTTTCATCAGAGTCATCTGAAAGAAGAACGTCCCTCCCGACAATTCTGATGCGTTTCATGTACATCTTGTGCATGTCATATAGTTGCTTTCTGTATCTATCCTCGGTTTCAGGATCACTTCCTAATTCGAAAATAAATTGAGCAACAGTTCCAACATGAACTTGGTCCATGATAAGTCCATTTTTTTTACTATCATCGTTTGGTTCGTAATTGTCACTGACAACACTGAATTCGTTTAGAAATCTTAAGAGAACCTTCTCCAATACTCTAGAATGAACGTGCGACTCTTCTACTCTTTGAGCCATGGCAAAATAAGGCTCCAAACAGTCCAAGAAAGTTGCCTCAGTTAAAGGAAGCCCAGCTGTATGCTCATCACCATTTACTTTTGCCAATTCCTCAAGACAAATATCAAGCATATGAAACCTTACCCCATTACCATACGTTTTGTTCCTTAGAACCTCCTCGAAAATAGCATCATTGAAAAGTCGAATAATTCCCAAGTTCCAATGCCGAGATCTCATATACCTGTAGATTTCCCTCAACAATAGACGAGTTAGGGTATAAAACTTGTCAATTCTATACTTGTCCATGTTAGACCATTCTCGAGTAAGTGTTCTAAAGTATGCTCGAACATATAGGGCAGAAAGATGTGCCCCGCGACAATGCTTGACTTCCTCGTCTGCTGCTGGATGGATGTCAGTGATATCGGTTTCACCTTCTTCACTTTCATCGTCGCTTTCTTCCATTTCAATCACATTGTCACTGCTATAATTGCTGTTGTCGGGATCAGGATCTTCTTCGATGCAGCATTCGTCACTATCACATTCGTGTTTATCTTCTCCATCTTCCATCTCCAAGTAAACTCTACCGGCGTATTCGTCCTCTTCCTCGGTACCACCAACTGACCAAAGTAACTCAGAGAGGTGTTTGCTTACCTCATCTTGAACCACAACTCCATCGCACAAATACAATGTATGCCACAGCCCTTTCCACAGCTTCATCAAATCTAAAACACTAAGACCACCTTTATCGTTCTTTGGTTCTGTACGAGCTCTCAAGTAATCTTTCAACTTTAAAATCGTAGCATGCCTTATTCGAGCATCAGGAGAAGCTAGCAGACGACCAAACTTATACTCTGGCGAATTAATGAAATCATGATCAGGGTTTATGGTGGATTTGGGTTTACCCTCTTTTGTAAATCCGGCGATACGTAGGTAACCTTTGTTTCGCGCTTCCGTCGACTTGATTTTAGGTTGCTGCTGCCATGTGTTGCTCTCGTTCACCTTTTTTCTTTTTTGGCGCTTTGTTAGCTTTGGCTTGTCGGTCTTATTTGAAACCTTTGCTGCTGTCATCTTGCATGTACTCGGTACTTTGATTATATATACTACTATAGAGTAAGTAAGTCCTTATGTGTCTATCTATTTTTCGCAAAAACTTGTAGATTGTCGACCACACATGAAAAATCTGCAAAAATGAGTGGCTGCCAGCCACCAGCCACCAGCCACTCATCCTTTTTTGGACACTAATTTCTTAATGGCCATTAACAAACATAGAAACGAAATGGAATCATCTCATTCATCACCAAAAAAGAAATCTAAGAAAGACAAGAAACGACACCACTCAAAAGCTGAAAAGCATAGTGGAATCAAGGAGGAAGATACGAAACGCATCAAATTTGAGGAAAAACCTGTGATCAAAGCCAAATGTCTCACTTTCCCCCCAAAATATGGCCTGGAGTTGAATATTCACGTATCGGAGCCTGATATGTCACACGATCCTGTAGTAGTGTCTTTCCCATCAGGTTTACCATCGTCCCTGATACCATGTGCTGAAAATGAGCACAATGAGGAATTTACGAATGCTTCCCTACCAGTTTTTAAATGGACGAAGGCACGAGAAACTGTATCTAAAGGCCGCATCTTACGTGGAGTTGACAATACTTGCAACTACAACGCATCTAATGAAGGTAGAGGTTATGATGGAAGAGTTACAAAGTTCTACATAGGAGTTTACCACAAACCTACCAACACCGTATCATTTGTTCCTTCCTCTGAACGTGGTACAGTATTTGCCATGGATCAATCAGTTACTTCTTACACCGACACAAAGGGTGTTGATATTCGAAACTTAACAGCAAGTCAGAGAAGAAGAATGGTATTTGAATCTTTTGGATCTAGCAAGAAAAAGAAGGTCCTGAGAAGTCAAGACGCAAATGTGGTTGAAATGAGAAGTGTAGTTGGAGCTGGAGAGGGCATGATGAGAGCACTTGGAATGCAAATGGAGGGAGCTGGAAAAATTAGTGAAAGTAATAAGAAAGTTATTGAGAATATACGATTGGGTGCAGACTCTGAGGTAAGTTTTTCCAGTCTAATAACCGTTTCCGTTTTGATATTTTATTGCCCTCTGCTGAATGTTACTTTATACACTGTTTTACGCATTCAAGAATTCAACTACTGCAATAGACAAAGCATTTCAAGAGGCACGTCGTGGATTTTTACCACCATTTGACGAACACGCAGAACACCCTTTTCAAGTTTACGATTCGCAAGAAGTTGCAGGTGACGATGCCTGGGCACAAATATCTCGTGTGGTTGATGCGTGCATTAATAAAGAAGACTGGAAAGAGTCATTCCAAAAGTACCCATGGCCGAAATCTACATCCGAGCTGCTTGATTTGGTCGTGAATCCTCAGAAAAAATCTTCAAAATATCAACTCAAGACAATTATTCTTGTCAATCACCTCGTAAAGTTTCATAACAAAGCTTCAAAAAAATTTATTGATGGGAATCAGGAAGATGTAGCTAAAGCGTTTGGGCTTCCTAAATCTATTTCCGATCGTTTCCTGGAACTGTTCAGCACTCCTTCATTTGATCGTGGTAACGCCGGTTTTGCTATTTCCAAGCAGCACAAAGATAAACGTGTGCTATTCACTCTTGTGATGTATCTCTTAGCTCACGGAAAAGAAATGAAGTGTGGCTCAATAGATCAATTATGCAAAGACATGAAATTAGAAACCAAGGACGCAATACTATTGTTTCGTGAGGCAGGATGTAAATGTGTAAAGAATAAAGTCGGGATGGTGAGCGTTAGTTTGTCTGTGCCACTTACTTTTCCTCCTCCTAAGAGAGGCAAGAAAACATAATCCGTTAATGCATTATGTGAATGATATCAAATTAATCGCTAATATATAATTATTTAGAAATATCGGTGTCTACGAAAAGGAAAGTGCCTACATTATTATATACATATGTATATAGGATTGCAGTCATTTTTTCTACAGTGTTTGTCTTTATGACGGCGGAACGCTCATAAAGTAGCTTGAGGTAGGCTTTTGGAATAAATGAAAACATAGTAAAATGAGATTCGAAGCGAAGCGGTCTAATAATAATGTCAACATGAAGGACTTACATCAACCGTTCTCAAATCAATATTGATACTTCCTTTAGATTGAGCAGAAGTCAAATGAGCTTTCAGGTAATATTTGACATTTTTGTTACCAACACTGCTACCACCTTTTTTGCTTCCCTTTTTCTTTCCCTTTCCAAAAGACTCAGGTTTTGCAATATGAATTGTATTCATGAACTCTCTAATGTTATCCTGTAATTGTTCCGGTTTGAAGCTACCTTTTCCAATTCCAGCATGAATGATGCCATTTTTATCAGTACGAAATTGAACCATTCCTGCTGCCTCGGCCTTCACAGCATCTATGATCTTGTCTGGAGAATGAATCGCATTTAATTTTGCATTTGGCATCAAACCTCTGGGTCCCAAAACTCTTGCAATCTTAGACAGACTGGGCATCATTTCAGGGGTTGCAAGGGCTCTGTCAAAATTCAATGCTAAGTCTCCACTTTGAATCGACTCAATCAGAGATTGACCTCCGATGTGAGAAGCCCCTGCCGCTTTGACTTTCGCAATTGTTTCTGTATCATTATCGGATATAAAAACTACTATACTCACTTTTTTCCCAGTTCCATGAGGAAGAGGAATCGAGCCGCGAAGAGCTTGTCCTGGTTTACGAGGATCAAGGTTTAGATTGAGAGCAAGTTCGATTGTCTCGTCCTGATTTCTATATGGGCCATTTTCCTGTTACAGAATACAGAAACGTTAGCAACCAGAAAACACTAATACAACAAGAACAACATAAAACATACCTTAATACCCTTAACTGCGCGCTTCTCGGCTCCCCGTTGCCACCTTTCCTCTCTGGTAATTTTCCTTTCCTCAATACCGCCCAAAACAGAAACAATAGCTTCTGATATAGGAATTGTCGGCGTAGACGCAGAAGGATGGGCTCGGCTGACATAAGTCCTACATACCGAAGAATATATTCTTTCCAAAGTCCAGCATGCAGATCGAACCTTAGGTGAAACAAACATATTGAATTCTGCTGATGGCCAAAAATGATTCAAACGCGAAACTTCAAATGCAGTAGGAATGATGAACCAGACATCTGTTGAATGTGAATGTTGTCCCGTAGAATACTCAACTGTTTGGACGGCGGTCGTCCATCGTACTTTTGTAAAACCCTTACTTGATGCGGTCAACTTGGTAGTACAAGGGCATTTTCTAATTTTCCTGGCTATCAAGTAAAACTAAAAGTAAGTACCCTCTGTAACATAATACATCATTTTTTGTAACTCCACTTTTCTTCTTCATTTTTCATAATAGAACTTCATTCTTTCATTCTTGGATATGGTGAGTGAAGAAATGAATTGCAATCCCAAAATGAAAAAAGTTGTTTCTTCCATGGCTGACTCAACAAGAAAATCAATAAAAAATCATTTATGCATCCCAATCATGGGAATCTATGGATATCACAAAACATTTCAAAACAAAATTTTAAAAAACAAAACAAAACTTCCTGAGTAGAAAATATTCTTTTCAATGAAACAATATAAAAATACGACATTATTCACTCAACCATAACTTCAATAAAAAATCATTTATGCATAAAAAAGGAAAAAATATGTATTATGAAAAATTTCAAAACAAAATTTGAAAAACAAACAAAACTTTGTAAGTAGATAGAAATATTCTTTCTCAAATCAACATATTCGATTTTATATAGTAACAAAAAATAGAAATTGAACCATTAATTTTAATCTATAAATCAAATTCAAAACAACAATAAAAAATAGAAAAATGAAACATATAATTAACTATAGCTAGCATTCCTAAATAAAATAATATGATCCATAAACAGAATAAATAAAAAGGGATAATTAACTAAATTCCAAAAAAATTTATTCACAAATTCATGAACAAAATAGATATAAAAAATCCAAAATCCTTAATTAACAAATTTCAAAAAAAGATAAAGAAAGTTATTCAATTTGAATTTTTATTCAAATAGAAAGAAAAATCTAAAGAATTATAAGTAATGCCTTTTCAATCTTATAATAAAAGATAATTTCAAAACCAAAGTAAAATAGACAAATAACATTTTTTATACAAATTATTGTCAATAGATCCATAGTTATCATCATTTCATACTGGAAATAAAATGAAATGATATTCAGATAAATACAGATTGTGAAAGAAAAAACAAATCGAATTATTTTGCTTATCATAGTTCGTTGTATTCCTTTCAACATTAATTTAGACAAATTTATTTACATTCATTCTTGTTGAATATGTTAAATATACTTCATTAAAATTGTTTTGTTTCGATCCGTTCCATAACGAAAAGTATCAAAAGAAGTAATCAAATCAATGCACTTAACTGAAATTGCATTATTTTATTTTTTTTAAAATAAATTTATTGATTCCTTCATTACTTTTCAAAAAAATATCATTTTAAGATTCAGATGATACAAAAAGATACTTCAGTTCATTCAACAAAAAAACCGGTATTAATTAAAAACATTTATCTGATCCATTCTGGAAAAAGAAAGAAGTCGTACGACTAGCAAAGATATCATTGGTATGCGTTTATGTGAAACTTGTTAAAACTAAATGTTAATAAATTTTTGAGTCCATGAAACCGAAATACTAAAAAAGCTCAATCGTGAGATAAATATTATCATTAATGTAGGTGAGATTGATGTCTGAGTGATTGATCGAAAAATAAATTGGAAAACATAATCATCAAAAATCATTCATGAGACTGGATCTTCCATTATCTCAATTTAAAGATATTTTTTGTTCAAGACAATTCATTTTCCAGGAGAGAGTTCGTCCTTTTTGTCTTTGCACTACAAAACGTTTTGAAATTAAACAAACTACAGTAATTTTTTTCTAATGATGAAAATTATGAATTCTTCTATACATTAAAGATAAGACTTTGTATTTTTTCTTTGCTCATATTCAAATAGATTGAAACGTTCCATTTTGGTCACTTAGCTGATAAAACGCTGACTAAATTTTTTGAGATGTTAACTAAATTAAAATGGCTTTTTTGATTTTACCACTTAAGCCCACAATATTGTACTAAAAATAGGATGCTCTTATTTATCTTAATTGATTTAATCTTTGATATATGTATTTCGTACATCTTTTATTACTTCTTTCAATACGAAACATCTTCATGACATACAATCTTAATTTTTCCTGACGATGAAAATTATGAATACTTAATAAACAATACGTTGTTTATTTTTTGAAATCTGTCGTATGATTTTATCGATTTTGATATTAAGATAGAAATTAATTAATATATTCATACAATATTTTTCATTCTATTAAATGAACTTTCCCATATTTTCATGCGAAAAAATCAAATCTTTGTTATTGTCAATCAATAAAAAAATTCAATGAAACCACCTCATCCATATTTTCATGCCGTAAAACACATTTTATTTATTTCTTTCATGATTTCTTATGTTATTTCATGAAAACTTGTTACTATTGCGTGCAAAATTTATCATCTTCATGACATGCAATCTTAATGTTTTCTAACCATAAAAATAATAAATACTTAATAAACTATACGCAGTATATTTTTTGAAATATGTCGTATGATTTATCGGTTTTGATATTAAAATAAAACTAAATTTATATTTTTATATCATATGAGTCATTCTGTTCAATGAATTTTCCCACATTTTCATGCGAAAAAATCAAATCTATGTTATTGTTAATCGATAAAAACAATTCAATGAAACGAACTCATCCATATTTTCGGGCCGTTCAACATTTTTTATTTATTTTTGATTTCTTATGTTATTTCATGAAAACTTGTTACTATTG
>Ga0213868_10001617_pt1 | contig 21831 bp, 15 predicted proteins | sample PICome_9_FD_160087 | JGI IMG/M metagenome (GOLD analysis project Ga0213868, IMG submission 160087) | Coastal seawater microbial communities near Pivers Island, North Carolina, United States - PICO127 | ecosystem: Environmental > Aquatic > Marine > Coastal | place: USA: North Carolina...
CGACACCGAGTTCCATCCTGGACCATTTTCTCGATGTTGGAGAAAGTCATCTAGACGAATATTGATTGTATTATCACTCTGCATTCGTTGAATATACTGTATAGCCTTCCGTCTATATATGGGGTTAGGTTCGTGGAAGCTTCATCAAACCATCGAGACTGATCATTCATATCGACGCCGAGTTCCATCCTGGACCATTTTCTCGATGATGGAGAAAGTCATCTAGACGAATATTGATTGTATTATCACCTATCACTCTGCATTCGTTGAATATACTATAGCATGATATTGAATTGTTGAGAAGCAGTTGTCTGAAAAATACCTGGGATTTTAGTTTTTTACTGTCACTGTACTTATATATAAATTTAAACTAATCAAACAATAATGTTTAATACAAACATCGAAGATACGAACGAAATAAGAGTGCCCAAAATATGCCCAGAACGCCAATTTGTGGAGCTATTTTTATCTTCAGCAAAGTAATCGCCATCAACACCCACTTCGCGCCCTGTAACAACAGCAATGATGTCAGTTGGTTGGGAAGAAGGAGATGCTGTAAGTACCGAGGCTTCGTCAGACTTGTTTGGTATCTTGTGACGTTTTGCGGTCCTTAGGTTTTCCCCCTTGAGCTCTGTAAGTAATGCGGCTTCGCCAGACTTGTTTCGTATCTTGTGACGTTTTGCGGCCTTTAGATTTTCCCCCTTGAGCTCTCTAGGGAAAAGATTCCCCCCAATGGCACCAGCAGCACCACGATGAGACGAAGAAGATGTGTGGGTGAGGACTTCTTCGGCTGCGGCGGCAAGGCCGAGTGGTACAAGGTCAAAAAGGACGAGCACGAAGGGAACTATGAACGCAAATGAGATCTTCTTCATGTTGATAATGATGATTTTTTGGAGTAAGGAGCAGGACTTGATTTGTAATTGTTGTCAATAATAAGGAGTGAGTCGAGGCAGGAGGCAAAGTGTAAAACAGATGTTTTGACTTTTGACAAATCTATGTCGCGATGATTCCCCCAAAAATATCACATGTGGAACCGTTGAGACGAAAAATTCAATACTATTGCTATTTTGTTATCGCATCGTGCATGTCTACTTTTGGAACCGCATTGTGAGTGAGGACAAAGTGAATGGTTCCAACAAGCCCCCAATAGCCCCCAACAGCCCTGTACGGCCTTCATTAGACGTTTAGCTTCTCCTATCTGAATGCGGGAACTGATACATTGTCAATACATCATGATACAATAATCAATATGTAGATGAAGTGTCCTGAAGTGTATTAATGGTAATAGCTGTCTGTGCTTTGATCGAAGTCCGTCTATGTTACTTTTCAATATTATTTGGAAAAGTGGACCAGGATGGAACTCATTTTCGATTTATCTTTCGTCTCGTTCGTGACGACTATCAGCGCTGCCGTTGTCAATACATCATGATAAAATAATCAATATATAGACGAAGCATCCTGAAGTGTATTAATGGTAATAGCTGTCTGTGCTTTGATCGAAATCTTTTTTCGTTCATTACTTTACTAGCCGACGTTGCGGGGCCTACATGACTTAACCCCGACTCGTACCTTCATTTCTTCGTTGCATGTTAATCATGACTCAATGTATCACTAGAGTCCACCATATTTCTACCTTTCATATGAAGAATACATGTATCAAAGTATCTTGGGGAAATTGAGGTCGTAGATTTGATCAAAAAGAGTACGCCTTACTTCGTACGACAGAAAATTAAGAAGTGTGCCAGGATAGTACTAGACCTGAGCATTTGGAATGTCGATCGCTTTTCAAAAATTTTAAAAAGTTAGTTCGCCTAGCGCAGTATCTTTATGACTATGATGAAGAAGTTGGTGAACTAATGCACGTGTTGAATTTGATTTCACCCGAGTAATTACAAATCCCACCGTACGAGTAGCAAGTATTATGAAAGACCCTAAAATAGAGCAACATAGTACTTTTGACGATGATCGAGGATCGAGGACGCACAGCAATGAGAATAGCAACAGGGACCCATTGAAACTATTCAAATTATTATCAATATCATATGCATTATTTCCTCTATTGGTATTTTTTAAAAATTGCTATTGTGTTTTGACTAAAAGTTATTCCAATATCTACTTGATTTTTTAAAATTTCTAGGTTGGTATTCCTCTTGTGTATGATCCTTGTTTTTTTCGCTTTGAATATAATACTTTCCTCATATTCGTTCCTACAGGGTTCTTTTCAAAAGAAGTATGAGGATTCTGTGAATGCTAAAGCAAAACATAGTCATTGATTACGTAGATTTTATGTCGTAACTGTGAACAATCGAAAAACTTCTCTAGTAAACTTAAATATCATTTTTTAAAGATTTACATCATCACAAACTCCAATATCTATCAAGACTTTTTCAATATCTTCAACCGTGAATCGATATCCGTTTTTGATTGGATTTTCAAACCTTTCTGTTATAGGTGTAAGATTAGCCACCTCCACTCCATTTTTGTACACCAGTAGAGAAGGCAAGCCACACGCATCAAAAGGAAATTCAAACAGCTTTATGACTTCTATACGAAAGAATCGACAGTGGTTCAGAGTGCGTGCTATTTGTTTAATATGCTCATTCATCAACTTACTCTGAGCGACAGAGTTATCATAGAGATGAAATATACAATACACCCTTGAGTCTGCATCATCGATGACTTGAGAAAATTCATCAGCATCTTGCAATTCTGTGATGTATCCAAACGACGGAAAGGAGAAAACCTGCCGTAGCTCCTGAAAACGCCTAAAACGATACGATGATAGTATGCTATCATCTGCATTAAACTCTGAATCGGAGTCTGAAGCACCATCGTGGTTGTTGTCACCATCGGCTTTCGTTATTGAACTGATAGATATGGATTGTTCTCCAAGTTTTAATTCAGATCCTCGAGCAACACGGAGATACTCATCCATTTTAGTAACTAGTTGTTTTTTATTTCGAAGTTTCATATCATCTTGATGACTCCTATAGTCTGACAGAATTCCCTTGATACCAGTATTGACGGATGATTTGTTTGTAGCTACTTGATTCGATTCGCGAAAGGTCTTGTTTTCATTCAGCAATAGTTCATGATGGATATGATGAGATGAGTATTCATTTTGATTCTTGACATTATGCTCTTCATGCCAAAAGGTTGAATAACGTCCAGGTACATTCTTCTTTAGAATTTTATCTTCTAAGTCTGCCATTTTGAAAACGAATAAGCCAGTTGTGCGAAAGAATTCTAAATGAAAAGCAACATTTTGGTTAAGGAAGAAACCACTGAGCAGCAGCAGGCATAATTTCAAATCTCCTCGAAATACATTTTGGACACCCGTAATGGAAGCATCAACGATACAAGAAGATACAATGACAAAGTCAAAGAAGAAGCGTATGAAAAGGCTTGAGACACAAAAGAGAAAGGCTAAAGAAAACAAGCTTGGAAAAATCAATTCACTGAATCCAATCGACAAGATTCGTGTTGAACTTTCCAATCTTGGTATAGATGTTGATATAATTCATATTTCAATCGAAGAGATGTGGGATAAGCAACTTGATTACTCCGATTTGGATACAGTCTTGGCGTACATTTTGAATCGAGACTCGATGCAACCGATCACTACCATAAACACGGATGGTTCATGTGACGGAGCTGTAAGTGTAAATACGAATTTAATAGAATGCGATAAAAGTGAAACCGGGGAAAATTCTGACTCGATGGAAACTCCTTTATCGAACTTTGACGGTTCTGCCAGAACCAACGAAGTAAAGAGGTTGGATCTATCCGCAAAACTTACGTTCGTTGCAAATATGGATGATCTTGGAAATAGTATACGTGCCATCGTCCAATGGATCACCAAGGCGGCAAAACCTCTCGAGGTACGTTTGTGAAAATTAGTTGCATAGTCTGACACAATTATCGTTACATTGTCTGAAACCATTCTTCGTTCTTGAGAAAAGATTAAAGACTTTTGCAAGCAAGATTCAGATTCTGCGCTTAGTACTATAATCACCAGATGCATCCTCGGAGGGTCCGGATACATGGATATACTACTTGATCTCTTTGGATCGATTCTGTTAACAGTCGATATCACTGCACCAGTGCGTGTATCATGCATCAAGAAACTAGACTCGTTACTTCAACTTACTATTAAACACACACTCGATAGCGATGACACCGTAGAAAACAAAATCTTTGCTACTGTCATTTCAAGACTAATAATCTCACGAATCGAAAGCTTTGTTAATATTTATATGAGAAGGTCCATTCTCAATAGCTCTAATGCGGTGTTAGCATTAGATAACAAGTTCAAGGAGATCAACAGTATAATCGAAACGACATCAGTATGTCAAGTTGAACATTTGTCGGCGACACGTGACGAATGCAAAGTTGTTTCTGAAAAATGTTTCGAATTGATACATTTGATGTTGAACGACATTAAGCAACATAATGATCTGAAAATTACAAATAATCGCCTCAATATTAATGACATAATCCATGATACAATCATAAAGTGTTTGCACGATGAGTCAAATTGCGATGAGTCTTTTCCTCAAATGGACTTGCCGAATACAGATACCAAACATATCACAAATCGCATGGAGCATTTGCGGACCGAGTTGCGAAAACTTGGAATGAGAGAATTTGCGATCAATCGAAGCATCGACAGAATTGGAATTACTTCGAAGGAAACCATGGAGGACAATCCATGCAGTATTACTGGACTGAGAGGAAGAATAAATGCTATCATGATCGAATTGATTGCCTTTAATGAAGGGTTCGATGATCTAGCGAATAACCAGAGCAGGCAGAATAGCTTGTATTCGTACAGGAACTTAGATTCATCATTGGTACTATTCATCTCCAGCTCAATAAGTTACTTACAATCAGGAGGGCAGTTGATTTCCTTTTTAATTGATCGGGTGGATAGAGTCGAAGCAGACCTTGCACTAGTTGTAAGTATTCGTCCTATTTTTTCGTGCATATACATCTCTTTTAATAATGTTTATTTTCATTGTTTTGAAGGTACAAGAAATTGTTGAGTTCGATGTTTTGGGGATGCCAAACACTGTTGCCGATCTCAGGAATAAACAGATATATATGGGCCAAACCTTATCGAAGAACTATGAAATGCTTGAGAGACTTCAAACCGAAGACAAAGAGTACAGAAATAAAATGTCAAGTCGTGTTGCAGAAGTATGTTCGGCAGTTGACTTTGTAGAACACGATACAAAGCTCAAACTTGAGAAGCTTGTTGAATTGTTGAACACAGATCCTGTGAATTGGACACTTTGAAACGAACAAAAGACGACACTCGGATGGCCATTCCCTATACTTAGAATTATGCTAGGCATAGTAAATAGTCCAATAATTTTCATTGCTATAGAAACATATTAGATTCATATGGATAGAAATGAGAATTGCTTTCTATACTGAATAACCCTTTAAAGATCCATCTTTTTTCTGAACGAAACCGAATAGTCTGTCAACGTGGCAAAAGAATTTCTGATAATAGTGGACCCCGTTCCGATGATGATAGTGATGACCTTTCGATCCAGTTGCCAATCCAAAAGGAACTACATTTTGTGGAGTCCATGGAAAATTGAAACCAGAGTGAAGTTCTGTAAGAAGAAAAGTGATGATAATATTGTAAATTGTTCGACTGATGGGATGTGCTTTCAGATAGTTGAGAGCCAATATACTGATACCGACATCGACAATTTCTTCAACGAAGCTAAGCCTCACAATATCAGATGCTCGAACTTCTGTGTTTATATGATGCTTAGAGTGCACATATTTGTAAAGGAAAGGAATCTTATGCATAAGATAATGGCATACAAAAAATCCAAGATCGTAAAGTAAAAGACCACAAGTAACGTCTTTGCAGATACCCAACGCTGTTGGAGCCCCCCAAGCAGCAATCTTTGCCGCACGTCGCGGAATACAAACGTCCCAAATGTACAACGGTAATACGTACAATGGAAGTTCAAAAACCCAAAAACCTAGGTGCCATTTTGATTGCTCGGTTACAGGTGGCCTGGAGCTCACATCCACAGCCCCGCCAGATTCAAGCTTCCGTGCTTGCATCCTTCGAAACTTTTCTGCTTCGTACTGATCCTGGAGACGATATTTTTTCCATGGATGTACTTGTCCTGCAAGATCGGCCTTTGCAACGGCTCTGTCTGCAAGCCAAAACCCATGGATCCAAAAGAAGAATGCCCAGATGGCGACCATCCACTCCCAATGATCATGACGGAATAATTTTGGTAAAAGTGAAACAGTATCATTTTGCAACCAATTCCAGAGACTTATCAACATAACGTCAATGCTTGCAGAAAATGTAAAAATGGATGCAATAAATGTAGCTGCAGCCAAGCGCCATTTTGAAACCTCATTCATTCGCAACAATCTGTTGAACACGTTGCCTTTTTGAACACTGAAAGACGACGAAGGAAAACTAAGACTTGTAGATGATGCAATGGCAGAGCTTGGACGTGGATGGTTTCTTCTGAAATTATTTTTTATGTATCTTCTAAATTTCAGTCTATCTGTTTCTGTTCGTTTTCCATCAACCGACATGCACAAAGTAGTGGAGCTCAAACAAAGAGCATTGTTGGGCAAGCGAGCGTGAATTCCATTATTGGACAAACCATGCGCCACCATTAAGATGTAGGAAAGAAGAAAAATTACGCTATTTTTTCCCATGTTAGCCTATTTAAAGTCTGATTATTGCAGTATTTTATACGGTGTGTTGATTTGGTTTTATGTCCTTCAAAACACATAAGGACACAATGGAAACTTACTCTTCGTCATTCGTCATATTCGTCATTCTTCGTCACACTTTTGAAATTTTGATTTCCCGCAAAAATGATTCAGAATGATCTTCTTCTTCAAGTGTGACTCTTGGTTTTCTTGGTATCAAAAAGCATCACAATTTGTGATACAATACCACATCTGTATTCATTCTGGTCCATTAGATGCCCAACTTATAATTGTCATCACACTAAGGCGCGATGAAATTTTGTAACATATTGATATTTTTGATAGGTCCTTTAAAAACGAATGCATTCCAACAACCTTTACATGATAATGTCAAATCTAGCAGACGAGAATTTTTCAAGACATCTCTGATTACTGCAGGATTTGGCATTTTGGCATCTAATACATTATCCACAAGACCAGTAAATGCACAAACAGCTGGTATGCTACCTGATATGGTCGGTGGATTAAAGAAACCCTCTAAGGCAGTTGGAGGGTTAACCAAAAAGATTCGGGCAGTTGGAAACATAATGTATGTAATATGTTGTACCTGAGTTGACTTTTCATTTGAAATTGGCATTTTAACTCTCTTTGGATATTGAACTCTGCACCATCTTTGTAATAGGGATGAATTACAACGAGATCTTATGCAAGAAAGATTTGATCTTGTCGAAAAATACCCTGATCAACTCCGTTCATATGTTCCAGTTTTCACAACCTTTACAGATTCAGCTTTCCCATCAGAAGAGCCAACCGATAAAGGCTTGAGAGTGGCACTTCGTTATGAGGTTGGAAGATTTTTTGCATCTCTTGAAAGATTGAAACAAGCTGCTACTCGAAAATCATTGGAAGAGGCATATCTTGCGTATTCCGATATGGCCTTACATTTTGATCGGTATTTGCATGTAGGAGGACTGTATACTTATTATGACGCCACAATTACAAACGAATCTTACTTTAAAGGGATAGCAGCGGACTCTCTCGTATATGCCGATCCAAAAAAGGACCCTGCATTAGTAAGAGATTTGATAGTTCTTGCAAAAGGACCTGATATGGGGAAGACTGGAATTGTCTTGGCAATCTATCCTGACGGAAGTGATAAATGTGTAGTAAAACTAGATAGATTCATGGGTCTCCGTGAGATTCGTGTCGTTCCACGTAGTTGGGCAGCGAAGCGTTTAGGAGAACAAGCACCCGATGATGTGTTTCTGATCCCCAGAAAGTCATAGAAAAAAGGATAACCTCATTCAACGGCATTGTTTTATAAAATGTCTTTCAGAACAGAAAATAAAAATCAATTGCTTTAGTCATTCTACTTAAGTTTCTGCAAGCCAAAATATTTCATTCCAGCGATAGCAATGGTAGAACCTAACAGGCCATTGCCCAACCGAATCCAAAAAATTGCCGTAGCTTTCATGACTGGGAATGATGCGAACATCTTTTCAATCATCAAAGGCTCAATAATACCTTGGAGCAACTGATATCGGATGTTGCTGATCAATGCCATAAACGCTCCTGTGTAAACAGATGCATATAAAACATTCACATTGGCAGTCGCTGCTACATAAGATGGAACGAGCCAAGATCGGATTGCGACCAATACGGCCGTAAGACCGTAACCAACAGAGCTTGCAATAAAACCAGCTTTGAATAGAGATGGAATTGGTAAAATGAATGCCATGCATCTCTCATGCAACATATAGTTGTCATCCGTTTGAAATGCATTGTTCGGTACATTTATGCGCCTAGCGACACTAGCCTTCATTTTGTCAACTTTCATTTTCTTTCTTCCCCCCTGGTCATCTAGAACTGGCGCAACTCTCCACATACTATAATATTTTCCTATGATGGCCGTAAGTAAACCTGCAACTACGAAATCAATCTCGGACATCAAACCACGTGCACCTCTTCTATTCACTTCAGCAGCCAACTGAGTTCCGGCTGCCAAAAGAACCTCAGTGATGCTTTTTGAGATAAAGTTTTTATCTGCAGCGAGTCGCATTTTATACTGTTTTGATATTGTCTCAGTAAGGGATGATACACGACTCTTGATTTCTTCATCGCCTTTTCTGGATTGCAGTCGGGAAAATAATTTAGCCCGCTGTTCTGGACTTGGTATGTCACGATGAATATTGGTCCTTTTAGAGGGGCTCGTTAGAGAAACCGCTGCATGCATCAACATACTGCTAAGAAATGCGACTTTTAACAATGTGGAAAACTGTACTCTCATCATATCGATTCAGCTGTAAATGTATAGTTGTCAACAAGGTGTCAATAGCATATCCATAATAAACCTTTGGCAGAGCTCAACGGTTGAGAACTAAGTAGTGATGTTTGATGCTTTAGGAATGTGGAATCCTGGATGGAATATGGAATGAAAAGCAAGGAGCACGAGAAAACGTCCATACTGAAAAGGGCCTATGTAAAATAAGATCTCGTAGAGAGGTATAAAAAAACAATTTCATAATTCTAAATGTTTATCTGATCGTGTGATGAAATCTGAATAAACGACGATTCAAGTTTGAAATAGAGATAGAATCTTCAAAAAAGATCATACATATTACATGCTTCTTCGTTTGATCATTCTTATCCTTGGAATACCTTTCTTCGTACCACTTACAAAATCTAACTCCAGAAGATCACATCTCATTAACAGATCACTGCCCAAAATTCCCCCCACATTCTCTGACTTTAACGTTTCGAGCACTTGCAAGTCCCCAATGTCAATATTTAAAGGACCTATTTCAGTCAAATCAATCCCCAAAGGTCCAAACGCTCCAATAGATAAGGTGTTCACAAAATTTACTCTACGTTTTGTCTGAAACCGATGAGACAACTCAATTGCCATATTATCAGCACCCATAGCTCCAATTGAATCTCTGTTTCTTGTTATGAGAGGGTGGTCTCTATTTAGACTGCAATCTTGTGCACCTTTCCAATTAAGGAAAGTTGATGCTGCTCCAGTATCAAGAAGCATCTTCACTGGACCTCGTCCATCCAGAATCACGTCTGCAGTCCATACACCTATTCGACACAAACTGCAATTGCTCTCTGCCAAAACTTCTAATTCTAATGGATTGAAATTTAAAGAACCATTTGGTGAACCCATCTTCCTCAAGATCATTTCCCCTTTCTCAAAATTAAACGCAACATACTGGAATTGTTGAAGAAAAGATATCCCGATGATACCGTCAAGTTCAACAGGCAGCGCTCCAATATCTTGAACTGCCACCATCATATCCTCTAATTTGGTCCCATCATCCAATGTTGGCGATACAATCTTTGATACAGAAGTTCCCTTTGTGATACCCCCAGCTGCTTGCATTGTACTAGGTATATTTAGCGTTGGTAAATTATACTTCTTAATAACATTCGGTCGTAATACAACACCTGAACATGCTGTATCAACTAGTAGTGTAAGTGACTTATCACTATTTGAGAGATTGATGTTGATGGATGGGAACTTTCCAGGAGAAGGCCGCAAAAATACATCTTTGTCATTCTGAGCTTGGACAGATTGATCCGGCGTAAGGGAGTGAAAGGCCAATGGTATACGGGATTCTGCAGGCACAGAAGATGGCGAAGTCATATAAGTTTTGTCTTCTTTTTTATGTAACACAGCTTTGTCAGATGATTTATTGTCTGGATTGTTTTTTCGGAATGCTATCAAACGTTGAATTAATTCCTCTTTTTCAAAAACATCACTTGTATCAAGACCAGCATCCATTAGTTCTTCCTTTATTTGCTTTACTCGCAACGATCGAATTTCTTTTATGAAATCATCTTGTTCACTTTGCAAGGGTGGTACAGAGTAGAAAGGCAACTTCGTTGTCCGTTGATAAAATGTATGATGTTTTAGATTTGCCACTGGAAACGAGAAGGATAATGCTGTAAAGAAGGGTATCCGCATGAATAGTTGAATCATAAGAGGGATTCTCATCATTTTGTACACTCTTCGATCACGTTTCCAATGTCTCTGCGATGGAAAGCATGAAGTATGGGTACTATAATTGGTACGGATGACTCATGAAATCATGAATGAATCATGAATTCTCCATGGAACATGAACACGTAACACCTCAAATGAACATTGACGAACAACTGGATGTCAAGGAGTGACAAGACCAACTTTACGCAAAAATGACGTAAGCGCCTATGACGTCAGAGATTTGGCGCGAAAGTACGCCAGTCTAACAAAAACGTACCCCCTTTCTCGTGAAAGCGATGAAGAAATCCAAAAAGGAAGCATCCAAAAGAGGCAACACACAAACTTAACTCGAAAGGAGATATGGTGTCCCTCACTGGACGCCGTTATGCCTTTGCGGCGTCGTGCCTTGCGGCCGCCTTGTCGGGTGCATGTGCCTTCACATCTAATGGTAAGTGCTTTGATACGGTTTGTTTGCCCCAAGAGCAAAAGATACGCTCGTAACGGTAAAGATGGTGTCATCATGAGGTTGAAGTTTCTCGACAAATGTATCAAACCATTGAATCACTGTATATTGTCCCATCGGCTCTGTATTTCGCAACCATAATTCAGCTCGATATTGGTACATCGTTAGCCTTACGTAAACTCAACCGTTCGCTCACCTTGAAACATATCTTTTCTTATAAACTTGAACGTTATATCGCTCACGGACGTCATTTGTTCCTCTGATCATTCTTCACAGCAAATGTGGCTTTTCACACTCATGTATCCAATACACTGAATCGTGCCACTCCCACCTTCTGGGTGAACTCCAAATCTAAATCCAAGCAGCTCATGTCTGCCGTGGAGGATGCCACTAGTATCAACACCATTGAGGACTATGTCAAAGCTCGTGGTGGAGATCGTGTCATCAAAAAGATCCTTATTGCCAACAACGGTATGGCTGCTACCAAGTCGATCCTCTCCATGCGTCAGTGGGCGTACATGGAACTCGGAGACGAGAAAGCCATTCAATTTGTTGCCATGGCAACTCCTGAAGATATCAAGGCAAATGCCGAATTCATCCGCCTGGCCGATTCATTCGTTGAAGTTCCAGCTGGAAAGAATTCCAACAACTATGCCAATGTAGATATCATTGTCAAAGTTGCTACTGAGAATGGTGTTGATGCTGTTTGGCCCGGTTGGGGTCATGCTTCTGAGAACCCTAAGCTTCCAAATACGCTTGGAAAGCATGGAATCAAGTTTATTGGGCCCACTGGACCTGTGATGAGTGTACTAGGAGATAAAATTGCTGCAAATATCCTTGCCCAGACTGCCAAGGTTCCTTCCATCCCTTGGTCTGGATCTTACGGTGGTCCCGATGATGGTCCCCTTCAGGCCGACTTGAACGAAGAGGGAACCATTCCCGAAGAGATTTTTGAGAAGGCCACCTGCCGCACGGTTGAAGAGGCCGTTGAAGCTGCCAAATACATTGGTTATGAAAATGGTATTATGATCAAAGCCTCTGAAGGAGGAGGAGGAAAGGGTATTCGTTTTGTAGACAATGAGGCGGACTTGCGCAATGCTTACATTCAAGTTTCCAATGAGGTTGTTGGAAGTCCGATCTTCCTCATGCAGCTTTGTAAGAATGCTCGTCACATTGAAGTGCAAATTGTAGGAGATCAGCATGGAAATGCTGTTGCTCTGAATGGTCGTGATTGCTCTACTCAGCGTCGTTTCCAAAAGATTTTCGAGGAGGGCCCTCCTGTCATTGTACCGCCCGAGACTTTCCGTCAGATGGAGAAAGCCGCTCAACGCCTTACTCAGTCTATTGGTTACATGGGAGCTGGAACTGTTGAGTATCTCTTCAACGCAGATACTGGAAATTTCTTTTTCCTAGAGCTTAACCCTCGTCTTCAGGTAGAGCATCCTGTCACCGAAGGAATTACTGAGGTTAATTTACCTGCAACTCAGCTTCAAGTCGCCATGGGCATTCCTTTGTATAAAATCCCACAGATTCGTCGCTTTTACGGGAAGGAAGATATTTATGGTGACGATCCTATCAACTTTTTGGAAGATGAGTACAGGCATATTAACCAACATGTAATCGCTGCCCGTATTACAGCAGAGAATCCAGATGAGGGATTCAAGCCCACTTCTGGGTCTATTGAGCGTATCAAGTTCCAGTCCACTTCTGATGTATGGGGATACTTTAGTGTTGGTAACAATGGAGGAATCCATGAGTTTGCCGATTCTCAATTCGGTCACTTGTTCGCAAAGGGAGCCACTCGTGAGCAAGCAAGAAAGTCTCTCGTTTTGGCTTTGAAGGAGATTGAAGTTCGTGGAGACATTCGCACCACCGTTGAGTATCTTGTTCAGTTGTTGGAGACGGAAGCGTTCAAGAAGAACACTATTGATACTAGTTGGCTTGATGGAATCATTAAGGAGAAATCTGTAAAGGTTGAGCTTCCTGCCCATCTTGCTGTTGCATCTGCGGCCGTTCTTAGAGCAAACCAACACATTATGAGCCAGTCTGAAGAAGTCAAAGAATCATTCAGAAAGGGACAAGTGTCTACTAGCGGTATTTCTGGAATCAACTCTTTCAATTTGGAAATTGCTTATCAGGATACCAAGTACCCCTTCCATGTTGAGGTTATATCACCTGATGTTTATCGTCTTACTCTCAACGGAAAGTCTTTTGATGCACAAATCACCAAGACGGCTGGTGACCAGCTGATCGCAACATTCGGTGGCGAGACTCACCGTTTGTTTGGATTGGATGAACCTTTGGGTCTTCGTTTAAGTGTTGATGGGGTTACTATTTTGATGTAAGTTTTTCATTGACACTTTTGTTTTCATGTTTTTATCGTTCCCTTTCATCGCACAGCTCATCTTTAAACCTTTCAACAGGCCAACTGTTTTCGATCCATCAGAACTTCGTACAGACGTTACTGGAAAAGTCGTGAGATATCTTCAAGAAAATGGCGCCGATGTAGAGGTTGGACAACCTTACGTTGAGGTTGAAGCTATGAAGATGATTATGCCTATCAAGGCTTCTGAATCAGGAAAGATCACGCATAATCTCAGCCCCGGAAGTGTGATTTCTGCTGGAGATCTTCTTGCTTCACTCACTCTAAAAGACCCTTCAAAGGTCAAGAAGATTGTGACATATTCTGGCGACTTCAATTTGCCTATGACCTCTCACACCTTTGACCCCAAGGATGCTCTTTTCAATGTTCTTTCTGGATATTCAGCTGACCCCGAAGCAGTTGTTGCCACCGCATTCCAGGGCACAACGGATGCTTCATCAGCCTCTGAGTTAGCCGTCAACGCTATTAATGAGTTTATTCGCGTAGAGAGCATGTTTGATTCAAAGCTCAAGGATGACGTAGTTCGTAAAATGGCAAAGGAAAACATTGATAATCTTGATGTTGTTATCAGTAATAATTTCGCACACCAACAACTGAAGAGTCGAAACAACGCGATTTTGGCAGTTTTACGTCAAATTGAGACTTTCGACGATCGTTTTGGACAAGGTAGCATTCCCGAATCGGTATATGCTGTTCTTGGAGAGTTGTCGAAGCTTCAGGACAAGAGATCATACGGAGATGTCGTACTCACCGCAGAGAACATTATCCGTGCTTCCAAGGTGCCTAGTTTCGATGTACGAATTGAGGAATTGCGTAAGCAACTACTTGACCCCGAAGTTGACTTGGAAAAACTCTCAAAGAGTGCCACTCTTTCTGCTGGAGTTGATTTATTGACCTCGCTCCTGAAGGACGACGACTCTGTTGTGCGTACTCAAGCCGCCAACGTTTACATCCGTCGCGTCTATCGCACAAATCGCATTCTGGATCTGACAGTTGACGAAGTCGACGGAAATCTGGAATGCAAGTTCTCTTTCAGGTTTGCAGATATCCCGGAGGCTCAAAGCATTATTCGTTACGGACTTTTACGAATTGTCGACGACGACGGTGCTTTGAAAACCGATCTTCCCAACATTCTCAACACTTTTGGAACTGGTCTTCCTAAGATCGATTACGAAGGTCCCGCCAATGTGTTGCACATTGTTACCAAGAGTGGTGATGTTTCAGTTTCCGAAGTCGAATCCGCTTTGCAGTCCAAGCAGAAGGAGATGAACTTACTTGGAATCAGAACTGTTAACTTGTGTGTTCCTATTGAGAAGAAGGATCCTATGTACTACTCATTCCCTCAGTGCCAAGGATACACCGAAGACCCTCTCAGAAGAAACATGAGACCTACATTCCATCATCTTCTTGAGCTCAGCCGTCTTGACGATAATTATAATCTCAAGCGCCTTCCTGCAGTTCAACGCAATGCTCAGGTTTATGTTGGAACCGAGAAAGCAGTCAAAGGACGAGGCGCTGCTCCTCAGGTTGTTTTTGTCCGTGGAATTTCTCATGCTCCTGGTCTTGTCAGCAATTCTGGAGCCCGCCGTGCACTCATTCAAGGTCTTGATGAACTCGATAGAGCCCAATCCAACACAAAGGTGAACTCCCAGGCGTCTTCTCGTATCTTCCTTCACTCACTCCCCGAGATTGAAGACATGACTGCGAACGAAGTTGCTAATAAGTTCACAACTATCTTGGAGAGTCTTAAGAGCAAACTTGCTAAACGTCTTTTGAAGCTTCGCGTTGATGAGATTGAGGTCAAGGTAAGAATCGCAACCACGGACGAGGAAGGAAAGCCCGTCATTCAACCCGTTCGACTCGTTGCCTCATCGATGGAAGGAGAATGGCTCAAAACCTCAGCATTCTCCGAAAGGCCTGATCCTGTTACCGGAGTTACTACGGAGTTTTGTCTTATTGGCGACAACGTCGAGAAGATTTGCTTCCTCGATCCTTATTCCGGCTCAAACGTCATCCAAACCAAGAGAGCTATTGCTCGTCGCGTAGGATCCACTTATGCTTATGATTTCCTCGGTTTGCTTGAAGTTGGACTCATTGGAGAATGGGATCAATACCTATCTGCTCTTGACGACTCTAATATGAGTATGCCTGCTGCTATCTTTTCTTCCAAAGAACTTCTTGATGATGGAAAAGGAGGCGTCGCACCAGGAACCAGACCTATTGGAACCAACAAGATCGGAATGGTGTCTTGGGTTGTAACCATGAAGACTCCTGAGTACCCCGAAGGGCGTGAAGTTGTTTTCATTGCAAATGATGTAACGGTTCAGAGTGGATCTTTTGGAGTAGAAGAAGACGAACATTATTATGCTGCTTCTAAGTATGCTCGCGAACGCGGTCTTCCTCGTGTTTATATTGCATGTAATGCTGGAGCAAGAATTGGACTTGTAGATGAGTTGAAGCCCAAGTTCAAGATCAAGTTCAGCGATCCTTCTTCTCCAACTAAAGGATTTGATTACTTATATCTGACTGATGACGACTATAAGTCTCTTCCAGAAGGAACTGTTGTGGCGAAGCAGGTTCCTGAAGGATGGGCTATTACGGACATTATTGGAACAAACCATGGAATTGGAGTTGAAAACTTAAGAGGAAGTGGAATGATTGCAGGTGAGACATCAAAGGCATACGACGAAATTTTCACTTTGAGTTACGTAACCGGACGCAGTGTAGGTATTGGTGCATACCTAGTACGTCTTGGACAGCGTGTGATCCAAATGGAGAACGGACCCATGATTTTGACTGGTTATTCTGCTCTGAACAAGCTTCTTGGTCGTGAGGTTTACAACTCTCAAGATCAGCTAGGAGGTCCTCAAATCATGTTCCCCAATGGAGTTTCACATGAAATTGTTCCCGATGATCAGGCTGGAGTTGCTTCGATTCTGCAATGGATCAGTTTTGTTCCGGACAAGGTTAACGCACTTCCAGCCTGCCGTGACTGTGCTGATCCTGTTGATCGCGATGTTGAATTCCGCCCCACTCGCACTCCATACGATCCACGTTTGATGCTTGCTGGAACTGGTGACCAAAAGGGATTTTTCGACGAAGGAAGTTTCAAGGAATATCTTGCTGGATGGGGTAAGAGTGTGATCATAGGTCGCGGTCGTCTCGGAGGTATCCCCATGGGAGCCATCGCCGTTGAAACTAGGTTGGTAGAACAAATTATTCCTGCCGATCCCGCTGACCCCAACTCCAGAGAGGCTGTTCTTCCTCAGGCTGGACAGGTCCTTTTCCCCGATTCCTCATTCAAGACTGCACAGGCAATTCGTGACTTCGGTAAGGAGGGATTACCTGTCATGATTTTTGCCAATTGGCGTGGTTTTAGTGGAGGAAGTCGTGATATGGCTGGTGAAATCTTGAAGTTTGGAGCTATGATTGTTGATGCCCTTCGTGAATATGAACATCCTGTGTACATTTACTTGCCTCCTCATGGAGAACTTCGCGGTGGTTCTTGGGTTGTTGTCGATCCCACAATCAATGAGGAGAAGATGTCAATGTACGCCGACCCTGACTCACGTGGTGGTATCCTTGAGCCTGCTGGTATTGTCGAGGTCAAGTTCCGTGATCAAGATCAGATTAAGGTTATGCATCGCTTGGATGATCAGCTTCAGCTTCTTGATAGCGAACTTGAGGGAGTTGATGGAGTCGACGAAGACTCTCTTAAAGCCATTAAAGCTCAGATCACAGCCCGTGAAAACGATCTTAAGTCAGTCTACACTCAGGTTGCTACCGAGTTCGCTGATTTGCATGACAAAACTGGACGCATGAAGGCAAAGGGAGTCATCAAGCAGGCTGTTCCTTGGAACCGCTCTCGTGAATTCTTCTTCTATTTGGCCCAGCGTCGTATCTTGGAAGACGATTTCATCAAACAAATTAGAAAGGCCGATCCTTCTATGACTAATGCATCTGCAGCTGATGTTTTCAAGTCTATGTTCAAAGGGGACTGGGACGATAATAAGGCTGTTATTGAATTCTTTACTGCCAACTCTGCTACTATCAACGGAAAGATTGTAGAAGTGAAGAAGGCACACGTTGAAGCTAAAATCAAAGCTTTACAAGAGGAACTCAATTTGATGTAAATTATTCTTCTTTTACATTGATGACTACATAAACTAGATTGAATATTTGCATATTTTGTCTGACGTTGACTTACGATTTGATGATATCTAAACTGTGCTAAGTAATACGAAAAACGCTATTTTTTTTGCCTTTTAATTCAGTCATGTGACCAATAATACCATATTGATATAACAGCTATCACAATCGAGAAAACAATACTAGAACATACAACCATGACTCTGGATCTCTTCTGTAGACGAATGTTACCATTCGAACATGCATCAAATAGTATGGATGACCATTGAGATTGAAATGTTTCTATTCCAAATTTAGTCTTCACGTGTTCATGTCCTTTCTTGCCCATTTCAATGGCTTTCACAGGATCTGTCATGACATTTTCGATCGCGGTTTCTAGATTTTCGCAAGTATCACCCGGTTTTAAATCAACCAAATAACCCGTTGAACCATCTTGAACAGTTTCTTTTGGTCCACCGCTGTTCAATGCCACAATTGCACTCCCTGCATACATAGCTTCCAATGGAACAATACCGAAATGTTCTCTGAAAGGAGTATACACAACGCATATGGCGGAGCGCAAAAGTGTTGCCCTATCATCATCGGTCACGCTTGGTCTGAACTCGATATCATCATTTATATTTAGTGAAATCGACAAGTCTTGTAATTCTGTTAGATATTCGGCATTTTCTTTATTACGAGGATCATATCCACCGGCTATAATCAGAGGAGGAAGGGGAACATATTCTTTCAATGTTCTTCTTCTTTTTCTCTTGATCCCAGCGTACGCATGAAGCAAAACCTCAATGTTTTTCTTTCTTTCAAATCGATTTAAACTAACTATTGGAGCTTGAATGCTCTTTGTACTTTCTTTTTCGACTAATGTTCTCTTCCAGTCAAAATCGGGTTCAATGAACTTGGATAGGTCTATCGCAGGGTAAAGAACACGCAGATACTTTGAAGAAGTAGATATCTTATCACCAAATCCTGGGAAGACCCGAAGCACCTCTTCTTTTGTAAAGTTAGAATTTACACAAATCAAATCAGCATACGACATGGTCCATTCCTCTAAGCGGTCCATGACTGAGCGATACACACCTCTTATGAAATCTTGAAACCTTTTCTTCGGTACGTTTGATCGTGTTACAATATCCCCATTGACAGAGCTTCGAGTCAACAATTTATCTGGAAAGTGACAGTAGTAAATTACACTCTTTACGGATCGAATACCACAAGTTAAGAAAGGAATTGGTGTAGGCAACACATCCAAAACAAAAACATCCGCATCAGGAAACATCCATTTCGCGACGATACTTAGATAAATCATCCGAATTGTACTACATAAAGCCGTTCCCTTTCCTAGAATATTCAGAGGTAAAAATTGACCCACTATATGAACATACTTAGCCAATGGACCTGGGTTATCTGAATCTTTGGATACTTCTTGGAAGCAGTGGTTTTGGTTGCAATGCGTTGTGAAAATAGATACTTTATTATTTGGCAAAGATGCCAACGCTAAGTTGATTATTAGCTGTTCTGCACCACCTATACCAAGATCAAGGTGAAGAAACACGATGTGTAGAGATCTTTCCTTATCTTTTTCCATATGATCGTAATTATGGTTTGGAGTTTGGGATAATTTTGTTTTTTTGAAAAAAGTCTCCTTACTTAGTTTATCAATCTCATCAGGGCATTCGGAGTAGTGCTTCGGGTAATTTAGCTCACTATTTCAGCGATTATTTTGGAATTGAATTTTTGATCTCTCATTTTGAAAAGTGGGCATCAATGAATGAGATTTAGTGCCTGTCTTATTCAAATAAAATGAAGAAACATAAATCATTCCAGTCATTCTCGGCAATTCATACCATGAATGAGGACAATGAATCCGAGAATCATGGGAGTTTTGGTAAAGATTATGGACTGCTAAAGAAATCACAGCAGACCACTCCTACGCGATGGTTGGAAAAACATAGAAGAGTTAAGTCCATGTCCCCTATGCTTGAGAAAAAGAATCATTCAGGTTACATGACACTGGATGAGGAGGAGGATGAATGGAGTGGCATTGATGGTTCCTTCGCGTCGGCTCTGGCATTTAAGAACAATGCGTTTAGCCCTACCAATATTAGGAAGTCGAAAGCGTTGGGTCATATAGAACAGTTTCAACTCCCTCAAAAGGCGGAAAAGATCAAAGGGTCTAAGAAGATTAATGGGAATAGTTGTGGCAGTGATTCAGAAGGAACAGTCTCTACGAAACTTTGTAATAGTCAAAGTGATAGTCTATTGTCATTTAATTGGAGTGACGTGCAACAAAAGGTATCAAGTAAGAGCTCAGGAAGTTTATTGTCCCTAACCGAAAGTGATGAGCATCATAAGTCACAATGTTTTGATACATCTGGAGATCTAATGCATCCATCTGGAAGTGACATAGACCAAAAGGAGCTAAGCAAGAGAGTCATGACAAAACCCAAATCGAAAACGTTTGATGATATTGTTGGAATGATAACAACGTCTCCCTCACCAAGAAGGGGAACAGAGAAGATCGTGGAACGACCATTGAAGCATATTGTTGCTACTCCTTCTGAAGAAGACCGAATGCATACTCTTTTAAATGACAATCCTGTTCATAATTCAACATCGTATGATAGGCAAATATGGTGGGAAGATGACGAGAACGGAAGAAAGAAACATAGTTCATCACAACAAGGTTTTGGAAAGTTCTTCATGGATGTTATCAATTCAATTTTAGATGGTTGTCAAACACTTGGATTATGTACCGACGATGATGACAAATTTAGGATTGGCGGTGAAATTCACATTAACCCAGACGAACAATCGCATGTGTTTGACGATATTACATTTGATCAGTCATTTGCCAGACAACGTCGATGGAGAGCAGATATTTGAAAACTGATTGATTCATTCACTTTTCTACTAAATTCCAGCAAGTATACTTTAGCTTTTATGAGTGATGCTATATGTCACCATGACTGTATCTTATGCATCACAATTTCAGAAAGTTTATATCGTTTTGTCCGTAATGTGATTTTATTAAAGTAGTAATTTTCATCTCATTTTACTATCATAAATCATAAGAAAAGTCTTCACATCGACCGTCTCAACTATTAATGTTACCAAAACAATGACATTTAAACCATTTGCAGATTGTCTCTATTTGCAGCATCTTTTCTCTTCTTTGCAAGGTATTTTCGACGAATCTGGTAGAACAAAACACCAAAAACGACAAACGCCCCAATAAGTGCTTTGAAGCTGATATGATGCCCAAACTTGTATGCTGAAATACAAATTGAAATCATTTGTCTTACTGTCATGATGATGGTGAAGACGATTGGACCGAATTCTTTGATTGTGTAATAAATACAAAGCTGTCCCGAGGCAGAAGTGATCGCTGTGATGATGTTGTATATAAGAACATTTGGATTAACGAGGAAAAAACGCCAGACTATGGGAAAGTCTCCAGAAAAGATAAGTCCGAGGGTGGTGATGCAAATGGCCGAGACATTAACCCCCAACATCATTTGATACGGATCTACATTTTGTTTTCCATATGTCACATAAATTTTATCCTGCCATTGAGAGGTAAAGCAATCGAACGTAATGTACAATAACATATAGATCAATCCAATAATCTCGGTAGATGTTTCTTTCTTGCTCTCTTGAGCATACACAGAAAATATCGCGACCCCGACGGTAATGCAAAATGCCTCAATATACTGACTTCTTGGGTAGGTAGTGCCCTTGAGAAACTTACCCATGATCATTACGGGGATAATTTTTGAGGACTTGAAAACTGTCTGTACAGGAAAGGAGACATATCTTAGAGATGCGTATTGGCTCCAACTACTCATTGTGTTAGATAATGCACATGGAGTGAAAGCTTGCAAAGGAGCAACGTTATTATTAAACACAGACCCATGTCTCAATTTCACAGCGATCATGGCAACGATAATGGCAAGAAAACGGTTCGAGAAAACACAGAATGCAGCGGAAGGAAATCTACCATCTGGGGAATCTTCAGTCGGCTCAAAATTAGTTGTCATAATGAGTTCCTGCATATAGCCCCATGTTAAATACGAAACCATTAAACCAGTGAAAGAGAATAAGAACTTTCCAGCCTGTTGAAAAAAATCAGGATTTTCTGAAATGGTT
>Ga0213868_10001620_pt1 | contig 21826 bp, 24 predicted proteins | sample PICome_9_FD_160087 | JGI IMG/M metagenome (GOLD analysis project Ga0213868, IMG submission 160087) | Coastal seawater microbial communities near Pivers Island, North Carolina, United States - PICO127 | ecosystem: Environmental > Aquatic > Marine > Coastal | place: USA: North Carolina...
ACTTAAGGAAGGACACCATGAGGGAGAGAGAAATGGTAGACTTCGACTCTGTTAAAGAAGATATCAACATGCTTAGATCAGACGTATCAAAAATATCAGATAGACAGGCGATGTATGTTGCAGACCACCACGAGTTAGAAAAAGAGATGGTAGAGTTAAAGACTAATCTCTCCTACATTCGTAGTGGGCAAGACTCAATGAATGCTAACATGACTCGCTTACTGTTTATTGTAGGTGGTAGTTTTATAGCTGGTATCGTAAGTTTTATAGTTAAAGGTGGTCTGGTCTAATGATCTCAGCTCTTCTCCCTATCTTAGCCCCTATCTTAGGCGACGTACTGAAAAAGATCATACCTGATTCAGATCAACGTGCTGAGATTGAGAGAGAGACTAAGCTGGCTCTCCTAGAGCATACCGACTCTCTTGAGAAGGTACGTGGGCAGATCATCCTAGCAGAAGCTAAGTCAGAGAACTGGATCACTTCCGCATGGCGTCCTCTCCTGATGATGGTAGCGATTTCTATCATTGCCATGAACTATCTTGTGTTTCCTATTATAGCAATAGGCTACCCAGGTATCTCTGAACATGTACTAGAACTCCCCGACCAACTCTGGAACCTTCTAACACTTGGTGTTGGTGGTTATATCGTAGGACGTAGTGGGGAGAAAGCAATTGATAAATGGAAAGGTGGCAGCTAATGGGTTGTTGGATTGACGAGAAGAAACCATGTGGTAAGTGTTTTGGTTGTTGGAATTTTGATCCCGCTTCTATCACCACTACGTTTAAACTGTGGAATGGTACACTAATCACCTCCATTTGCTTGTTTGAGGTTTAAGACATGCCAAGCTCCAAGAACTATATGAGAGACTATAAGCGAGAGCGTCAGCTTCAGCTAGAGTCTCCTAAGTCTGATAAGGAGGCTAATGCCTCCCGTAAGGCTGCACGGCGTACCTTAGAGAAGAAAGGTGTTGTGTCTAAAGGTGATGGTAAAGATGTAGATCATAAGAACCGTAACCCTAAAGATAATAACCCGGACAACCTAAAGGCTAAACCCAAGTCAGCTAACCGTAGCTACTCCCGTAAAGCAAACGCTAAGAAGTACGCTAAGAACATAGGTGCGTCTAATCCACCTACACAGAGGAAGAAGTAGGATGGACTTTAAGAAGTACGAGAAAGAACTTAACGCAGCTGGGTATACTATCTCAGGTGATATGGTGTCTAACAGCCGTGGTGATGTCGTTGGTCAAATGGATCCCTATGGTGAGTTCCACTACAGCGACGAAGCTATGGCTCTTGTCATCCGTACGGCTACGCGCTGTGAGCAGGAAGCACCAGCTAAGGTAGCTCCTAAGAAGAAGAAACGTGCTAGGGACGAGGACGGTCATTTCAAAGCTGATGACCCCTCTACTCCTGATGTCAACGAAGCCTGGGAAGTGTAATAAGCTATGAGCACCTCTATCTTCTACACTACTTTCTTTGAGAGCGTAAGTATCACAGCTGAGACTGGTGATGCTAGCGCGGATGTTGTGTACGCTGTACCAGCTCAACATGATACTGAGGTGGAGTTTCTACTGGCTACTAACGGAGGCTCTACTCAGAAAATCTCCATTCAAATCTACCATGCAGACGATACAACGTACCACTACGTACTAAGGTCTCACTCGGTAGCAGGTAACGATTCCTACAAACTAGTAGGTCCAGACCGGATCTACCTACACGCAGGTGATAAGGTTGTAGCGTTCAAGGAAGGTGGTACTTTTGATGTCTCCATCTCTGGTAAACAATTCTTTAATCCGTCAAGAGGTGTATAATGGCTAAACGAGTATTAACAGAGAAACAGGAACTCTTTCTAGCTGTACTTTTTGAAGAGGCAGAGGGTGATCCTATTAAAGCTAAGAAGTTAGCAGGTTACTCAGACAACGTTGCTACTTCGTCTGTCACAGCTTCTTTGGAAGAAGAGATCTACGACCTTACTCGTAAGTTCATTGCACAAAGCTCTACCAAGGCTGCGTATACCATGTTCAAGATCATGGGTGATACAGACATGCTAGGTGCTAAGGAGAAGATGAGTGCAGCAAAGGATCTTATGGATCGTGCTGGTTTTGTTAAAACAGAGAAGGTAGAGGTCTCCACTACGGAGCCCGTATTTATCCTTCCTGCTAAAAAGTCCAAGGAGGATTAAATGGCTGTTGATCACAGAGGCGAGAAGTTCGCAGGTTACAATAAACCAAAGAGAACTCCTAAGCATCCTACTAAGTCTCACGTTGTGTTGGCTAAAGAAGGTGATACTATCAAGATGATTCGTTTTGGTGAACAGGGCGCATCCACAGCCGGTAAACCTAAAGAGGGTGAATCTGATCGCATGAAAAAGAAACGTGCATCCTTCAAGGCTCGACACGGTAAGAATATCTCTAAAGGCAAGATGAGTGCAGCATACTGGGCTGATAAAGTAAAATGGTAAGTATCGGTACTCTTGGGGTTATGATGGTATGCTTATCATCTCTAGCCGAACATTGCCAGGTACTGACTAGCCCGTACGTGTATAGCAGTGTAGAGGAGTGTCAGGCTTCTATAGTAGCGGAGGCCCGTAAGATTAAACAAGATTATAGCCACGCAGTTATAGTACCTAATTGTGTAGCTCTGCGCTACAATGGGGAGCCAGCGTAATGCCAGTACATAAAGTAAAGGGCGGCTACAAGTGGGGTAAGACTGGTAAGGTCTGCAAGACTAGAGCTGAGGCTGAAAAGCAAGGAAAGGCTATATATGCTAGTGGTTACGCTGAGGGTGGTGTTGCAAAGTCCCGTGTTAATGAGGCGGGTAACTACACTAAACCTACCATGCGTAAGAATTTATTTAATGCAATAAAGGCAGGCGGTAAGGGAGGTAAGCCAGGTCAGTGGTCTGCGCGTAAGGCTCAGATGTTAGCTAAACAGTACAAAGAAAAAGGTGGGGGTTACAAGTAAAATGAAATCACCACAGAAGTCTCTCAAAAAGTGGACTAAAGAAGAATGGGGTACTAAGTCAGGTAAACCTTCCACACAAGGTAAGAAGGCTACAGGGGAGCGTTACCTCCCTAAGAAAGCTAGAGAAGCCTTGAGTCCTGCTGAGTACGCTGCTACAAGTAAGGCAAAACGTAAGGGGACTAAGGCTGGTAAGCAATACGTAGCTCAACCCAAGAAGATTGCTAAGAAGACAGCAAAGCATAGAAAGTGATGTACAAGAGCATGAAGGCTCTCAAGAGTGGTAAGACCAAAAATAACAACTTGACAAACTAGTGTGTGTGTGGTATAAAGATGACAAGGAAACAAGCTCCAACGTTTAAGGCTGAACAGACTGGCCAAACATGGAAGACTTCTAAGAGAGGCTTGAAGGGGGAATGGTACCCTGTTGTACGTATAGGGAGGCATGTGCCTTTCGGCTACGAACAGGATCCAGAAGACCCTGATATCCTACTACCTATCCCACATGAACTAGAGATGCTGGAGAAGGCCAAGCTCTACTTAAGAGAGTACAGCCTCCGTATGGTGGCTAGGTGGCTCTCAGAGAACTCCGGTCGGTACATTTCTCACACAGGATTAAAGAAACGTGTCAACATCGAAGAAAGCAGGCGTAAAGCAGCCGCAACCTATCGGGTCTATGCAAAACGCGCGGAAGAAGCCGCGGAAAAAGCCCGTAAGCTCGAAAACGACAGAATCGGTGGATTTGGTACAAGAGCCCTTGACTCCGATCAAGAGGACAGTGCCAGCGACGGCTAAACCAGCTGACATTGATATAGCTGTTGCACAAGATATTATCTTTGCCCCTAACGAGGGTCCACAGACAGACTTCCTTGCTTCCAGTGAGCAAGAGGTTCTTTATGGTGGTGCTGCCGGTGGGGGTAAGTCGTACGCAATGGTCGCTGACCCTGTACGGTATTTTAACAATGGTCAGTCACGAGGTCTCCTAGTTCGTCGTTCTACTGAAGAACTCCGCGAACTGGTCTCAGTGTCGAAGCAACTGTACCCTCGTGCTATCCCCGGTATCAAGTTCCTAGAACGAGATAAGACCTGGGTTGCCCCTAGTGGTGCTACACTCTGGATGTCATACCTTGACCGTGACGATGACGTTATGCGTTACCAAGGTCAGGCTTTTAATTGGATTGGACTCGATGAGCTTACACAATGGTCTTCACCGTTTGCTTGGAACTACATGCGTTCCCGACTACGTACTACTAGCGCTTCAGGTCTCCCTCTCTATATGAGGGCAACGACTAACCCCGGTGGCCCAGGTCACTTCTGGGTTAAGAAGATGTTTATTGACCCTGCCCCAGCTAACAGTAGCTTTTATGCTACAGATGAGCATGGTGATACAATCGTATGGCCTAAGGGCCACTCACGGGAGGGAGAGCCTCTCTTTAAACGTAGGTTTATCCCTGCTAACTTGTTTAATAACCCGTACTTGTCAGAAGACGGTATGTACGAGGCCAACCTGCTCTCCATGCCTGAGCATCAACGGCGTCAACTCCTAGAGGGTGACTGGAGTATCTCAGAAGGTTCCGCCTTCTCAGAGTTTAATACTAGAGACCATGTTATAGAACCATTCGAGATTCCTAATAACTGGTCTAAGTTTCGTGCATGTGACTACGGTTACGGTTCCATGACAGCAGTCCTCTGGTTTGCTGTTAGCCCTTCTGAGCAGATTGTTATCTACCGTGAGCTGTACTGTAGTAAGGTAACTGCCTCCGATCTAGCCGACATGATTATAGATGCAGAGCGTGGTGAGAAGATCCGCTACGGTGTTCTCGATAGCTCGCTTTGGCATAAACGTGGTGACACTGGTCCTTCTCTTGCTGAACAGATGATATTGAAGGGTTGTCGCTGGCGTCCGTCTGACCGTTCTCGAGGTTCTCGTGTAGCTGGTAAGAACGAAGTACACCGTAGGTTACAAATAGACGAGTTTACAGAAGAACCTAGACTGGTATTCTTTAATACTTGTCGTAACATTATCTCTGAGTTACCTTCTCTACCACTCGATAAGAATAACCCAGAAGATGTAGATACTAAGAGTCCTATTGACCACGGCTACGATGCTTTGCGGTACGGCTTAATGACACGTCCCCGCAGCTCGTTATGGGACTACGATCCAAACAACCACCGGTCTGGCTTCCAAGCGTCAGACCCCACTTTCGGCTATTAAGGAAGAACCATGGAAGAAGATGATATCGAGACTGGTGTAGAAGGCTTTAACCTTGAGGAAAGTGTGTCGTCTTATATTGATGACGCTGAGGAAGACAGTAGCTCTGACAAGACTGTCGGTACTATTGTTTCGTTTGTAGAAGAACGCTTCAAGAAAGCTGAGGACGACCGTTACTCTGATGAACAACGCTGGATCCGGGCATACCGTAACTATCGTGGTATCTACGGCCCAGACGTACAGTTCACGGACACAGAGAAGTCCCGTATCTTTGTTAAAGTTACTAAGACTAAGGTGCTGGCTGCGTATGGCCAGATTGTAGATGTTCTGTTTGGTAATAACAAGTTTCCTATTACTATCGACCCTACGACCCTCCCAGAGGGTATCCAGTCTGCTATGCATTTCAATAAGGACTCAACTCCGACCCCGCCTCCTCCTGGCCCTGACGGTGCTCCTGCTCCGGCTCTAGCTCCTGTCGAGATGCCTAAACCTGCTGCTAACAAACTTATCTTCCAAGAGCTCAATGAGCAATGGCAAAGTAAAATGGAAGGTGTACAGGACAAACTACAAGATGGCGTAGGTAGCCTACCTGAGTCTGTCAACTTCTTTCCTGCTTTTGAAGCTGCTAAGAAGATGGAGAAGAAGATCTGGGATCAACTAGAAGAGTCTAGTGCTTCTAAACAACTGCGGACAGCTGCCTTTGAAATGGCATTGTTTGGTACAGGTGTTATGAAGGGCCCCTTCGCTGTAGACAAAGAGTATCCTAACTGGGATGAAGAAGGTAACTATACTCCTGTCGTCAAGACAATCCCTAAGTGTTCTGCTGTATCTGTCTGGGACTTCTACCCGGATCCAGATGCTACCTCTATGGATGATGCAGAGTACATTATCGAACGTCATAAGATGTCCCGTACACAACTTCGTGCCCTTAAGCGCCGTCCGTTCTTCCGTGACAACGCTATTGATACAGCGGTTGCAATGGGTGAGAACTACCAACGGGAGTGGTGGGAGCAGGTTATGCAGGACGACTCTGCTGAGACCCGTGCTGAACGCTTCGAAGTTCTAGAGTTCTGGGGTTACGCAGACATTAATATGCTGGAAGACTATGAGGTAGACATTCCTCGTGAGCTTAAAGATGCAGATCAAGTCTCAGTTAACATCTGGGTATGTAACGGACGTGTACTTCGTCTTGTTATGAACCCATTTACACCAACTTGCTTGCCCTACTACGCAGTCCCCTTCGAGTCTAACCCTTACTCCTTCTTCGGTGTAGGTCTGGCTGAGAACATGGACGACACGCAGACGCTTATGAATGGCTTTATGCGTATGAGTGTGGACAACGCAGCTCTGTCGGGTAACCTCCTGATCGAGATTGACGAGACTAACCTAGTACCAGGTCAGGACTTGACAGTGTACCCCGGTAAAGTCTTCCGCCGTGAAGGTGGTGCACCTGGTCAAAGTATCTTTGGTACTAAGTTCCCTAACGTATCTAACGAAAACATGCAGATGTTTGACAAGGCTCGTCAGCTTGCTGATGAATCTACAGGTATGCCTAGCTTCGCACATGGTCAAACAGGTGTGTCTGGGGTAGGACGTACTGCTTCTGGTATCTCTATGTTGATGTCAGCAGCTAATGGCTCTACTCGTACCGTCATTAAGAACGTAGATGACTACCTTTTGGCTCCAATGGGTAAGGCATTCTTCAACTTTAACATGCAATTCGACTTTGATCCAGAGATCAGGGGCGACCTAGAGGTTAAAGCGCAGGGTACGTCCTCGCTTATGGCCAACGAGGTCCGTTCTCAGCGTCTTATGCAGTTCTTGCAGGTCGTACAGAACCCAGTATTGGCTCCGTTTGCTAAAATGGACTATATTATCCGTGAAATTGCACAGTCTATGGACCTTGACCCTGACAAAGTGGGTAATAACATGTCTGAAGCAGCTCTTATGGCCGAAGTGCTCAAGAAAATGCAAGCTCCAGCCGCTCAACCCGGCATGGAAGCTCCTCAAGGTCTTGATGTAGGCTCTGGTCCGGGTTCTGGGGGCGGTATGATGGGTACAGGTGGCGCACCTACCCCCGGTGAGTCTGGCTTCTCTGCAAATACAGGTGAAGGTGAAGTCTAATGCAACTAAAGAAACTAGTGAATGATAAACCGCTTTGGGATGCCTTCTGTGCAGAACTGGATTCCCGTATAGGATTTGCTCATAAGCAAATAGAACAAAGGGACGAACCCTTGGAGCTACATCGACTACAGGGTGAAATCAAAGCATTACGGAGCCTTAAGCAGCTTCGTGACAAAATCAACGGATCTAAGGCGGAGACATTTTAATGGATAAGATGATGGAAGAAGGTGGATTGTCCACTGACGGTATGGACGTAGATCCAGTATCAGGTAATGATGTTCCTGCAGGATCTAATGCTACAGAAGTACGTGATGATGTAGACGCTAAGTTGTCTGAAGGTGAGTACGTTGTACCTGCTGACGTTGTCCGGTACTTTGGTGTAGGTTACTTTGAGAAGCTCCGTAAGAAAGCCAAGGAAGCTCTTGGGGAGATGGAGAGTGATGGTCGTATGGGTGGTGAACCTGCTCCTACTGCTGAAGAAGATCTATCACCTGAGGAAATGGATGAACTGACACAGGTTCTGAATATGGCTAATGGTGGTTACGTTAAGCAGTACGCTGACGGTGGTCTGGAGACAGAAGACGTTAAACAGCAGTTCCTAAAAGGTGCCATGCAGCCTCAGACAGACTGGATGCAGTACGCCACTCCTGGCTCGTATGTGGCAGCAGGACAAGCTGCACAGCAACAACCGCAACAACAACAACAACCAGCTACTTACGTAGAGTATATAGGGCCTAATGGTCAAATTATGATGGTTCCTGTGGACGCTAACGGTAACCCAACCATTGCTGTTCCTGAGGGTTTTAAGAAGAAGGTTGCTGTAACAGCCCAACAAGGTGCTCCTAGAGATGACTCCGATGACCATATGAAGGTCCGCGACCAAGCTCAAGAACAACAAGCTAAACAAACCAAGGACTGGTTCGATAAGTTTCATGCTGCCGAAGATCCACTTGCAATGGCTAAATCCTTGCTAGAGGATAAGTCAGTACTGGGTGGTTTACCTGGTCTAACTGGTGCTGTGATAGGTAGCGCTGACACGTTGGCTGATATCGGTCGTATCCGTGGCTACGCAGCTTCTATTGAGGGTTCCAACCCTGACTTAGCTGCAAGCCTCTTAGCCGAGGTGGATAACACTATCAAGAACTCCAACTTCGGTATCAAAGCCCTTGAAAGTATTGTAGCCTCAGGTAGTCAGTACGCTAATACGTTCTCTAACTATATGGCTGAAGAGACCCCTGTTACCCCCGCCCGTCCTGTTGTCAAAAAAGCTCCTGTCAAAGAGACTACTCCTTTCGTACCTACACAGAAACAGAAGGACGAAGATACGGCTATGGCTCAGGTTTCCGCACAACGGGACCGCAGTAAAGTAGGTGGGGGTTCTGGTTCACTTGTGACAGGCGGTCCATCGACAGCTGATACAGCTGCCCAGACAAAGCAAAAGGAAGAAAAGATGGCTGAGTCTATGGGTTCTGTTAAGAAGGATGATGGTTCTTACGATATCAGCTCGTGGTATGCTAAAGGTGGACTTGTAGAACGTCCAGCTGCTAAGGCCCCTAAGGCTGCGAAGAAGCCAACTAACAAAAAGAAAGGTCTGGGCCGCAAATAGGCCCTACCTACTACTCCTATATAATTAACTAAGGCCACTCAGCGTAAGCTGACCCCAACATAAAGGAATACACAATGGCTCAAGATATGGTTAAGACAGCTACTCCCGCAGAAGCTATGATTGCCCGAGGAAGCAACTACGCAGCCAAACAGGCTCGTATAGACAAGGATGAGAAGGAACTAGAGGAGCTAATGGCCTCTCAGAACCCCGTAGAGGCCCCTGAGGATGACGAAGAGGTATCTGAGGTATCTGAGGCCCAGAAAGAGGTTACTGAGCCTGTAGAGGCCTCTGAGGAGGAGTCTGACGAGGAGTCTGGTGAGGATCTGAGCCGTGAGGAAAAGTCCTTTAAGAAACGGTACGGTGACTTGCGTAGACATATGTCTGATAAGGAGAAGGAATGGAAGGAGCGCATCGAGGCTCTTGAGTCCAAGTTAGACGGCTCTACCTCCTTTACTCCTCCTAAGTCAGCAGACGATATCAAGGAGTGGGCGACTAAGAATCCAGACGCTGCTGCTATCGTGGAGGCTATCGCGGAGAAGAAGGCCTCTGAGAAGTTTGCTAAGGCAGATGAACGTCTTCGTGAGATTGATGAAGCACGGTACGAAGTTGAACGTTCGCAAGCCGAAGCTGACATCCGTAAGAAGCATTCAGACTTTGATGATCTCCGTAGCTCTGACGTATTCCATGACTGGGTTGGTGAACAGCCCAAGTGGGTACAGGACGCGCTGTACGAGAATGCTGAAGATGCAGCATCTGTGGTACGGGTTATCGACCTGTATAAAGCAGACAAAGGACTTACACCTACTGCTAAGAAAGCTAAGGCTAAAGACGCAGCCAAGGATGTAGGGAAAGGGACACGTACTAAAGTCGATGATGACGGTAGTGCAGGTTCTATCCGAGAATCAGACGTAGCTAAGATGTCAGACAAAGAGTTTGATGAGAACTACGACCGTATTCTTGACGCACAACGTAATGGTAAGTTTGTCTATGACATGGCTCGCCGTTAAAGATAATATCATCTTACTCAAATATACCCTTGACACATGGGTTTGAGTATGGTATAACTGTAGATGTTTAACGGCCCTTTCTGAGATACCCGTTAAGCACCTACAGTAGCCCTTCACGGGGTCAACTACTGAACACTAATAATCATTAAGACTTACCTGATCAAGTATAGGCCCTTCGAGAGTAGCTGGCAAGTTACCCTTATAAGCACCCTAGAAATCCGTCAGCCTCTTATCCCGATTGTTTAGGTTCTCTTAACTGGGACACTAAGATGTCCTTACTTATCAAGCCAAACATCTAGAAGGATATTTATAATGGCTTTTGCATCAGCTGCCGGTCACGGCAATCTACCCAATGGTAACTTCTCTTCAGTTATCTATTCCAAGAAAGTTCAGCTTGCATTCCGTAAGAAAGCAATCATGAACGACATCACTAACTCTGATTACTTTGGTGAAATCGCTGCACAAGGCGACACTGTTAAGATTATCAAAGAGCCTGAAATCTCTGTATCCAGCTACGCTCGTGGTACTCAGATCTCTGCTCAAGATCTTGACGATGAGGACTTCTCCTTGACAATCGACAAAGCTAACTACTTTGCTTTCAAGATTGACGATATCGAAGAAGCCCACAGCCACGTTAACTTCATGGACCTTGCAACCAACCGTGCGGCTTACCGCTTGGCTGACCAGCTTGACCAAGAAGTTCTGGGTTACTTGTCAGGTTACAAACAGTCTGCTTTGCACACTAACGGTGACACTGTCAATGACCAAGTAAACGGCACTGTTGCTGTTCCTACTGCTGGTACAGACGAATTGCTGACTTCTATGAAGCTCATCAAAGGTTCTTTCGGTAACATCACTACAGCTTCTGCTGGCGATCACTCTATCCCAGTTGCTGCTCGTTTGCCTGGTGCTACTGCTCTGCCAACAGCTTACGCTTCACCTGTTATGTTGATTAACCGTATGGGCCGTTTGCTGGACCAACAGAACGTTGACAAAGATGGCCGCTGGATCGTTATCGACCCAGTTATGCTTGAAGTCCTGATGGACGAAGACAGCCGCTTCCTGAATGCTGACTTCGGTGACTCAGGTGCCCTGCGCAACGGTCTGGTCATGAACAAGTGGAATGGTTTCCGCGTTTATGTATCTAACAACCTGCCTTCAGTCGGTGGTGGCGCTGCTACTACTGGTACTGCTAACCAAAACACTGACTACGGTGTTATCGTTGGTGGTCATGATTCTGCTGTAGCAACTGCCGAGCAAATCAACAAGACTGAAACTTACCGTGACCCTGACAGCTTCGCTGACATCGTTCGTGGTATGCACTTGTACGGTCGTAAGATCCTGCGTCCAGAAGCTCTGGTAACTGCTAAGTATAACTTGGCTTAATTAGACTGGGTATCCCTTCGGGGGTACCCTTCTCTCTCTAGTCATATCTCTGAAAGGATTATACAATGGCTCTCTCATCTTCCCTCAAGTCTAAGGCCTACATGGTCGAAAAGACTGTTAACTTGGGCACTGCTTCCGGTACGGTTGCTGGTCCATCTGTTCCAGCTGGTACTCTCGTACTTGCTGCTGGTGTTACTCTGGTTGACGCTGTTGAAGACATCACTACATTCACTGTAGCTGTTGCTGACGACTCAACAACCTTCATGGCTGCTACTAGCGTTGACGCTGGTGCTGCTGGTGACATCAAGTTCGGTACTCAGACTCTCGGCGTAACTGCCGCTGACACTATCGACGCTGTAACAGTTATCTCTGGCACAACTGCTGGTTCTTCTGCCCGTGTATGGGCTATCGTCGTAGACATAAACGAAGCAACTAAAGATGCTGCTGAAGTTGACCGCGACGTACTCGCATAAGACTTAACGGTTGGGCCCTTCGGGGCCCTTCCGCCCCTCTATTATCAATGGCCTTTGAGGAGACCATTCATTATAGTCTAGGAGATTAGAATGTCAACAACATACATTACACTTGTTAATGAGCTCCTTCGTCGCCTAAACGAAGTACAGCTGGATACAGCTGGTGAGAACTTCGGCTCAGTACGTGGTGTACATGCTTTGGCTAAAGACGCTATCAACAACTCTATCCGTGAAATCCTGCAACACAACCAAGAGTGGCCCTTTACCATAACAACATATACTGAGACATTGGTTTCAGGTACAGGCCTGTATAGCTTCCAGTCCGACATGAGTAGTGTCGATTGGGAGTCTTTTTATCTTAAGCGTTTGGAAGCTGCAGGTAATGAGCCTCGTACGCTCCATGCACTGTCCTACGCAGACTACATCCGTAACCATCGTCCTACTGATGATACAGCTGGCTCAGGGGACTATACAGCCCCTCTGCGGGTCTACAAGACTCAAGGGACAGAGTTTGGTGTAACACCTCTTCCAGACCAAGCCTATGAGGTGGAGTACAAGTACTTCTCCTTTCCTGCTGATTTAACCCTGTACACTGACACAACCATTATTCCTAGCCGTTTCCGTTATGTTATTATTGATGGTGCCATGATGTACATGATGCGCTTCCGTAGTAACGACCAACAAGGTGAGATCCATCGGGCTAAGTTCGAAAAGGGTATCAATGATATGCGCCGTCTTCTACTAGATGAGCCAGATTACTTGAGGTCTACAATGCGTGTAACCACTGGCTCTGCATACGCCCCGAGGTCTTTGTCTAATGGCGGATAACTTAAAGACACTTCCTATTCCTTGCTCAGGTGGGCTTCGGTCTAACCTAGACCCTCTTACCCAAGGGTCACAGGTACCGGGGAGTGCTATCCGTATGATTAACTACGAGCCTGCCCTAAAGGGCGGGTATCGTCGTATTAATGGTTTTACCAACGACTACGGCACTGTCCCCGGTGAGGATAACGCCCCTGTATTAGGTGTGTGCGTAGAAGCTGATATTAACAGTGGTATCTTTGCTTGCCGTAAACCAGCCTCAGGTAACGATTACTTCCACTACTGGGATGGAGCTGCTTGGCAGACCCCGTCGACAGCTGGCTCTCCTACAATGGTAGGTGTAACTCGTGTACGTTTCAATTCCTTTAACTGGGGTACTGCTAAACTCCTTATGACAGATGGTATCAATCCTGCTGCTACGTGGGACGGTACTACTTACGTTCAGATTACACATGCCCAGGCTCCTAGCGCTCCTAAGGTGTCTGAGAACTTCTCTAACCATATGTTCCTCTCTTCTGACCCGGCCGAGCCTCATAACCTTTACTTCAGTGCCCCTACAGACGAGACAAACTTTGATCCCGCTGCAGGTGCTGGTGTCATTAACTTGGGTTTCAAGGCTATACAGCTTAAGTCTTTCCGTAACCAACTCTACATCTTCGGTACTAATCAGATTAAAAGACTAGTAGGTACAAGCTCCGCTGACTTCCGTCTGGAGAATATTACGACAAGCCTAGGTTGTTTGGCAGCGGATAGTGTCATCGAGTTTAACGCTGACCTGTTGTTCTTGTCCCCTGATGGTATCCGTCCTATCTCAGCTACTGACCGCATCGGTGATATCGAACTGGCTACAGTATCTAAACCTATTCAGACTTTGTTTGATACCTTCTCTGCTAACGAGGACATGACAGACGTTACCATCCTGCCAGTGCGTCGTAAGTCTCAGTTCCGTATGTTCTTCCCGGACAAGGAGTCCCTGGGTATTATTGGTGCCTTGCGTCTTTCTGGGCTAGGCCAAGGAGGCAGCTCCTTTGAGTTTAGCCAGTTGGTCGGTATTGACGTGTACTGTGGTGCCTCTGGTTACATTGGTGATGAAGAGTTTGTTGTCCACGGGGACTCTACTGGTAAGATGTTTCGTCAAGAGTCCGGTAACTCCTTTGATGGTGTAGCTATCTTCAGCTTATATCAGACTCCCTACGTGTTCATGGATGACCCTCTTATTCGTAAGGTTTTCTACGGAGTATCAACGTACTTGCTGTCCGAGGGGACTGTATCTATTAACGCTGGTATTGAGTTCGATTACGGAGACACAGACGTTGAAGTCGCAGCTAACTACTCTTTCGACAGCACAGGTGCTGCATCCTACTACAACAGTGCTACCTACGATACCACTGATATCTACGATGGCAACCCATCCCCAGTGAAAAGACTTAACATCACCGGCTCAGGTGACTCTATGTCAGTCCGCTACGTTACAACAGAAATACAACCTAGTCATACTATCCAAGCTCTAGCTATTGAGTATGGTTTGGCAGACAGACGATAACAGGAGAGAATTTATGTCAGGTTACACAAGACAGTCTGCGGCGGACATTGTACCTACCGCTGTAGTCAAAGCAGCCCCAATTAACACTGAGTTCAATAAGATTCGGGATGCGTTTACCTTTGATGTCACAGGGTCCACTGGTCACCGTCACGACGGTACCTCTGATGAGGGTTCCTACGTACCTCTGATTGCTGACTTGGATGGTTTAAACAAACTTGTAATTGATACATCAAATGATCGTATTAGCTTTTATGTAGAAGTCTCAGCTGCTGCTGTAGAACAGTTACGTGTTGAAGATGGTGTTGTTTACCCCGTCACAACTAACGATATTGATCTTGGTACTGGTTCCCTTCAGTTTAAGGATGGTTACTTCGATGGCACAGTGCGTACAGATACTTTGCTGGTCGATGAGAGTGCAACAATCACAGTTGATCTAACAGTTAATGGGAACACTACACTAGGTAACGCTGCTACAGATACTGTTACAATTACAGCTGATGTAGCCTCAAATATCATCCCTTCTGCTGACTCCACCTATACTCTGGGTGATGCCACTAATTACTGGTCCCATGGTTACATAGACGCTATTACTACCACAGGTGATGTTACTGTTGGTGGTAACTTCTCCGTAACTGGTACAGCTGACTTTACCAATACTACTCTTGACAACGTAACAGACCCTACTTCAGCTCAACAAGCTGCTACTAAGAACTACGTAGATACAGCTATCAGTGACCTTATAGGTGGTGCCCCCGGTACTCTGGATACTCTCGATGAGATCGCTGCAGCTATCAATGATGATGCAAATGTCTACACTACCTTGGCTAGTAGTATCGCTCTTAAGCTGCCCTTAGCTGGTGGGACAATGTCAGGTAACATCGTTATGGGTGGCAACCGTGTCACTGGTGCTGCTCTGACCCCTGCCACAGCCTCTGAGCTCACTTCTAAGAGCTATGTTGACAGTATCTTAGGTTCAGCTACCGCTGCGTCTGCTAGTGCCGCTGCTGCTGCAATCTCTGAGACTAATGCTGCTGCTTCCTACGATAGCTTTGATGACCGTTACCTCGGTGCAAAAGCCTCTGCTCCTACTGTTGACAATGATGGTGATGCTCTCCTTACTGGTGCTCTGTACTTTAACAGTACGTCTAATGACCTGTGGATCTGGGACGGTGCTGCTTGGGTTCAAGGAGCTTTTACAGCAGGGAGCTTGCTTTCTAATATTGTAGAAGATGTAACACCTCAACTTGGTGGCGACTTAGACCTTAACGGATCTGATATAACTGGTACAGGTGTTATCGACATTACCGGCAGTGTAACCATCACAGGTACTCTATCAGCTGTAGATTCAACCCTCACAGGTACTCTATCAGCTGTAGACGCGGCTTTTACAGGCACCGGTGCTATTGACCTTCCAGCAGGCACTACTGGTGACCGTCCTACTCCGTCTCAAGGTATGCTTCGGTATAACACAACTGAGTCTCAGTTTGAAGGTTACGATGGTGCAGAGTGGGGAGCTATCGGTGGTGGTGGTGATGTACAGACTGCTACAACTACTTCAGTAACAGAGACTGCCATTGCAACGTACGTACTAGCTGATGCTCTGGGACTAGAAGCGACTATCGTCACTACAGATACAGTTGCTACAGAGCGTACAATCACTAAGTTACTGGTAACCCACGATGGTGTAACAGCCGTCGCTACTCAATACGGTGAGGTTAATACAGCAACAGCTGTGGCTACCTTCGACGTAGATATCTCCGGGGGTAACGTGCGTATCTTAGCTACAGCTGCTTCTACTAACTCTACTAACTACACAGTCAACGCTACACTGTTAGCTTAAGCAATTAGACAACTATGGAAGGTGAAGTAGATGTCAAACAATAAAGACTTCAAAGTAAAGAACGGTATCCAGCCAACGGTATACCACGAGGGCTTGGGTACTGTTGTGTCTGGGAGTGTAGGGTATAGTCTTGCTAATGCTAGTTATGATAATGTTAGCTTTAGTGTTTCTTCTCAGGATACCAACCCTTACGGAATAGTATTTAATAGTGATGGCACTAAGCTGTTTATGGTAGGTGGAGTCAATGATTTTGTTTATCAGTATTCCTTATCTACAGGGTTTGATTTAAGTACAGCTTCCTACGATAATGTAAGTTTTAGTGTAGGTTCTCAAGAAACAACCCCTATGCAAATAAACTTCAATAGTGATGGCACTAAGATGTTTATCATAGGAAACACTAATGATAACGTATACCAATATAGCCTTTCTACAGGGTTTGATTTAAGCACTGCATCTTACGATAGCATTAGCTTTAGTGTGGTTTCTCAAGACATAGGGCCATATGGGGCGACTTTTAGCTCTGATGGGACTAAGATGTTTGTAGTCGGAGTTCTCAACCTATCCATTTTTCAGTACTCACTTTCAACAGCCTTTGATTTAAGTACAGCCAGCTATGATAGTGTAAGTTTTGATATTAGCTCTGAGGACACAGACCCCAGAGGGTTAACTTTCAATCAAGATGGTACACTAATGTACATAGTTGGGGATACTAATAACTCTATTTTTCAGTACTCACTTTCAACAGGCTTTGATTTAAGTACCGCCACCTATGATGCAGTCAATTTTAGTGTAGGTTCTCAGGATTCATCCGCTTGGTCTGTTAGATTAAGTAATGATGGAACTAAGATGTTTGTGCTAGGCACGACTACAGACACCATCTACCAATACTCCACAGCCCTCATCACAGCAGAACTAGATCTATCCACTGGCTCAGTCTTTGAGGTAACACCAACGTCAGACGTACAAGTAACCCTCAGCAACCCTGCTGCTAGTGGTACTGTGAGTGGTGCTACGTTGTTGTTGACTGGAGGGGCTGTGGACACTGCGGGTGTTGGAGAAGTGTTCAGTACCTCTTTGTATGAGGGCAACGGTTCTACACAACCAATCACCAACGGCATTGATCTTGATGGTGAAGGTGGTTTGGTTTGGTTGAAGGATAGATTTTCTGCAAGCCTTGGTTTTCATACTATCTACGACACGGAGGGTGGAACAGGCCCGGACGGAGGGCGTATATTTGCAGGTACGGCTGGGACTAACGGTAGAAGTACTCAAGCGGATGGTTTGCAGTCTTTTGACTCAACTGGTTTTACTTTAGGGGCAAACATATATGAAAACGGGACTGGAAAAAGTTTCGCCTCTTGGACATTCCGCAAAGCCCCTAAGTTCTTTGATGTGCAAACCTTTACAACTACTTATAATTTTAACCCTAATGTTATTTCTCACAACTTAGGAGGAGAAGTTGGCTGTGCAATCTTTAAGCAAACTGCTACAACTAGCCAAGGAATTAACTGGATCGTGTATCATAAGGCATTAGGTACAGGTAAGTATTTGAGGCTCAATGACACGGCTTCTGTTATTACAGATAGTCAAAGTTTTACTGCTGTAGATACGAATACTATATCTTTTGGATACCCAATGGGGGTAACAGCAGATAGGCTAGTTAGCGGCAGTGATGAAACTACTAACTGGGTAGGTTATTTCTTCGCAAATGACACAGCGGCGGGTAGCCGTATCAAGTGTGGTAGCTATGTTGGCGGTGGTTCAACAGATGTTGAAATTAACCTTGGTTGGCAACCTCAGTGGCTTTTAATACGCAGAAGTGATGCCGCAGGGGATTGGTTCTTAGTAGACTCTGAACGAGGGTTTGGCATTGACGGTGTAGACACGGCCAAGTTAAAGGCTAACTCAAGTGAAGCTGAAACAACCTCTACATCACTTGTTGCCACTACCCTTACAGGTTTTAAAACTACAGATAATAATGCAGGATTTAACTCAGCTGGTGGAACATACATCTACATAGCTATCCGTGGGACATACACCCCAACCATCACATACGATCCCACCCTAGAATGGCCCGGTGGTACAGCACCTACAGCACCCGATATAGGTGAAACAGACGTAGTAACATTTAATACTCGTGACGGTGGTAGTACATACCAAGGTGTCCTCGCTATAGACGGAGCTAAATAATATGGCTAACAATAAAGACTTTGTAGTAGCTGGTGCAGTGGAAGTTGGTAAAGACACTAAGGTCACACTTGGTACAGTTACGAGTAACAACATTGACCTGGCTACAGGCAACTACTTCGCTGATACACTAGCTGCTGACACAACGTACACCATCAGTAATGCAGGTAGTGTGCAGTCGTTTCAGGTTGAGGTGACGGGTGCATCTACATACACAATCACATGGCCTAGCTCAATAGAATGGGCTGGTGGTGTAGCTCCCTCTGTTCCTGCTGTAGGTGAGACAGACGTATTTACACTCGTGACTGACGATGGTGGTACTTCTTATGTCGGTGTAAAAACCGCTGATAACTTAAGCTAATCTGGAAGGTGAAGGAATGGCTAACTTTAAAGTAAAGAATGGACTACAGGCAGGTAGGTACTTGCTTAGTGGTGGAACTGAGACTGCTGGGAGTGTGGGGTATAGCATTGCTGGTGCTGCTTATGATAGCAAGAGCTTTAGTGTAACTTCTGAATCTACTCTGCCCGAAGAAATAAGATTTAAGCCTGACGGCACTAAAGTTTTTGTATTAGATGTTGCTGATAATGAAGTACTACAATACAGTCTCTCTACAGCTTGGGATGTGTCTACTGCTTCGTATGACAGTAAGAGTTTTTCTGTAGCGTCACAAGAGTTAAACCCGCAGGGCTTGGAGTTTAACTCAGACGGAACGAAGATGTATGTCTGTGGACAGACGGATGCAGTCTATCAATACACACTGAGCACTGCATGGGATGTATCTACCGCTAGCTACGATAGTGTGTCATTCTCCACAGCCTCCCAGATTACTGGGGTTCCTTGGAGTATGTCTTTTTCTGATGGAGGTGCAAAACTCTATGTAGTTGGTAGCACACCAGATACCATCTTTCAGTACTCTTTGTCTACAGCGTACGATCTGTCCACAGCTAGTTACTCGTCTAAGAGCTTTAGTGTTGGTACAGAGGCGACAAGCCCAACTGGAATAAAAGTATCAAGCGATGGCACTACAGTTTTTGTGGTAGATAACAGCAGTGACTCTGTATATAAATACACTTTATCAACAGCATATGACATATCAACAGCAAGCTATTCTTCTGAGAGCTTTGATTTAAGTTCCCAAGAGGCACAACCCTATGGGGTAGACATTAAACCAGATGGTACTAAAATGTACATCATTGGTTTTTCTGCTGATGCAGTGCTTCAATACTCCACAGCCCTACTAACCCAAACCCTAGACCTATCTACAGGTACAACATTCAGCTTCACCCCTAGTGGTGCTACAACTGTGTCGTTCACTAACCCACCAGCATCTGGTAAAGCCATAGGTTTCTCTGTAGAGATCGTTGGTGACGGCAGTGCTATCACATGGCCTAGCTCAGTGAAGTGGCCTGCTGGTGTAGCACCAACAGCTACAGCATCAAAAGAATTGTACACATTTGTTACTACAGATGGCGGTACTACATATTATGGCAAGAAAGCTGGCGGAGACATAGCGTAATGAGCAATACTAAAACAGTAATGGGCCAAGCGGCTAACACGTTGACAGTACCCCTGAACGTAGAAGATGTGTTCAGCACTTATTTGTTTGAGTCAAGCAACAGTGTCACACCATTAACAATAACTAATAACATTGACCTATCTACCGAAGGTGGAATGGTTTGGGTTAAGACAAGGTCGGCAGCGGAAGAGTTCCACCAAGTAACTGACACTGAACGTGGTGCTAATAAACGGTTAATAACTGATATGACCGTTGCAGAAAACGCAGCAGCGAACTACGATGTTGTAACTCAGTTTAATACGGATGGTTTTGTTTACTCTGATGGGTATGGCGCTACAAGAAATTTAGCCTCTTGGACATTCCGCAAAGCCCCTAAGTTCTTTGATGTGGTGACTTATACTGGGGATGGGACTAACCCAAGAACTATTAGCCATAACCTTGGTGGCACTGTTGGTCATATTACTGTCAAGCCTACTTCCTCTTCAGGTAGCTGGTGGAATTTTCATAGAACGCTTGGGGCAGGTAAGGCTTTAAGTCTCAACGCTACGGATGCGGTCATAAACTCTAATAACTTCTGGGGAGGCGTAGAGCCAACTTCAACAGAATTTACTGTGCAGTTTAATAATAATGCTGCTGGTGTTGAATACGTCGCCTACCTCTTCGCCCACAACGATGGTGACGGTGGCTTTAACGGTGGTGATATTATCAAGTGTGGGAGTTATACTGGTACGGGAACAAACACTCCCACGTGGAATGATATTGATGTTGGGTTTGAGCCTCAGTTTGTTATTCTTAAAAACGTAGACTATACCACTTCAGATCGTTATAGATCAGGTTGGAATATCTTTGACAGTATGAGGGGCTGGACAGAATCTAGCGTTTCCACCCTATCTGCACATTCTTCTGACGCAGAAGGTCAAGCTGCATACTGTAAACTAACACCCAATGGCTTTAGCGTAGCAAACCCTAACTTTAATTCTACGGACACCTACATCTACATCGCCATTCGACGTGGTACTAAAGTGCCTGAGAGTGGGACTGAGGTGTATTCTCCTGACCTGTTGGACATATCTGGTGTTACTAATGGTGACAGGTTCATCACGACTAACTTCCCTGTAGACTTAAACATGAGATTGCTCAGAAGCCCTGGTTCTTGGGTGGCACGAGTAACTGATCGTATAAGAGGGGGCAGTGAGCTTTACACAAACCTTACAAATGCGGAGGGTACGGCCCCCAGCTATTCAAACAATAGCTACTCCTTTGATGACAATCTAGGTGTTGTTAATAGGTCTTCCGATACGAACAGCTACAGCAACCAACTTTCTTACTCGTGGAAACGTGCGCCGGGCTTCTTTGATGTCGTTGCTTACACGGGGGACGGAGTAGCAGGACGTACTGTAAGCCATAACCTTGGTGTTGCACCTGAGATGATGTGGATTAAGCGTAGGGATTCTAATGCTCATTGGTTTGTATATCACAAAGATGTTTCTGATCCTACAAAACCAATGGTCTTAAGTTTAAACAACGCTCTTGGAACAGCAACTGTATTCGGGACACACACTTCTAGTGTTTTTGAATTGGATGATACGTTTTACACAAATACATCTGGCGCTACACACATAGCCTACCTCTTCGCAAGCCTCCCCGGTATATCTAAGGTGGGGAGCTACACGGGTAACGGTGGAACACAGACTATCGACTGTGGCTTTACGTCAGGCGCACGGTTTGTGCTTATCAAGCGCACCGACAGCACAGGTGACTGGTATGTCTGGGATACAGAACGTGGTATTGTTGCTGGTAATGACCCACATTTGAGTCTTAACAGTACGGCTGCGGAAGTAACAACTAATGATAGTATTGATCCCGTAAGTAGTGGTTTTGCTGTTAATCAATTAGCTGCTACGAATATCAATGTATCAGCTGCAACTTACATTTTCTACGCAATAGCATAACGATAGCGCAGCTATCTACATAGGAGAACACAACATGTATGCTAAAATCAATGGTGGAACAGTCGAGAAGTTTCCATACACATTCGGTGATCTACGCAAGGAACACCCTAACGTATCTTTCCCTAAGAACATCACACAGGGTGTCATGCAGAAGTATGGCATGGTGGGTGTCCTAGAAGGGCCAAAGCCTACACCTAC
>Ga0213868_10001621_pt1 | contig 21823 bp, 22 predicted proteins | sample PICome_9_FD_160087 | JGI IMG/M metagenome (GOLD analysis project Ga0213868, IMG submission 160087) | Coastal seawater microbial communities near Pivers Island, North Carolina, United States - PICO127 | ecosystem: Environmental > Aquatic > Marine > Coastal | place: USA: North Carolina...
TTTTCCTATGTAGGGCATGGCTTACTCCTTTGGGTGCTTGTCTTTAATAGCTTTGATAGTTGTCTTCCAACCATCTATGCCATTGTGATACAAGTCATCTAATTGATTTGCTATTGATGGGTATTCTGCTTTTCTTTTCTCTTCATAAGTTAAAGCATCAAGTCTAGCTTGCTCTTGTTCTTCTCTTAATGTTGCCAAAGCAGTATCACTAATAGGAACTAAACCTGACTTAATATAATCGTCTTGACTACCATCTGCTTCGTAGGCAAATACTTCTTTAGTTTTGTTGTTAATATAATGTTTCATAATTTACCTAACTTAATTCTGTCCATATTTTAGATGTATGTGTTGCTGATGGCACTAAATAAGTAGCACCATTAGGAACTATACTACTAATACTACACCAATGCCCTGCCGAATTTGAAGATAGTTGTGCAGTACTACCATTAACTCTAAATTCAAATTGTGTAGCACTAGTATGATATACATTGACTTCTACAAAAATTGACCTGCCAGTTGTGTTTGTATAAGTAGTACCAAATGCTCTTGTAGGTTGTGAACGAGTTTGACCTTGACCGATTGCACCTGCACCACTTACAGTTCCACTAAATGCATAGGTATCTGCTAAGTTCATTGACTCAGCTTGAATTTTACTTAATGCCATTCTATGCTCCTAATCTTATAAAGGTGAAGGTTGTAAGATTAACAGAAGTTGCACCTCTTGTAATTACTGTTCCCCCTGGTGGAACTAAACAAAATCTTACTTTTACATTTGAGGTGTCAGATACATTTACAAAAGTTTCTGTAGAATGTTGAACATATGTAGTTGTAGTAATATGTTTTAAAGATGGTGTTGATTCAGCAAAAGAATTGTAAGAAGAATTATTTGTAGTTACTTGAATTTGCCCAGTAATGTATCTTGAATCAGTGCTTCCATCTGCATTAGCAAAAGTTGCTCTTACCAAATAAATACCAGTTGTTGGAAAAGTAAAAATACCAGAAGAAACAGACATTGCTGTTCCTATAGTTCCTTGCCCAGTAGTATCTATTCTTTCGACATCAGTAATTGGAGTAAGATTTCCAGTTGTATCACCAGTTTTTCTCCATTGGTCTGCCATAGCAGTAGACATACCAGTACCACCATTAGCTACTGGCAATACACCAGTAACCTTTGATGTAAGGTCTACTGCACTATCAGCTATCTTTGCTGTGCCGACTGCACTATCAGCTATCTTTGCTGTGCTGACTGAGCCATCAGGTGGAACAGTTGTTTGAATAGCTAGACCGATATACTGAACGTAACAGCTATCTGTATTGGCTATGGCCTCACTTAAGGTCAATGTAGTACCTGAGGCTGTAAAGGCCTTACCTGAGCCACCCTCTTGTTTTACGTTATTAATGTAAAGAAGGATGTCGTTTTCGTTACTTACAGGGTGGCTGAGTGTATAACTTGTACCACCATTACCTGTGATGTCTTGCTTTACCATTGCCGAGTAAGCCGTTTGTGATTGATTACCTATGTAACTCATGGCAGCTCCTATGTACTTATTTCTTGGACATAGCTGACTGCTACATCCATTGAGCTACCGACTGAGCTTTTGAAGTATAGACGGTCACCACTTTCGACTATTAACTTAGAGTTAATTGCCAGTGATCCACCACTTGGGATGGGTGCATCTTTTACAATGTAAAATGTAACCTCTGATCCACTTATTGTTTTCTTAAGGTAGCAACTACCTGTAATAGCATTGGCAGTTATGTTTGCCATGTTGATACCGATAATGGTGTTGTAGTGTGAGAAGTTAGCTCCGTCAGGTGCATCTGCTTCAGATGTTCCTACGGCATTAAGTAATATTCGTCTAAAATTTTGAGCCATTGTTTATTCCTTTTATAAAGCTGCCGACATTGCTATAGCAAAGCCTTGTGATGCCGTATTGCTTGCTGCTGCTTCTATAGGTATCCAAGAACTTCCGTTATAATATTTAAGTTTATTTACTGTATTATTAAAAAATATATCGCCTGCAGTATGACCTGAAGATGGATCTGAAGACCCTGATCCAAGGTAAACGGCTTGGAATGATGTAAGTGATCCTTGTGCATTGGATGCTGCAGACTGAGCTGCCTCGGCATAATACTTTGCTGAGTAAACACCACCTGCAACTGCTGTTGATGTAGTAAAACCTGAGCCTCCACCCAATGCCCAGTTCTTAGCAGATCCAACAGTTAATGAACCACCAATTGCATAACTTTTAGATGAATAATCTGATCCGTCTACAGTAGTACTATCAGCTTTTGTTGCCCAAGACTTTGCAGATCCACCACCCGTGGCATCAACTATTGTATTAGTTGCCCAAGCCTTAGCTGAGTAGTCTGAGGTACTTGGCACTAAGTCATCAATCTTTACTGCGTAATGACCTGCGGTAGTAGCTGAACCTGCTGCCGCAGTCGCTGATCCACTTGCATTGGTTTCACTAGTAGATGCTGCTGACTGACTTGCCGTAGCTAAAGTAGAATAGTGTAATGCTGAATATAAACCTGAGGTTCCACCGTTAGTTGATGACAAACTAAATGAGCTGTTATGTGGATTTACTGCTAATTTTTGTGCATCGGCTTGATGGTTTGTTGAAGCTGTTAATGTTGAAGCTGCACTTGTTGCTGCGTCTGCTGCAATGGTTGCGTTTGTTACAATTGAAGCTAAACTAGCAGCAGAATTATCTTCACTTATTTTTGCAGCATCTGCAGACGCAGAGGCAGCATTAGCATATACTTCTATTGTTGAAGCATACGTTTGTAATGCAGTAGCATTAGCTCCAGTTATTTGAAAAACAGATGTTGCCATATTTACCTCTAATTAATTATATCAAGTTCAAAAGAAACACTTGGTTGTACTTTTGCATCTACAGATGCTTGATCAGTACTTAAAATAAGCTCTTCTATTTCTGATTTCATTTGGTTGTACGATGATTCATAAATTGGTTTGCGATCATCATTAAAATAATCTGCAGCGTATATGCATGCACCATAAGTTATTAAATCTGGAGAAACTAAAGACAAAGTATTTGTATCAGTATCATTAGTTAATGTTTCTGCTTCACCTCTGTACACAAAATGAAAAACTGTGCCTACTGTAGGTATAGGTTTTACGTACCAAAAGTTTTGTAGTCGAGTATAATATTGAGGTTTTCCAGTTTGTGGAAGTGATCCAGATAATTCTATAAATCTACTTAAAGGCACACGATTAAGTACAGCATCGTTAGATTGTGTTAATCCTGTATATGCTTGAACCATTTCAATATAGTCGCCTGGTATATAAACTTTACCACCAGCTTGATCATAAAGTTGTGAAGATGTTGTTCCAACAGTAATTGAAAATAGTTTTTCTAATCCTGGAAATCTTAATGTTCTTTGAATTTTTTGTGATGCACTTTTTAAAAAACTTTTTGCTAAATCTGTAGTGCAGTCGGATCGGTTAATTAGATTTTTTACATCGTTTTGTAATTCTAGGTAAGTTGCCATTTAAATTTCCTTTAATGAGTAAGGAAACGCTCACAATCATGATTTTTTAACCATTTGATAATATCTTTAACTGGAGCTTTATATACGTCTATACCTTCTCTTAGCATTTGATCAACTACAGCAACTGGAATAGATGCAAGTTTCATCATATCTTTAGAGTCAGTCCAACCACCTTGTTCTTTTTGATAATCTAAACTTTTCAAAAAATGATCCGGTATTTCTTGGGTTTTGGTTGTATATAATTTATTTCCTTCTTGCACAATGTTGTGCTTAATATCTTTAATATCCATAAATTCTCCTTAAATAATGGGACGCCTTGCAAGGAGAGCTAAATCAAGACGCCCCATAATTAATTAAGCTAAGTCGTAAATATAACCGGATAAGTTATAGTTAGCGTGCTTTAAGCCATATTCAGTTACCAATGCGTGGGTATCTGCATCACCTGTCTTAGCAAGTAATTCTCTAGTCATTGGACGTAGTTCTGCTATTTTCCAATCTGAAGGATCATATAAGAATGCAACGTCAGGTCTCATAAACCTATTCATTACAACTCTATATTCACCGTATGGAGAAATATATACATCAACAACGTTCACAAGAGTTCTACCACCGTTTGAAAAGTGCTCTTGTCTAGCGTTTCCACTTCCAACTGCTGATCGAGTATATCCAGCAATAACAGTTGAGTCAGCAGGCTTAATCATAAGGATAGATGCTTCTGCACCATCATCATAAAGAGCATCACCTAGAGACAATATATTAGCCTCAGATAGTGTTGCTGAAGTACCTGCATCAACTTTATTTGCAATCATTGCATTTGAAGCTGCATCATTACCCCAACAGTTAGCAGTAAATCTTGCAGTAGTAGCGTTACCGACTGCAGCGTTATTACCACCAGTTGCTCTATTACCTACCAAGTTGAATTCTATATCTCGTTTGAATTCTGCTGCTTTCTTTGAAAGTTGATAGGCTGTCTCTTTGGCCCTTCCGTATGCATCGACTGCATCTGAAGTTGCTGAGACTTTAATAGTATGAGATTGAATCTGAGTATAATTTGATCTCATAGTAGTTGGTGTTAATGTAGCGTCAGAAAAGTCAGCTCCCTCAACTCTTGCATTTTCTGCAGTTGAAGCTAGTGAATCTTCTTGCCATTGAAACAAAGTATTACTTACGCTTTCTTTACCAATTGATGATTGGAAAGGTGTCGCGGTTGGAGAAATATTAGAGATAATATCTGAAATATCTTCCTTTATACCTACTTCTTGGTAGGTTTGCCATGTAGCCATTTAATTTTATCCTTCTCTAAAAATGACGTTAATTTATTTTTGCCACTTTGATAGAAAAGCATTTGTTGCATCATCGGTAGATCCTGATCTATGTAATTTATCCATAGCGTCACTTTGTCTTTTTTTAGCTGTGGTTGGATTACTAGTACCTGATTTTAAAACTCGTTTTTGTTTCCTCACAACTCTTTTTTGTGTGGCAACTTTTTTACCTTGATCGTATCTCATAGCTTTAATCATCATTTCTATAGCTGTAGGTTCGACAATAGTATCGACAACTTCAGCTGTTAAACCTTGATTAATAGCGTATGATCTAACATCACTGTATAAGTTTTGAGACCAATCAGGAACTCGTTCTTGGAGTACCTTTATAGTTTTTGATGCTTCTTCTTGAAGTCTTTTATGATAGTCATTTTTTACTTGTTGAGCATACTTAGATGCTTCTTGAGTAAAAAAATCTAAATCTTCTTTAGCCATTTGAGACTCTCGTCTTAATTGCATAAAGTCATCATCACTCATAGTTTTTGCAGCCACTAACATGTCGACTTCTGCGTATGGCTTATAACGATCCTGAGCTTTTTCCATAAGCTTTTGTAAGGACGCTTCGTATTGTAATGATTTGTCTTCAAGTGCTTTTCGTTGAGTAGCAACTTCTTGCGATTTTATTGTTAGAGATTTTTCTTGACCATGTAATCGTTTAAGATCTTTAACAGATACTTCTAACTCGTCATTTCCTACTTTAACTTTTGTAACCATATTATCTTCAGCAATAATAGCTTTAGGTGTTTCCTCGTCGACAATAGTTTCATTGCCATCTTCGTCAACTTCAACAGTTACATATTCGTATTGATCTGAGTCTTCTTCTTTAAGGTCTGCTTTTTCTTCTTTAACTTCTTCTTGATCAGGCGCTTCTTCTGCTGCTCTAACTTCATCAACAGGTTTAGCGTCGTCTTTAGTCTCGTTTTCTTCTGGCTTTTCAGCGGATTCCCACTGAGACATAAAGGCATTTTCTGCTTCTTCGGACGAACCAAAAGAAGCATCAAAAGGTGATTTTTCAGCAGACGCATTTGTAGTCTCTGACATTTCTATTCCTCATTCTTTTCTAAAATTTGATTTTTCATTAGTACTTGTTGATTTAAAGTATTAATGACTTCTTGAACTGATCGTGCACTATAATAAGCAATATTTCGCTCGTCACCTTGCGATGGATCAGTATTAAAGAATACTTGAACATATTGATCTAGTAATCCTTTAACAACTTTATTAAAACTTTCGTTTTTTAAAAGCTGCTCAGCTTCTTGGCCTTGATTGACCAATTGCTCTTCATTCGCACTCATATATCTCTCCTTAAAATATTAGGAATTAGGACTTACAATACCTGTAGTCTGTTCCTTAGGTTGCGATTTAAGTAACTTCAACTCTTCGTAAGCAACATCTGCTTTAGTTTCAGAGTCAAAATCTTTTCTTTCAGCTTCAACACTCATATTAGCTATTTCTGCTTCTGACTTAGCTATTTCTAATTCCATACGGAATTTAGCTTCCTCAGTATCAAGTGCTAATCTTTGTTCTTGAACTGCTATTTTACGTTCTTCCATCTCCATTTGCTTCATAGCAATTTGCTGTTGCATTTGCTCTTGAGCCGATGGTTGTGGAGGTTGTACTTTTTCTGGTGGTATTAAGTATGTATCAACATCTTTAATACCTTGAGCTAACAATGATTGACGAACCATATTGTATCGTTCTTTCATACCATAATTAGATTGTAATCCTGGATCTTGTGATAACTGAGCGTGTATAGTATTATACTTAACTGCTTCTCTTTCAGTTTCTCCGTAACCTAATTTAAATGCTACTTCAACATCTTGTCTATGGTGCCATTGGTTTGGAGTAACTTGAGCGTACGCTCCTGCAACATCTATAATCTTTTGATTATCTTCATGAATTATACAAAGTCTATATATTTCAAGAAACAAAGGTTTTAAGAAATTATTTGCGAAGTTTCTTGCAATGATCTTGGAACGTTGTTGTGAAAGATTAACGAGTTGCTCAACCATTCCTTGTGAATTTTGATTAGATATGGCGTCTTTGTTGAGACCTTGCGAGAGCTTTGAAATGCCGCTAGTATTTTCACCATCTTCTTCCAACTTTTGAACGGTTTGAAATATGAATGGGTTAAGTGGGTTCTGAGGTAAGGGTGATACACCGTCAGGGCGAGTGACATTAACAATGCCTCCTAATCTATTGTCGAGTAATTCTCTAGGGTTTAATAATGATCCTTTAGTTACTAAGTAACGAGGATTTGTAGTAACAGAACTATGATCTAATATTGATCTCATTAAGACTGTTCTAGCATTTTGAGTAGGCAATAATTTGTAAGCAAAATTTTCACCATGAAACCTATGTGCTACAGGTATTGGTGTAAATACTATAAATGGTCTTCTATCAACTTCCTCATATTCAAGAAGTGTATTACCAGCTATTAGTATTTTATATAGTTTACTAATACCTTCGCCTTCCATATCAGCTTCTACGTATGCTTCATAAACAACAATTTCTTTCATTTGTTCTTGTCTATGATGCTCATCTAAATTTACAGAAGTAGGACCAATTTGTTCATGACGATAATATTTTTCATCATAATTTTTACCTAATGGATCTTCGTCTGATCCTATACCTTCAATTAAATCTTCATCAAAACCCATTTTTATTAAATCAGTTTTACGCATAGATTTTCTATGAGCTACAAAACCATCTTCAATATTTTTACTCATTGGATTTATAATAAATTCTTCAGGTGGAATTACATCTATTACAACTTTGCTGTTGTCTGTACTTTTAATAAACGTACCACTAAACTTTCCATCTTTTTCGGTAAATTTACCTAATTCCATAGATGGATCGACAAGAGCTTGATCTAGTTCTTCAGAAGTGTAACCTTTAAACTCTTCTTCTATTTCATCAAGTTTTTCTTCCCAATAAACTTTTACAATACCTGTACGAGACATAAGTCCGTCATGCATGACATCTCTCATAATCGAAAAGCCATCATTTTGTCTGTGTAATACGTAATTTGTGTATGCAGTACAAACTCTTGACATTTCAACGTCTTCAGGACCTTGAGGTGTAAATTCAATTACGTCTGTACCAGCTGAAAACGTTTCTAAAAGTAATGCTTTTAAACCTTCAACTCCGTCATAAACATCTTGAGATACATAACTGCTGTTACCATTAGATTGTCTTTTAGGAAGTTCTCCGTGATAATAGCGCATTATTTTTTCGCGCTCATTACTTAAATCACTATCAGAATATCCTATAGAACCTTTGATTTCATCTTTGCAAAGTGCAACAAGTTCATCTTCTGATAATGCTTCAAAATCTGCCATCAGATCGCCTCCGAATAAAAGTTATTATTAATTTCTGTTGGTTTCCAACCTTGTTGGTGACCATAATTTGCTAATGCTAAAGCCATTACACAATCATCAAAACAACCACTTTCAGCTTCCATAGCTCCAGTTTCTGTTTCAATATATGTTAGTAATTCTCTAAGAGTTACTTTGTCATTAATTGTCATCTCATTTAATCTTAAAGATGCTCTTAATTCATTTATAACTAATGGTTTAGATTTAGCTGTCGTTTGAAAACCTAGTTTAGTCATTTCTTTGTCGCTCATTTTGTCTACTACAATTTCAATATGAAAATTTGTATATTCAAAATCTTTATATAAACGAGTACATGTTAGTAATCCGTGTGAATTACTTTCAACAATTATGTATGCGTTATTAAAAAATTCGCCTAAGTGATATAAAATTGTAGCAAAGTAATCAGGGTGAACATGTGCTCTATACGTTCCTACTAAATTTTTATTTTCATCTAGTATTTGAGCTACAGAATAATCTCCACCTCTAATGCCCATAGCAACATCGGCACCTATTGTATAAATACCTGCAGGATCAACATCTTTGTATAAAACTAATTCACCTCTTGGGTGAACATTCCATGTTTCTTCTTCTAATGCTAATCGTTGCTTTACTGGTTCTGATTTATCAATCATTTCCATAATTTGGTCAGGATTAAAAATAGGTCTACCAGATGTCAAAAATGCTTCATCAGCGTTTGCTGGATATTCTTGTCTGAATAAGTCAATACCGTTTTGAGCTATTTTTTTACGTCTAAATGCTAATTGGTCATCTGTTAAATTATGTTCTTTTTTAAGTTCTAATTCATCAGGTGTGTAATCCATATTTTCTGGTGCTTGTTCAGCATATTCATCTTGAATAAACCAAGGTAAAAATACTGGAATAAAACCATTAGTGCCTTCAATAGCACCTCTCCATAAATCATAAAATTTACCTGAAACACCATTAGCCGTAGACTCTATAAATACAGCAGTATTATCTTTATTTGGTACTGCTTGCATAATAGCATTAAAGTTTTCTTCAGCCGTCGATGGAGACCAGAAAGCTAATTCTGATAAATGACAAACTGTAATAGTTTCTCCTCGTGCAATTGAGTCACCACCTGCAGTAGCAACAACATAAGAACTATCAAGAAAGTTAAAGTTTATTTCTTTTCTTGATGAGTACTTTGTGTGAGGTTTAACTGGTTCAGGACAGTTATCGTGGTATCTTCTTGTCATATCAAATAAAGCTCTTGTAGAGTCAGCATGATGTGTAACAACCATACCTCTTTGTGCTTTACGTTGTGATAGCCACCAATATAACCAACCACCTACCATAGTAGATAATCCCATTTGACGAGCTTTAAGAATTATAACACGAATTTTGCCTTCTTTTTCATATTGAGTATTTATGATATTTAGTAATTGTGATTGTGCGATATTGGGTTTTAAATTTACAACATCACCATCTTTAGTACGTATTTTTAAACAGTTTTTAGAATAAAATTCAAAATTATCCCTCAATTGCTTTCGTATCGTCAATGCTTTTTGGTTCATCTAAACTTGCCAACCACTCTTCAGCGACTGCCTTTACTTCTAATTTATTTACAGGTTTTTGCTTTGTAAACTCTAGTAATGCCTTTGCTGCGCCTGCTTTTGTATTAGCAGCATCAGGACCTTCAGCAATTTCGAGTAGGACTGTGACTGCTCTTTTAGCAATATTGTCATCATCAGGTAATAATCCTTGTTCGATCATTTTATCTACTTTCTCTTTTGCTTTTGTTTTAATTTTGGCTCTTTCTTCGGCAAGTTCTTTTTGTTTTTTACCCCACCCGTCAGGTAACCCACTTGGGCGACCTGCTTTAGTCCTAGCCATTGTTCGAAGATGCTCGCAAAGTCTTTCATACTCAGGACCGCCTTTTTCCTTTAGAAGTTTGTTTGGGTGCTTGTGCAGATTTTTTTCCGTCCATTTTGCTCCCACTACTGGTTTCCACTTTGCCCTGCTTTGCCTCTTCTGCATCAGCTGCTCCATTAATGGTATTTACAAAATATTCTACTAAAAAATTTCTAATATTTATTGTGGATCTAACCATCTGAACAGGTGGTAATGAATTTACAAATTCACGACCAATAGCTATTTTACCTTTTACGGTAAGTCTATTGTCTGCCCACATATAATCGAAATTTTCTAACAATTTAAAATATTCGTTTACTTTCAATTTACTCTCCTTAAATTAATTCGTCACACTTAAGACAAGGCATAGTAGTTTATGCCTGAATTATTGCTAAACGTAGCGTCTTTCATTTGTCTAATAAGATTAAGAATTTCTGATAAAGACATTTCTTGCTTTACCGAACCTTCTTCAGATTGAACATTGTACTTTACAGTTACTGAATCAGGATCAATTCCATTAGCTTTAACTACTTCTTCATAAATTGGAGAAGAAGCAATCTCTAATAAAATTTCATGATATATTTCTCTCATTTCTTGACCATGAACCGGGTGTGTAGCAAATGCATCATGTGTATGCATAAAGCCTGGAACACCACGATCTCGTAATCTTTTAGCTAACGCTCTTTGTACGTAAGCATCTAATGAGTGATTTAAGAAAGCTGCAAAACCAGTAATTGCAAGTTTATCTTGATATACTGGAACACCTATCTTTTTATCTTTACCAATTTCCCAATTAACTCTTCGTTTTGTACTATCAGGTAATTTACCAGTATATACAGAAACGTCACCGTCAGGTAATGGAACACGAACTGCAAAATTATCTTTACCATATAAATCAAACATAGTTGAAGCTATAGCTTTTGCTATTCCTTCAGCCATTGCAGCACCAGGATAATTTTGATCAAAAATTAACTCTAATTTATTTTGAATATTTTTAAGAGTTTCTTTTTGTTCAGGATCTTTCATGTCATTAAACTGTTCAGGTAATTGTTTAGCTAATTCGTCAAACCCTGCACCTCTAGCAGTTATTTTTACTTGTCCATATGATCTTCTATTAGCTAAGAATTTCTTTGCTACTTTACGAGATTTAGTTGCACCTAAACCAGTTACTTCTTGTATATGATCTGCAGGAAGTCTGTATAAATCTCCTCCAGGTGCATCAGGATCCATGCTAAGTAAATTAGCTACTTGAGATAGTCCTGGGTCTCCTGTAAGTGCGGCGTGTAACTGATATGCCGAAGAAGTACCATCAAACCATACTGGATAAGCTGAATTAAAGCCTTGAAGTAAGTTTATTGCTTCTTCATTTTGAAATAATTCACTTGTAGGTATTTTCTTAAATGAAGCGTCTTTACCTTCTAAAAATGCTCTCATTCTTCCAATTTCTACAGCTAATCTTTGTATTTCAAAACCGTGATCTGATACATCAAAAACAGCATGATTTTTCTGATAAATAGTTTTTGCATCTCTTTTATCGTTAAAAATCATTGGAGCACCACCTCGCTGATAAGCGAAGATGTTGCCACCTTTCATTTTTGAACCTGCAACCAAGTAATCAATTAAAGGCATATTAAGATCTTCATCATTTAAAAATTCTGATCTAGGTCTTCCTGCTAAGTCCATGTATTGCTGAACTGTACCAAATAAAATTCCTGCTCTTTGGTTGTATGGAATTTCATTACCTATACCTAAATGATCTCTAATAGAGTGTAAGAAACTTTCAAAACCAGTTGCGCCTAATGGTCTCCAGTTTGGAAATTCCCATATTGCTTTACCGGCTTTACCTTGGTATGAAGCAGAACCATTTAATGTATCTATACGTAATCTATCTTGAGCGCGTCTAAGCATATAAACTGGAGACATACCACCTTTATCAGTTTGGTTATCTTCATATTGTTTTAATGCTTCTGCAGCAGCCAACGTATATGCACTATCAGTAGTTCCATCTTTTTTAAAGACTAAATCTAATCCTCTATAATGCCTTGGTTTAGTCATCATGCCCGCAAGTAATTTGTATATCATGTCGTTTATAACTAGAGGCTGTTGTTGCTCTCTTTCTATAAATTCAACAGTATTGTCGTAACTTCCTAATGGGTGACCATTTATTTTTGGCTTTTCTGTACGAGGTTCTTTTGTAGCTCTGTTAACGTATTTACGAGCATTATTTTGATCGGCTTTATTTTTCAAAGCAGAGTCTTTTGGCTCTACCGTATAAATTGGATACATTACACCGCCAGCACTTGTTCTAAATGCAACTTCAAAATCACTTATTGCACCACTTTCTTGTAATGCTTTCATTATAATTAAAAAGTTTTCGCGATGAGGAGCTAATGCTTCTTCAACTTCATTGCCTTCTTTGGTTTCAACTAAATCAACAATACGACCGTTTGGTTCCATTAAATCAATAGCTTTAAGATAAGCAACAGCTAACATAGAAACGTCTGTATCAGGTGTTATTTGACCTAAAATAGCTTTTAAAGTATTAGCATTAATACCTTCTATATCTAAGTTATTAGCAAGATTTTCTATTTTTTCATTAAATGCTGCATCAATAACTTCTCTATTTTTTTCTATTTCAATAGCATTTTTTTGAATTTTATCTAAATCTTCTCTACGCTTTTTAAGCATAGGACTTCCGTGCTTTACTTTAGCAAACTGAGTAGTTGGAACCATCATTTCAGCATATTCTTCATTTATGCCTTGTTGATATGTTTTACCTGTGTAGATGTTATCTAAAACACTATTAACAGTCATAAAACCATCACCTTTAAGTAATGACAAAAACCTTTCAATAAGGTCTTTAATTTTACCTAAAATATACTTTGGTCCAACTTCGTTATATCTTGCATTCTCAAGTCTAGCCGACATCTCAGCTAATACTTCCATTTCTTGAGCAATCGAAGATAATTCAGGATATAACTCCTGCACTTCTTTTTTAACAGTATCGTATAAAGGGTGAGACTTAAGTTTGTCCATTTCAGCTTTACTTAAACGATCTTCAACTGCATGAAATATTTCGTGAAGAACAGTAGTTTTATCAGCATCTTTAGTAAGATTAATTAACTGCTGTCTTCTTATAAAAGAGTTTTGAGATGAATTATAATTAACCTTAAAACCTTCAGTTAAAGCTCTAGCAATTAAAGCAGCTTTATCTTTGTCTGATAATTTATTATTAGGTTTAAATAATGATCTAGTTCTAACTGTATCATAAGCTTGATTAATAGCTTCTGGTGCTACTTCGTATTGTACTAATTGTGTAGCATTACCTTCCATAGTATTACGTTTAATTAAACCATTTTTAACTAATCTTTCAAAAACAGATCTTGGCCATATTGTAGTAGTTCTACCATTGTCAGGTTGACCTCTATAATCTTGAGCAAAACCATCAGCTTTTTCTGGTATTGCAGTCATAAAAGCAGAACCATTAAAGCCTTGTTGCTCTATTGTTTGAGCAGTATCTTTACTTGTTCCATGATGTAATATTTCTACACGCTCACCATAATAGTTTTCTGCTTCAGATTTTAATTCATTTACTGAAGGAAATCTTGACTCTTGCACAACTGACTCAGTATCGACTTCCTTAGGTCCAAACTGTGTCATAGGTTCTACTACTTGATCTAAAAATGTAGCATGCTCAGGATATTGCATTTTAGCTTGCTCAAACTTTGCTTTTTTAAGAGCAGGTGTTCTTTGATTTGCAATATCAAGTACAACCACTTTTAAAGCATCGTTGGGTGCAGCTTTAACAGCAGCATTTGACATTTCAACTGCTCTATTTACAGCTTCTTTATATGCTAATGGATTTTTAACATAATCAGGAACACCGTTTGGATCTTGAGCAGTAGTTGTAGTAGTTTCTTTTTCTACTTTTTTCTTACCTTTAGCACCTCTTTTAGGTTTTTCTTTTGTAGGTTGTACAGGTATAACCGGAGTTATTGGAGTAGGTGTTGTAGGATTAACATTAACACTATTATCATTAGTAGGTTCTATATTAATTCCTGCAGCATTTTGATACTGCCTTATTGCTTTTGAAACTCTATTGCGAGATCCAGTTAAAGCATCAATAACTCGACCACCTGCAATAGTAGTAGCTGAAGCAATTGGATTCATATATGCTAACGCACCTGCACCTAATGCTCTTCCACTATTTATATTTATACCTAGTTTGCCACGACCTAAATTAAGAGGATTAAAGTAATCAGTAAATTTAGATACACCGCCTTTAACACCTTCTTGCTTAAAACGAGTAATTACGTTCAGTTTTCTTGCAAGAGCACCTATTTGAGGATCAGCATCTGTAAGTAATTTTATGTCATCTTTAGATGCTAAATTCTTTACTTTATTTTTTGCTCTTTTAAGTGCAACTTTTACTTTTGGATTATTTTTATTTAATTTCTTTTGTTTAACTAAAGCATCTATTTCAGCTTGGTACTGTGTATGTAAGTCATCTAAATTTGCGTCTGCATCATCTAGTTTTTTATTGTTTCTATCTTGACCTTCAGATGTTTTTTCTAAATCTCTAACAACTTCAGCAGTAGCTTCTTCGTCAGCTTTTACAATCTTTTTGTAACCACTAGGAAAAGCATCAATAGCTGCGTTGGTACCTTTAACAGTTTCAACAATAGTTTGAGCACCACCTCTAGTTCCACCACCACCGGCAGCACCTGCAAAAAATGACTCTTTTAAATTTCTTTTAACTTCGTCAGCAGTATAGTCTTTACCTAAATTGGCAGCAGTACCCATTTTAATTATATCTTGACCTACTTCGGTTAAACCTTCAGCGGCTGCAGCTTTTGTAAATGCAGTAGCAATACGACCAAAACCATTAGCAGTAAGCCATGATGAAATACCTTTAGCACCAGAGCTTTTGACAGCACTTGGTATAAGTTTCATTACAAAACCGGCACCAATATTTTCAAGAACACCCATAAGTATTCCTGCACCACCTGCTTCAGATACTTTAGTAGCTTGGTCTACACCTTCTATATCTTTTACTTCTTGAAATGCTTCACCTGACATTAATGCAGCAGAAGAACCTGGAACAGGAGCAACAGCTGTCATCATATATGGTAATGACTCAGCCATTTTTTGTGCACCATACTGAATACCTGATCCAATACCTGTAACGTCATCTGTAGTTAGTGATTTATAGTTTAAAGCATCAGCTTTTTTATTTAACATTTCTGCAGTAGCAAATTTATCTTGAGCTGCTTTATCAGACATTGCATTTTGATTTAAAGGATCAAAGCCAAAAAATTCTCTAACAGGATTACCTATATTTTCTTGTAAATAACGTTGGGAGTCTCCTACAAATGAATCATTAATAACTTGCTCTAAATTACCTGCATATTCTTGAGTATTAGCCATTGATTTAAGATCACCGTGCTGAAATGCAGTAGACAAACTAGTGTCTTTTGGAGACATAGATTGGACTATTTCTTCAACGGTCTTTTGTTGGTCTGCAGTTGATAATTTTTTGAATTTTTCATCAACTTCAACAGTACCATAGCCATCGATTTCAAGCTCGATCATAGCCATAGGCGTCTCCATAGATTTTATTTAATTTTGATTTTTTATTCTGAAATTTATGCCAGTAGAGGCTTTACCACCAACAGATCTATTACCTGATACATTTGATGAACCAGTTTTTTCAGTTTCTGCATATAGATTTGCAAGCATATTTTCCATTTGCTTAATTTCACCAGAATAATCTACTTTATAACCTGCTAAAGTTTTGTTTTCTTTAAAATGATCTGCTTTAGCTTTATTTAACTCAATTAATTTACGAGCTACTAAACCTGCCATTTTTAAACGTTTAGCATTTACTTGAGGTTTTAATGCTGGGTTATAAGAACGTGAAATCAATCTAAATGCTTCTGTTTGAGTAAACTGAGCACCTAAAGTTTCTCTTAATGATTGCTGAACAATACCTTCAATACGTTGTTGTATATCTAAACCTTTTTGACCAAAGATTTTTCTTAAACCTAAGTCACCATCAGGATCTACAATAGCTTGTGTTCTTTCCCACCAACTATCAATATCACCACCAGTACTAAGTTCGTTTGCAATACCATCTAAAACTGCTACGTTAGCTGCAGCTTGCGCAGGACGTTGCTTTTCATATTGTGTAGCATACGCTTTATCACGAGAAATTTCACCAGAGTTTAAGTATCTGTATTTTCCTGTTTCTTTATCAAAGATAACATCTTTTTTACCTTTAATATCAATACCTGTAGCTTTTCTTTTAAGTTTATCAAGCACTGCTTTTTCTTTAGCTTTGAGAGCAGAGTTGTAATAGTTGTAGCGTGGATCGCCAGGGAAAATAGTTTCTGGGTTACCCATTTGATCCATAACTTCAATTGATTTATTAACCGTACCTTCAGGTTGGCCAACAGTGTAATTAAAGTTACTACCAATGAGTGCATTTTTTTCAGTAAGCTGATCTTGTTTAGTATTGTACTGATCTTTGAGAAAATCAAACTTGTCTGTTGACAAAGTATTTGTAAAGTTTTGCTGATCAAGATTTTGTTTATCAAGTTTGTTTTGCCTCTTATCTTGTTGAAGTTGTCTAAACCTATTTCTAATATCTGATGTACGATTAGTTCTAGTTTGGGTTAATTGGTTCCATAATTGACCTTGCTGAGATGGTGCTGCACCTGCAGCTCTGAACGCAGCTCCAAGATCGCTTAATTTTTGAGAAAAAGAAGGCTTATTATATTGCTCATACATTTTTAACATTGCATTTTGGTCGTGCATATTAGACATCATGCTTTGAGGTGAATTAGGAGGAAGCATGTTGTTGTTACCCATGCCTAAATTTGGATCGGGATTAATTTGTGGCCCACTATTGTCGAATAAACCACCTTCAAATAATTTACCCATTTACGCCTCCACCAATTTATCCATGATTTTTTCAAGAAACTTTTTAGTTCTTGGTTTATTGCTAATGAAAGCTGCGAACCTTTGACCAAATTTCCAGTAAAGTCTATTCAACCACCAAGGTGCTCTTTCAACCATATATTCTCTAAACTCAAGCCACTTAGGATTTTCAGGTCCATATACTTCTCTAGCAACCCAGCAGAACATTGAAGCAATACCAATAATATTACCTATATTTTGCATTGTTGATGGGTTTTCTTGTGATGTGCCTGATGTACTTCCACCGAAACCTTGGTTACCTGAAGCAAGCTGCATCATTTGCTGAAGTTGGTTCATAGGAACATTAAACTGATCATAAAATGCCTTTTGATTTGCGTCCATCTGACCTTGATTATTCATTTGGCCTAAAGTACCAAACTTATTAAGCATGTTGATACCTTGAGAGTCCATATTCATACCGGTACCAAGATTTGCAATACTATTATTAAAAGCATTAGACATACCACCTAAAGCACTCATACCTTGACCAAAGTTGGTATTATATTGGTTTACACCTTGGTTAAACATTGAGTTTCTAATATCTGCAGATACATCAGCAGCTCTATCTTCGGCACCTCTCATAAGCATAGCATCTTGCATACCTGCTCGGTTTGAGTTCATATTACCTGTTGCTGCATATCCTCTATTTGCAGAAGGAAGAGCATTTTCATATAAATTTCTGCCAATATCTCTTGTAGAAGCATTAATCATGTTATTAGCCATATCACTATTAGCTAATTGATTTCCCATGTTAAATGCACCAAACGGATTTTGGGTCATTGAAAACATATTTGCAAAGCCTTTACCAAAGTCTCCGGTATTAGCTAAATTATTCAAAGAAGCTGCATTTACTGCATTAGCATTACTAGAAGCATTATTTGCATAATTACCTGCACCTGTTTGAGCCGCATTTTGATAATCAGTAAAACCGGCAAAAGTTGGTCCTGAATATACTCCAGCATCTATTGCATTTTGACCAAAATTTAAACCTTGATTAGACGCATAATCTAATAGTGGTTGAGCCATTTTAAATGCAGCATCAGCGTTAGGGTCATTTCTAGTTGTATTGGTCTTTGGACCTTTAAATAAGCTACCCATTTTTTATTTCTCCCATATCCATATTTCCATTTGATCTTCAAGCGTTGCTTTAAATTTAAAACCAAACTTTTTTAAAAATTTTTCGTGTTTTTTGTCGCTAGGATCGTGCATTGCATGGATCGGACCTTTGTGGCATAACTTTAATAAATACCAACCATCTTTTAATTCTATATCAACTTGTTTTGACCATTTCGTTTTGATTTCACAATGTATTAGTGTTAAATCTGGTTGAACATGCTCTAACGAGATGACATAACACCATCGCCTTACTACAGGCACTCTTAAACTGTGCATTATAAACTTCCTGCAGTAAGTCTAGTGTCGATTTCTGTTATTATTTGTTGTAATCTTTCCTGAGCTGCAGATAGTTTTTTTAATTCTTCATATAAATAAGAAACTAACTGCTCAGGATCGTTTGGAGGAGGGTTTTGTAGTTTGTATTGCTCATTAAGTATTGAGTAAGACATATTATCTCCTGCTTGTTAATGTAATCTCAAAATCTGCACCTGAAAAATTAAATGCATCACCTGCAGTTTCTTCAACTTTGTAAGCTAAAAGTCTACCATTTGCCCTTGAGTCAAGTTTATACATTGACGAAGGCGTGTAAGTAGTAGTTTCAGCATAAGTTGGAGGTGCAGTAGTAGAATATTCACTAAAACCAGTTTTTATAGACAACGAACCTGATGTATTAGGCATTGTTATTATAGGTGTGATAGTTTTTAAATGTTTAGCAGATCGTAATGGTGCTTGAGTTTCATCTAAATCTAAACCATATCGCTCTACAAACGCAGGCTTTATAGTTTCTAATTCTTGATTTCCACTTAATTGACCATTTTCTAACATATCTAATGCATATGCTCTACTTCCGGTATGATTAATTGCTGTTTGTCTGGCACCAACCATAACTGCCATTTCAGTAGTTTCTGAAGACAAACCTAAATTTGTACTAATATTTAAAGAAGCAGCACCAACAACATTTGGTAAATCTATAAATGACCAAGTTTTATTAATCATGTTATAAACTGCAGCTTTATTACAATATGTACTATTAGAAAAACCAATATCAGTTTCACTAGATACATAACAAAAATAAATTAGTTGTAATGAGTTATCGTAGTGAACAAAAAATTTACTTGATTTACTTCTATCAAGCTCATTATAAATTCTATCTCTTACAGCATTAGTAGCTAAGTTTTGTTTAGCATTACCATTATGCATATAAATGTTATTAAAACCAAAAACGTAATGTTGACCACCAACCTCAGAAACACAGTTTAAATTAATAACACCATCGTCATTAAATAACTCTCTAAAGTTAAACACTAACGTAGAAGCAGTGTATTCCATTAAAACAGCTTCAGTTTGTGTATATATTATAAATACGTTTCCTAATGCTAAGCCATCTTCAATTGGAGTTTTAGCTTGCCCAAGTATATTTGAACCTGCACTATTACTTGATGTAGATGTCCATGTAACACCAGTTGATTTACTTGCTCTATAGCCAATAGGATCTGTCCATTTAACCATAGTATGTTTTTGTGTATTAGTTTCATAAACATTAAGTGCAATAATAAAATCTTTAAATGTTCTCATTGAAACTGCATAATCAGTAGTAGGCCAATCACCAACAGTCATTTTTGAATAATTAGCATCTGAAATAATATCTCTAATGTATGGGCTATAACCATATCGATTAACCACAGACAAACCTGAGATTTGATTGTGCGTCCACCCTACTAAATCAGAAGAAGTAGTACTATTAGCTGGACTAACATCTTCAAACTCACCATTAACATAATCATAAACACTACCATCAGTATTACAGCCAATAAGAACTGCACCATTTGTAGGTGAATAATAAGAAGCTATATGCCTTGTTTGATCAGCATTGTCTGTAGCTAAACCTCCGTACCAAGTGTATGCATAGCTATCATAATCACCTGAAACAGAAGACCATGGAACAGCTTCACTTACTGGAAGTTCATATATACGTTTAAAGCCAGGAGATCTTTTGACACTACCTTGATCAAATACAACATTACGACAATCTGAAAAGGCACTCATAGGTATATCTTGGGCGTCCATATCTGTAATAAGACCTGAACTACCTAAATTTCTTACAGGTAAAGTAGCCATAATAAAACCTCTTATATTGAATTAGTTGCGCCGTAAAAGTTATTAAGGTTAATAGCTCCTGATGCAGGAACGTTTGCATTAGCTCCAACAGTTATTGTTCTAGTATTGTAGCTATCACCACCAATATAAAACGTATTAGATGACCAACCGTTAGATGTACCTGTAAAAGAACCTGAGATAGTATCACCTGCATTAGCTGCACAACTACCAGTATAAGTTGCTGTACTGTCGTTAGAGCTTAACCCTTGATTAAGTGTGTTTACACCATTTTTCGCTATAACAATTGTAGCTGTATTTGCGTTACCTGAACCACCATAGTAATACCCAAAATAGTAGTGATAAGTACCAGTTTTGTTAACTGTAAAAGACCATGATTGAATATTGGCTGCTCCGTTGTCTGACCATCTAGAGTAACCAAATAATCTACCACTATTAAATGTTAACCCAGTATCAATACTACGACCTGAGTTATTAGTTGATGCTGATGTAGAACCTGCAGTAGCAGTAGCTGACAAAGATGCAGGTATAATACTACCTCCTTTATAACATTCCGATAATGCTATAGAACCTGTATCTCCAAACTCAGTTCTAATATTATCCATCGAAATGGCACCGCTAGTCTGTAGAGCCATGACAAGTACAACCTTTCTTATGAGTATCAAATTCTGATTTTAATTCTTTAATTGCTTCAATAAGCAAAGGTACTAGTTTTTCATAATGTACAGTTTTATAATTTTCATCTATTGGAGCAGGCGCTATTATCTGAGGTAATACAGCTTCTACTTCTTGAGCAGATACTCCAACTTCTTCTTTGTCTTCATATCCCATATTTATAGCAATATCATTAGGTCTAAATGTAAAACCTGATAATGCATTTACTTTAGAAAGGGCGTTTGTAATTGGTTGCACAGATGTCTTTAATCTCATATCTGAATAGTAAGCAGTAACGTTACCTGTTGAGCGTACTTCACTTGCGTTAGTTACAGCAAATGTTACGTTATCTGTAGTTCCTACTGGTTGACCTATAGCAATTGTAGGAGTTGCTCCCTCTGCTCCACCGCCACTCACTGTGACACCTGTTCCACCTGTGATGTCTTCTACATAGTTACCTGCAGTATGTGTCCCTAGGGTCAATCCTGAGCCACCTAGAGTAATGTTGCCAGTAATGTTAATATCTGAGGATACTACAAGAGTACCGGTAACTGTTGCACCTGTAGTAGTAGCAGCTACTCTTGTTGCAGCAGCGCTGTCTAAAAGTGAACTAGGGTCTGTGTTTAACTGATCTTGTGTGGCTGTTACAGCTCCAGTAATGTTTGGAAAGGTAGCTTTTATTGCGCTTTTAATTAGACGTAGGTGATCATCTCCTTGTGAGACGTTATCTGAACTAGTCGGGTTTGTAGCAACTAAGCTATTGATATATGTAGCAGTTTCTAGTGCCATAGGAGCTCCTATTTTTTTGTGGGACAAATTTGTGTCGTAGGTCAAACAACAACAATTCCCGAAAATTTTAAAACGTAATAACTA
>Ga0213868_10001628_pt1 | contig 21765 bp, 18 predicted proteins | sample PICome_9_FD_160087 | JGI IMG/M metagenome (GOLD analysis project Ga0213868, IMG submission 160087) | Coastal seawater microbial communities near Pivers Island, North Carolina, United States - PICO127 | ecosystem: Environmental > Aquatic > Marine > Coastal | place: USA: North Carolina...
AGCAATGAAAAGATAACAGACATTCCGTATATCCTTTATCGCTTCATATATATTAGGATTAAGTGTTTGGTGTGTGAAGCCATGTTACTAATATGGACATAAGAAGATATTCCCGACGGAAGTACGACAAACGAGTGACATGGAAAATAGGAATATCGGTCCAGCATAGAACTTAAGTAATTTCGACTTTGCTGCAGCAATAAAAAGATAACAGACATTCCGTATATCCTTTATCGCTTCATATATATTAGGATTACGTGTTTTGTGTGTGAAGCCATGTTGCTAACATGGACACAAGAAGTTATTCCCGAATTACTTCAATATAGTTCACAACGATGTTCGCTCTTATTTTGAGGATTATGGCTTGATCGCCTGTGTGATTTAGTTTCCTCTGTGTACTTCGAGATGACATTTATAATTACACCATTTACTAGTTGAGCATTACTGTTAAAATTAAAATCTAGACAGCCGCAGAATACATAGCAAGAGTCGACGAACGGAGGGCAAACGAAGTGTCATCGGAAGGCGGTTCACTTGCGCCCAACGCCTCTTTCTCATTTGTCTCATACTCCGATACAGTTCCAATAGAATCCGTTTTCTCAGAAGTTTCTCCTTCTGACTTCGTGATATCATCCGGCTCTACTGAGTCGGTGCTTTCAAAAGAAGATAATTTAAACGGTTTGGGTACTGTTAATGGACGAACGGACTTAAGTCCCTGAATGGACTGTTTCGAAAAGTCAGGCATTGGTCGTGCTTTGAAAGTGACTGGGTATTCTGGGGCACTGTTTTGTATTTTCTTTCTTGCCCACTTAGATCCCCGCTCATCTGTGCGAAGGCGGAATGACTCTAAACATTTCTCTTTCAGTTGCTTTGTTGATGGTCTAGTTGAACATGTGTCATCATTTTCAACAATATTATCTTCTGGCCGAGTGCTTTCACGCGCTTCTGATGAGAGACGAAATGGTTTTGGAATGGTAAGCTTCTTCTCATGTTTTGGACGAGATACAGGAAGTCTAGTAAAATCGGGAACAGGTCTTGCTTTGAATGGTTTCAAAGAATGATCAGTTTCCTCAGAGGTCGTGGGCGTATTTGCTCGTTCTTCAGTACTCAATTTGAATGGCTTCGGGACAGTTGGCTTCTTCTTTTCCACATGATGTGTCTTTGATGGCACTTTATACTCGTTCAAGAAATCTGGAACTGGCCTTGCTTTGAACGGCTTAAAGGAAGGCTCAACTGATCCAGATCTCGTTGGTGTTGATGCTCGTTCTTCTGTCCGTAATTTGAAAGGTTTCGGAATAGTGACTTTTGACTGAGCTTTCTGCGGTACTTTATGATCTATCTTGTGATCGTGCAAGAAATCAGGTGCAGGCCTGGCCCTAAACGGCACGTAAGAAGGCTCATCATTTTCCTCGGATGGCACAGGTGTTTCAGATCGCTTTTCAGTCCGAAGGTTAAAGGGTTTTGGAATCGTCGGTCCTTTTTTCTCAACCTTTGGCAATTTCAGAGCGCCGATACTACTATTCAATACTCCGATTGGTACGGGTTGCGCACGGAATTTGAAGGGTTTCTCCTGGTCATCATCATTTTCAGATTCAGTTCGAGTTGCCTTCCTGAATTTATTTTTCTTTAACGAAAAGCGAGGAGAGAAAGGCTGGGTAGGTTTCCAATTCTTTCCCCATTCTTTTACACGAACCTTCTTTTCTTCCTCATGATGATCTTTATGACAACCAACACCGGAATACTTTTTGTCACCATTTTTAGCAGCTAACTTTAGATTTGGAGCGACTGGAACAGTCGGCTTGAACTTTTCTCTTTTGACTTTGGCTGTAGGCACTATATCATCACGCAATCTGCCATGTTTTTCATCTCCAAAGTCGTTTGAGTCAGCCATCATGGTGTATTCGTCCTTTTCTTCATCCTTTTTCCTTCTGAACAGCCGCGATAACCTCGACGGAGACAATTTACTTCCCAACCTTTCTTCACATGCTAATTTAGGTCCTACAGGCACTGTCAAGGGACGGTTTATCCATGCACTTGTTTCCGTAGGCTTTTCCAATGTAATTACTCGAGGAATACCAATGGACGAATAATGTCTTTCACCAAAGATTTGTTTTGTTCTTAAATGAGGACTCCTGGGAATCGTACGTTTCCGACTGACCGACTTTTTCTGCAAAGGTTTACTTCCATCTTTTTCAACAGTATCACCAGAATGGACTTTCAGCGGTCCAAGTAATGGTTTATCTGATTCGTTAAAGATATCAGTCCCTTGGTTGGGAAGATATGACATGAAGTGTCCAACTTCTTCATCATCATCGTCATCATAACTGATGTGACTTACATTTTCCTCAGGTTGCTCAGGGAAAAATTCTTCTTCATGAAGACTTGAGAAACTCAAATCATTCCCATTTTCTTCAGTCACATTTGGAAAGAAATCCTCAACTTTGTGACTTGATGTAACACCAGCATCTTTCAAATTTCCACTATTATTAAGGCTAGAACGAGCATTGTAGACTTTGTCCTCCACAAATGAATTAGATAGATCGATATCTCCAATATATACACACGAATTATCGTCGGCAACTAAGTTGTTTGCTGTGATCTCGAAACTATGATCATCAAAGTTAGTATCCCATCCTCCTCTATTCATATCGTCAATTGCGTCTAGTCTCAATGACTGATGAGGCGACCTTACTTCTTCACCTTCTTTTCCCTTTGAAAATTCATGTTCCATTTCAGAAAATTCCTTTCCCAAATTGAAAACTGGAACTTTAGCAGCATTCCAGCATTCACACGAGTCATTATGATCTGGACACCCACGATGATTTTCATCCAATGCCAATTCTTTGGCCTCAAAAGAAGAGTACAAATCAGCAGGATTCGGCCTGCATTTGGCTTGAGTCACATCAAAAGAAGAATTTGACATTGCTGTTGTATTCAAAACTGATTTAGATAGATCGCAATCATTGCTACCATCATCTGGATCACCATCGCGCACTTCATCTTCATCTGATATGCATTTTTCTAATGCTTTATCAGCTTCAGAAAGAAGATTCTTCAGGTCTTTTGATACATACTCTCGAGAAGTGTTCAATGATACATCCATAATTCAAACAAATAACAAGATCCAAATAGATTCAAGCGGCTTTCAAGCATGAGCACAGAAAACACGTAACACGTTTGACCGTATGAAATATTTTGTGTTCATTCTTGAAAGGCGTCCGTTGGACGTATCAGGGAAATTAGCTGACATCTCTCTGTACTACTGTACTACTACTCCTACTGCCCGTTTTAGTAAGCCTGTGGAGCCCCGAGAGATTTTTACCCACAGGACGACACAAATCTAAAAAAAATAACATTCCATGTCTTACAGACTACACCGATTGTTATGAGCATTGATCATTCTTCTTGAACATTCGAGATCCATTCAAAAGTGTATTCCTATATGAACCAGTTAACTTGTTATACCAACCATTCAATTGTTGAGGGTTCGAACATGAAAAGAGCCAACATTTATTGTCCAAATTTGTAATCTTGATTATCTTGTGTGCGCTATCAAACCATCTTACATGAGAACCAAACGACAGATTTATGACAATCTTGGGTTTGATATCACCATATTGACTGTACAGACTTAATGTTTTCTCTGCCAACACGGCAAAATATTTCTTTTTAGCACCCTGAAGAACGGCACTCAGAATTTCTTCAAGAATTCCACATTTACTCTCGATATTGCTAAAAGGAACAAGATCGAACGAAACCTTTCCATACGAAGAACTATGAGGAGCAGTAAATGAGAATCGTTGATCACGAGGTGCTACTTTTAGACCTTTTAATTCGCCACCCAATCGTTTTGAATTTCCTGTGACGAAGGACCTCTCTAATATTGACGATGCGTTTACGATAAACTGTCCAAAGAAAACAGGCCGATGCATTCCAACAGCAAAGTCTTTTGAATGAAGAGTCACGGAAATGATGATATTGCAATTGGAATAGACCAAGAAAGATTCATTCAATTTACCACTGCTACAAACATGCGTATCAAACCGATATATTTGCTTTTGGTCATCATCGAGGTCTTCACTAGAGTTATTCAAAATGCAAATGATACATGACATGTTTTGAGCTTCTGCTAAAGTAACAAAATTTTCAAGATCAAACGAGCAACATTTGATTCGAAAGACACGATGTGTTGACTTAAGTTCACTTCTAAAACCTTTTCTTGTGATGTATCCTCGACATTGAGCCTGCAATTGAAGTACAGCTTTGTACACAATTTGATAATTTTTTACGGCCTTATATCGCATTAGAGCGGACTGCAACTTTACGGCAGCAAAGAATGTGACTCTTTTGAATCGGTCTTGTTTTAGTCTTTGTTGTTCCTGATCCACCGCAAGGGAAATTTCTCTTGAACAATAGTAACAAGTCCACAGCTTTGCGCCTTCTTGCTCATGAAGCTGTATTCGTCGCTTATACGATAAAGAAAAGTGGCGGTAATGGCGCTCCAAGCAAGGAGTCTCAGATTGACTTATTGCACAATCGCGGTGCACAACTGATGGACAAAGATCGCAAACATACTTGGCAGATGTGTCAAGCAACATTTTATTACATACAGAGCATACTGAACTTCGTGGTCCTAGCGTTGAATCATCGTAAGCTATTGGATCAATATCTTTTTCGCAGTCCAAGAAATCGACGACAGAAGAGGCTTGGAATTTAGGTGCATATGATCGTCTTTCTTTTTCTGCTCTCAACAATTCTTCATCACGAGTGTGCTTAGCCAGCTGTACTGCTTTGAGAAATTGAGTTGACCAAATGTGTTTCCTACTCGGGAGTTGGTTTGTAATCATACAGAAACGAATAAATACAACACAGCATTGTTTGTGACTTGTAGTTCACTGATCTTGAAATGAAATCGATTTCAGTGTCAACTGTGATTCATTCTAACATGAAACTTTTCATTTTTTTTTAAAAAATCAGTTATTATGTCTCTACATGTCTTTTCAAAGATAATCACCGACGACACACAAAGATACGAAACGAAAGTACAGGGCTTTTCGAGTGTCCTCTTCCAAGAGCGCTGGGTTTGATTTATATTTCGGTAAATGATCTGGGGGAATCAAATTCTCAGCCTCCATTGCTTCAAGAGCCTTTACTGGATCTTGAAATAGAAAATCCAAAACTTTCATTTCATCCAATGTCATTTTCAATCCGTGCATGATCTCTTCCTTTGGTAGATTTTTAAGTTCCATCAACTCCTCAGCATTTTCTTCTTTCAGAGCCGCAATCAGCTTAATGGTTTCCGGATCCTCACCAGCCGCCTCGATCACAGCTCGAATATCAAGCGCATCTTGTTCTGTCAACCGAGTAAAAGCATCACCAGAATTTGATTCCAGCTCAGCCTCTGCATCTTTAGGCGCCTCCTTAGTGACACCAAACTGGCCTGATACCATGAAAACCATGGTCATCATCAAAACGAATATAAATGTACTGATTCCTTTTCTCATAGTGCTTTTGTGTTGCGTTTCAACTTTCAACTTGTCAAAACTGAACAAATGATAAATGATGTGTCAAAAATTGTGTGGTCGTTTTGGTTCCATGTGAATCAAAGCTAAATTAGCTTGGCATAGATTTAGTCCCATGAAATTCTCCTCCGCCTCGCGCCCATCACAGGGGAAAACACAAACAAGACCAAACGGGAAACGAAAAAAGGGGGCTACAGGCTACACGCACCTACACAACTAACTGTCCAGAGAAGGACAACGTAGATATCAATATAAAAGATCATTCAGTTTCCAATACTGAAGCCCTCTTTGATTTAACCAAGGAGATTATTGATATTTGTCGTCTGGTTACAGCCGCATCTCTAAAGATTTGAGATAACTCATCTGATTATTAGCTAACGGTTTATACAAACATCAATAGCATTGTTGCAGGTTGCAGCCCTTTCCCGTTTCTAGTTCGTTTCTTGACCTTAATCAAATACAATTACATGCTCAAGTTTTCAAAACAGAAATCTATGGGGTCCTCTTCGAGGGCTTCATCTAATCGTTCTAATTCAGGTCCTGGTTCACAGGTAAGTTTCAGACATGCCAAAACATACACACAAATATTTTGTTCGCTGTTCCACTATCTAGGTTTCTAACTGAGCATATAAAACCTAATTTTCAAGAATGTTGGTAAATACGATGGATATGAAGATGAAGATTACTCTTCTAGTGACTCTGGGTCCTCTGATACCGAAAAAGACGAGAAGGACGCAGGAACTATCACTAGTATCATAAACGGAGTTAAGAAATCTTTTAGTCTCGGTGGAAATTCTAAAGGAGTAGGTAGTGAAAAGTCAAAAGATAAAGGATATTCTTCTAGTTCTGATGAATCTAATGATGATGATAACTCATCCGATGATGGCGGTGGACCGGGTAGAAATCATTCTCGTTCCGAAGGAGGCAATGAAAGTAACGAAGATTACAGCGACGACGAAGATGAAGGCGAAGACGGTTACAAAGTTGGCGGATACCATCGAGTTAAGATAGGCGAAGTTTACAATCAAAGGTAAGAATGCCAGTTTTTTACATTCTGTACAATTGATTTGTTTGGTCAATCTCATGAGTCATTGGATCCTCTGAATTGTAGATACGTTATCATAAAGAAACTTGGTTGGGGACATTTCTCCACAGTATGGATGGTAAGAGATAAGCGTGTGAAAAAGAGAGAAAATAGTTTAAATTTTTATGCTGTCAAAGTGCAAAAGTCTGCTGAACATTATACAGAAGCAGCTATGGACGAGGTTGAATTACTCGACTGCGTTGCTAAGGAGCGTAAGAAAGTTGAGACGCAATTTGCAAAGTCTCCCACATCGAAAGATAAGGATGGAATCACCGTTTTCGCAATTATTGACCATTCCAAGCATGTGGCAACTCTGCATGATTCTTTTTTTCACAGCGGTCCCAATGGTCGTCACATGTGTATGGTGTTTTCCATGCTGGGATGCAATCTACTGAGTGTCATCAAAGCGTACAACTACCGAGGCATTCCTATACCAGTTGTTAAGAAAATGGTAAAAGGTGTTGCAAAGGGTCTTGATTTTTTACACCGAAAGTGTCAGATCATTCATACTGACCTTAAACCCGAGAACGTTCTTCTACAGTTCCCAAGTCAAATCAACACATGTGACGAAGATAACATAGATGACACAGAGGACGAGAGTGAATCAACTATTACAATCGCGGAACTCGAGTCTCAGCTACAAAGAACAAATCTTTCTGCGGGCGAAAAAAATCGCCTGAAAAAGAAGATCAAGAAAAGAAGACAGAAAGAGAAACACTTAGGAATACACGACGAAGACGGTGTTGGCAATAATCTTATGTCTAATCCAACATCCAGTCTTTTCAAACAGAACAATGTGGCTGTAACAAAAAATGCCCACGAAAGAGTAATTTCGCGTCTTTCTCATAGCGCGTTTGTAACTAATAATTTTTCTGACCGAGTAAGCACAGAAGCTACACACTCAATAGATGAAATGGTGAGAGTAACAAGACCAAGTAAATATGAACTGGCAACACATTTTCAGTTATGCAGCGCCCAAGTAGGAAATAAGACCGGCGTTGCCGAAGTATCCTTTATCTTACGAGCTTTCGTCACTGAAGGCGAAATAGCTGATACAATTTCTGAAGCGTTAAGTGGAATCCCATGGGAAAACAGCGAAGACGAAAATTCTACCAGGGAATGGTAAGTTCGTTTCTTCAGAAAGAACGTAGACGATGCTATGAATATTAGTAACTAACCTTTTTTCGGATAATACAGGCGCTGTGGATTGTCTGTCCAACAATCGGAGAATCACTCTGTCGCAACAATGTTCAGGCTAGTACAACACAGTCGAAGCGATACTGATGATGCTCTTCGCAAGACATGGAACCACATTTCAGATCTTGTTAATGAAAATTTAAGTGGCAAAGGATCACTGGGATCAATGCCTTCCAACCAGGCAAGAAACTTACCGTATTCTCTTTTTAGTGTTAAATTTTCGGTTTTATCTTCCATGATAGTTCTAGAGTTCCTCGAAAGTCGGATTCCAGGACTGTTGTTTTTGAATTACAAACGAAATGAGGGGAGCCCACAACTAGATCATGTGTTATTTGGTCCTTACGCACTTTCCCTATGTGACCACCCATTCTGCATGAAGATTCACAACTCGAATGGATCAAGTACTGGTCATTTGGGATCTGCTCTTTTTGGATACGACCTTAGATTGATAAAAGATTTTTCTGCTCGCCCTATCATCGATGAAGACGGAGCATCATCATTCCATCTCACAGGACCATCGATGGAAAAAGTAGCTAGTTGGTGGGTTGCTCGCAAACCTCTACAGGAACGTATTAAGGCTTTTATGGGTCCACATCCAAAGTCAGATATTACTGATATGCCTCTTTTGTCGTCAATGTCTTCAAGAATGCGTGCTGGTGGATCGTTTATAGAAGGAGTAAAGAATCCTGATCCTGTTGATGACGGACATCGATCGAAAGCAGTTAAAGACCCTCGAAATCTCCCCATGTCAGACCACCAAACAGCCGTTGCCAGGGCATCGCATCAGCCAGATCTGAAAGATGTAGATGTTCTTCTGGCCTCACGTGCCGTTGTTGTTGATCTTGGCAATGCATGCTGGACTCATAAGCACTTTAGCGAGGACATTCAAACGCGACAATATCGCGCTCCAGAAGTTTTGATAGGGCATCGATATGATACCTCTGCTGATATGTGGTCTCTTGGTTGCATGACTTTTGAGCTTCTAACAGGCGATCTCTTATTTGATCCCCGAGAAGGACCCGATTATGATCGTGATGAAGACCACATCGCTATGTTCCAGGAACTCCTGGGTAAGATACCAAAGAAGATGGCATGCACTGGAAAATATTCAAAGAATTTTTTCGATAGGAAAGGAAACTTGAAGCACATTAAACAACTTAAGTATTGGCCTCTTGAGTCTGTTCTTAACGAAAAGTATCACTTTGCAATGGATGAAGCAAAGGCAGTTGCTGATTTTATTGTGCCTCTACTTGATTATGATACGAAGACAAGATCTACTGCGTTACAATGCCTACAACATAAGTGGTTGGATAATGTTGACTAATGAAAAATCTTGTTTTATGATTTGTACACACTGCCTACCAATGTTTAAATATATTTATTCAGTTTCGGTGCTTGCAACTACTTACTTTTATAGATTCATTCCTGTGCGATGGTTCGATCAGATTTCCATCATTTCTACCAAGGAATCTCTAAACCATCTTCGCAGTTGATGAATTTCCCAGTAGTTTCCATATTGATCTTTCCAATTTCATGGAACACACGCTTAGCTCCTACACTGCTATCAACAGCTCCTTCAATCTCCCAAATTTGAGCATACTTGGCAGTCATTTCCGTCTTGTTGAAACCAGGATGCAAGATACCCACAGCAATGTTTTTATCCTTGAATTCTTGTGAAAGTAAAACACTCATCATATTTGCGGCAGCCTTACTCATATGATGTCCATAATCTCCACCGGTAGGATTCTGAACTGTCCTCCAACTGATGGAACCTCCCTGTGATGTTATCATGGCGATAACAGATCCCTCCTTTAAAAGACCATTTTGGAAAAGATTTGCAGAAACACGTAGAGGTCCAACAGCGCAAATATCAATCATTTTAAGCTGTTCTTTGAAATTAAGGGAATTATCAGTGACCTTCTCTACGGGTTCATAAAAATATCCAGCATTGTTGACAAGAATATCAATAGGACCTCCTTTGATCTTGGATGCAATGGCCTCACAAGCTTCATCAGACGTTACTTCCACCCCTGTAATAATCTCATCTGGTTTCAAAGCCTCAAGTTCATCACTCGTAGAACGAACAAGAGCAACGAGCTTTCCTCCTTGTGCAACCAGCTCTTTTGCAAGCGCGAGACCGATTCCTCGGTTCGCTCCCGTGATTGCGACCCTTTTTCCCTTGATGTACGAGGGGTCATAGACAGAATCAATGTTTAGGTAACGTTCGTTGTTTTCAGCTTTTGCTCTAGCGAAACGAGCAGGTTGGTCAGGGATGGTGTAACGGCGTTCTTCGGACATGTTGAGTGCAGTGGAATGTGTACGAGAAAAAGTAGTAGGTGCGACGGTAAAGGCGGAAGACAATGGGATGTAAGCTACGGTAAGTGCAAGAGTCAGGGCTTTAGCAAGAGATGGCATATTTTAACGCAGCTCTGTAAGTATTGTTGAGTTCTGTTATTGAATGCCGCGCTGGTTGTTATTTGTAGAGTTGAGTAGTTGTTAGTTGCGTAGTTGTTAGTTGCCAGGTCACAGGTCACTGTGTGTGTGGGAAAGATCCAAAGATTTCCTTCCCATGGTGAAACACCCATGAAAAAGCCTTCTTCAGACCCATAGACTATTTTAGCTAACAAAGGAATTTGGCGAATTTACCTCGCGAGCGAACGGAAACTCCTTCGACGGCAGATTTCTCCTACTGCCTTAATTTTTGGTGAGGAAGTTGTGAACATTCTAATTACGTTGTAATTTATTGCTATTCAAAAATCATATATAAAATGAGTAACGGTGCTGGAATTCAAGAACTAATGGCTGCTGAAACACGTGCCTCTCAAATTGTAGCAGAGGCTAGAATTGGTAAGAATATTCCGTAAAAAAGAAGTAGTTACTACTTTCTATAGGCATGTGACCGATTGCAAGATGGATATATCTTTGCTCGTTCGATTCACCTAAAACTAACTCATTTCATCATTTATTACATCACAGGACGTGGAGCTCGTATGAAGCAAGCAAAGGCAGATGCTCAAGAACTTATTGACGCCTACAGGACGGAGAAACAGCAAGAATTCAACGCTTCTGTCCTTGCGTCTGGAGGAACTGGAGGATCCGCTTCTGCCCAACTTCAGGCTGATACCGAAAAAAATATCTCGGCCATGACAGGACAATTTGAGAGGAACAAGCAGAAATGTATCGATGTTCTTCTTTCAAAGTGCTGCGAGGTTAGTCTAGAAGTTCCAACTGCTCGTGTGCGTTCTACTCAAAAGATTTACGGTTAAGTAAGTAGCGCATATTCGTTATGGAGAAATATAATAAGAGAGTTTCAATAATTTAGTTAGATTTTAGCTTGGGCCTATATGCATATACAGTGTCACTGATGACACTGGTGGTTTTACCCTCGGAACTTGTACGAGTTTTGTTCTTATTTATAAAAAGAAACATATTATATATCCTTTTCATAAGAATATCTGTCATTGATTCGCATCGTAACACTCTGGTATACCTAAAGGAGGTGGAACACGTTCACATCTACCAAAGAGTTGGACAATATATTTATCATCTATCGCAGGCAAGGATTGATGAATGGTACGTTCATCTGCTTCCAACGTTATGGGATCGGCAGGAAAAAATATCAAAGCACTGCCTTGTTGAGGTTGCACTGTAAACCCCAATTCATCAAATTTAGTACCTCCTCCATTCTTGCATGTATTTAGATATGTAATGACGGTAACGACCCTTTGTCCACCAAGATCTTTCCATTCACTGCCTTTTGTGGGAGAGGCATCATTATGTTTCGCGAACAAGGCTCCTTGTCGATATTTCGTTATGACCGGTGCTTCCCATTTTCTCCAATCATGATTTGTTTCCATGGATGCTCTATCAACGAGTGTTTGAATGAAAGCAATGTCCTCTTCGGTGTTCAATGCAAGACTTTCACTAGTTCGTGATGAAGTATCTGCTAATTTCTGAAACAATTGTGTCACAATAAGTACTAAGAGGAACATGAGTCCTATTGATATAGCTATTGGAGGTAAAGCAACCATCAATGCCGTTTCTAGATCTATCGTCGATGAAGTTGTATAAAGACGAATCACCGGGGGTACACCCGCCACGACAGACAACACAGGTAGCGGCCAGAGTTTATCCACCTGAATACTAACCTTTGGAGCATTTGATTGCCTCATTTGTGATGGATCGGCATTATCTGCTTTCTCAATGTATTTTTCACATTCTTCTCTGGATAAGAAGTCACGAACGATGAAACACTTTGGATCTTGTGACAGAACTTCAATGTTTTTGTTACGAGGAACATTGGTCGATGATGGATTAGATGAGGAAAAGCATGTAGCCGACACAACAAAGGATGCAATAATGATATATCGTGTTGGATATCGAATCATATTTTAAAAAGTTTACACGTCATTCCAATTTTATATATGGTATCTATCGCATCTTTCATCATTGATTTTCAAGTTTCGAGTGAGAAATGATCCAGTGAAAGCACCGACACGGGTTACCCAGAAGGATTCGTTTGATCAGTCGACAGCTGACCAATGACATCATATCTAAACGCTACATGTAGTAGTTCTACTAAGTATGATATAATGAATACCTTCTTTTAATACTGATTTTAGAAGGAGAATTCAGCTTTTTCTCTAGAAAAAATCATACTATCAGTACTCTTAGCCACACCGATGGCAGTATTTCCGTTTTCACACTGACCGGTATAATACATTCTTGCACTACCATCGTCCAAACGAATCAAGTGAGGAGCACCAACGCCGTGACTATCCCATGATCCCTGTTCCCCAATATCTAACGCGACTCCAATTTTTTTCCAGTTACGAAGATCTTTGCTCTCAGCTGCTAAAATTCGATGTTTTCCATCTTTCTTCGATACGCCCTCATAATACATGATCCATTCATCTCCATCAACCCAAGCTCCAGTTGCTTCATTGTGCGTGGCTTTTCTGACAACACAACACCGAGCACAACCACCTTCATCCAGTGTTCCTTCTTCAGGTCTTATGGCCACACCCCTGTGCATCCATTTGAAACCATCATCAGACACTGCAACGCCAATTGATTTTTGTTTTGACCCCTTTAGCATAGTACTGTAAAACATATAAAAGTTCTTTTGAGCCGTACCAGGAAGACGTTCATCCTCTGGAGCATTGTTCACAACAACCTCAGGCCAAGCAGCGTACAATTCTTCTTCAATGTTAAGTCGACTTCCATCATCATCTCTCATACTTGTAATATATTTCATATTTGGATCATTTGCATTATATGGTGCAAAAACGGCATTCGAAGGATCGTCTCCTTCCACACGTCCAAACGTAACCCCATCTTGAGACAGTGCTACCCCAATTTTCATATTCATACCTTGAATAGTTGCCAGTTCCGCTCCAGGTATTTCTTCTTCAAGGTATTGGACCACTGAAGTCTCTTCAAAACTTCCACCCATGTAGTACATTAAATACACCCCACCTCTGAAAAGTTAATGTAGCATTAGAATAATAAACACACAATGCACAAGAATATAATCTAGAATTGATACAATTCAACTTACTCTGTCATGACAGCAGGCGTACTCATGGGAAGAAGTACCTGACCTAGTCCAACATGTGCCGTATCAAACCCCCACCAACTTTCATTATTCAATCCCAATGAGACTCCTGGATGATCTTCTGACTCACTTCCAATTTCATTGCGTTCCCACACGAGACCATTACGGGAGGTAGCTCTTCCAATACGACCAGTGCTCAAGGGGGGTAGTTTACCATCTGCATCAAGTGTCACACTACGACCATGATACCACATGACGTATTCAGATCCGTCCTCTGTGTCGCGAGCGTATCGATGAACCCTTGCTGCACCAATTTTTGCACTGTCAAATGCTGAATTCATATACAAATACAAACATGATTAGTTGGGAAGAATGATTTGTAAAAAAAAGTTTCTGACTGAGGTAAAGAGCATTTCTTTTTAAATATCAAGTGTCTTTTCATTCATCATTAGGATCCACACTTACCATCAGGATTTGACGAAGGTCGCAGAACAACATTAAAATCATTAGCAGCTTGAAGTTTTGAAATGTTTGAGCGAGAAGAGGAAACATGATTCACCCATGCTTCAGATCCAATGATTGAGGCGAGAAGTATTTGACCTATAAGTTTCATATCTAAAAGAAAAAGAAGAGTTTCAATATATATAATGAAAATGAAAGAAGATCAGAATGATGATGTGGAAGTGTGGGAAAGAAAGAAGAAACGAGAGAAAAATCTTTTTCTGTGTGTGTGTTTTCGAGTGTTTTTGCGCAGTTGAAGATCTTCCTAAACACACATGGTGGATCTATCCACAGGAATGACTGTAACTGTATCTACTACTGTGAAACCAAAGAAGAAGAAGACCCACACGAAATAAATATTACCATGCTTCGAAATTTGTGTATAATTCTTAATTTCTCCCAGGTTTTTAATGTTATATCAATGGAACTCTCATCTGGTATTTTTTTCAAATTCTTTTCTCTCTCTTCTCTTTCTCTAAAATCATATGGTATGTGAAAACGATTCCTTCAATGTCGTCAAACCTATATTGCCTTAATCCTTCTTATCAGGGCATTCCTTGGCAATATGACCATCTTTGCCACAGTTGTAGCAAACCTTCTGATTGGCAGGCTGGGGACAGTCACCAGCAATATGCCCAGTCTTACCACAGTTGTAGCACCTGCGGAAGGACCTCCTTTCCTGGTTGATTTTATCTCTTGCGTCTCCTTCAGCTCTTGGAGCAGTACAGTCTCTTGCACGGTGTCCAGTCTATATCATGTGTAAGTGTATGAAATAAATTTGATATTGAGGAACCGTTTGTGATAATTCAATTCAGTATCATGATTTTAAAAAATACGTACCCCACCGCAATTGTAGCAAACTTGTTCAGTCTTTCCACTCATCTTTCTATTTGATTTTGTATCGATGTTCTACGATCTAAAGTTTTAAAAAAAGGGATGAAAAGGTTTGAGAATCAATTCAGAATAGACAAAGATCCAAAAGGTGTCAAGATGCACAAAACTGATGGAATCATCATGTGCATCCACAACCGATTTTCCTTTTAAGTATATATGGATTAGGTCCTTTGATTAACTTTAGAAAGTTCCGTCGTTCGAGAGGGAGTTGCGATAAAAGGGATTGATATCAACACATACACATGTTTAATTCCGAACTCACCTTCACAGCAATTTCTTTTATGAGAGAGATTTTGGGAGGACAGCCAGCATCTGGCATCCAGAAACTTCTGGGAACAGTACTCATAACCGGTTACTATCACGGAGCACCAATCATCTCGAAAGACACGCCACCAGCCACCAACCACATTGTTATCACCACGCGGGAGACATTTACACTCACAATTATTCATATTCCCTTGTTCCATTCATCAATTCACCATGACTACGAAGAAATACACTCTATTTAAAGTTCAAGATGGAGCAGTACCCCCATGTGCATTTTTTGCCTCCCCCCAGGGCTGTAAGAATGGTGACAAATGTAAATTTGCTCACATTCTTCCTGGCTCTTCTCCCCCCGCTGTATCGCGCAGCACCAGTAGTAATCAAGTCAGCAATGACAAGCAACACTCAGTGTCTTCTTCAGACATTAGTTCTGAAAGTGAGACTGAGGATATTCCCATCACTAGCAAAACGAAAAACGCCCCTCCTGCTGCCCCTCCCGTAATTATTGACCCCTTCAGTGACCCATTCTGTTCTCCTGGAGTCAATCCCGCCGCTGCTCATTCTCAACCTGCAAAGACTGAAAGTGCAAAGAAACGTAAAAGAAATGAGGATAAGAGCAAGCTTACCCCACTCAAACAGAATGTACCTGAAACTGTAGCGTCGAACAATACCCCAACAGCAACCTCTGCGAGCAAGAAGGAAAAGAAAAAGGCCAAGATTGTCGAGAAACAATCTAGCTTTCGCGACTTGGATCTTCCTGTCGCCTCCTTTTCCATCCCCAATATCCCTGGTACTGAATCTAGCAGTCCAATCCCAACTTATGCTTCCTTGGCACAGAAAGCTGTAAAACCTTCTATTCCAATCCCATGTTCCACACCTGAAGGGTTGAAATGGCAAAATGCCGTCCTCGAAACCCGAAAAGCCCCAAGATATGCTTCTGACTTTGATTTTCAGCGGATGAAGCAGCAAGATATAGACAATGGTATTCATAAGTATTGGATCAAAGCTCGTCCATTTGGTGACTGGTGCAAGGGTAACCCTCACGCCATTGCTATTGATTGTGAAATGTGTGAAACCAAATGTCCAACAACTGGGGCATCGAATCATAAAGCTCTTTGTCGATTGTCAGTTGTGAACGCTGTCAACCCTGAAGAAGTTTTGATTGATACTTTGGTCAAGCCTGATTGGCCAGTCGTGGATCATAGGTCCAGGATCAATGGTATACAGAAGGATCACCTGGAAGAAGTTGCGTTCACTCTGGAACATGCTCAGAAGTTTATGATGGCACTTTGTTCGGAAGAGACAGTTATCATAGGACATGCAGTACACAATGACTTGGCAGCATTGAACATGGAGCATTACTGCAATGTTGATTCTGCATTCCTATTCACTGTCAAGGATGAACCTAATGCCACGCCTAGTCTTCGTGATCTTGCCATGGGTGTTTGTCAGCGTGAAATGCCGGATACTCATGACTCTGTCAATGATGCCAGAGTTGCACTTTTGTGCTTAGAGGAAGGATACCTGAAGACGAATGGCAAGCCGGAACCAGTTCCACGTTCTTTCCCCCCAAAGAAGAGATCAAGTTGCGAGCTTCTTGTTCATAGGATCCCTAAAGGCCTCACACCCGAACATATTCAAAAAATGTTTTTAACGCATTCCAAGATTCAAACAACTGAAGTCGCAGAGATTGAATTTGGTAAAGATAGCGGTAAAACATTGGCTACATTTGCTAGTGCAGAACATGCTAATTTGGCATTTAAGGCAATCGAAGGAGAGGAGAAACCCGATAAGACTGGAAGAATGCAAAAGCGCATATATTTGAAGATGGGTGGTTACGTTCAGATTCGCAGAATGGTAGCTCCTAAAAAGAAATAAAATTTGTTTATAATTAGAACATTACTCACGATTGTCACTCTTTTCTTCGGAAGCCACTCGAATAGCTTCGGGGCGACTGCGAAGTAAACTAAAAATTGTAAATAGATCCCCCTTTCGACCCTTCACAGCATCTTTTTGTAGAGAACCGACGCCAACTGCCGCCGCAAGCATGAACGGGTAGAGTCCAGTTTCTTTATCTACTCGGATCAATGAATCCGGATACCCACGTTTCAATTTTTGAATCCCTTCTCTCCATCTCTTACCACTAAGAATTGCAAGATTTATTGGTATTCTTCCTTGCGCAATCTCTGGATTGCCTTTAGTTGCATCTGCACCAGCTTCTAGTAACACTTGTATAACTGTAGGTTGGTTAGGCTCGAAACCATCGTCAATGTCATCGAGGTCAACGGCATCTTCAGAAGCTCCATTGTTATTGTCATTTTCCTCTTCATCATGGACGAAGTCATCCATGCAATAGCCTTCATCACTTAAATCGTGTTCTTTATATACTGGGGCCATTGCTGCAATCATGAGTGGATTGCGTCCCGATTCATCGAATTGTTCTAATTGTTCAGGATAAAGAATTGTTGCAATTTTAACGACCGCTCTTGGACAGTCTGCTAGAGCGGCTGCATGTACCATATACGGCATTCGCCAGTTGAATAATATTGTACCTAAATCGCTTGAGACATGGCTCGCACCAGATCCTCTAGTTTCCAAAATCTGTACTTGTTCAAGGCCTGATATCTCTGTTTTTCTCAGAGTATCTGAAACCCCTGTGACTGCTGTTGTTGCCGCGATGGAATCTGACATTCGGTGGACTTTTGAATTCTCTTCATAAATATCTGGAGATTGCAGTAAAGATGCGCCAGAGTTATTCCTTATGATGTCGTCGCATTCTTCCATTCCATTAAAATCTTTGCTGCTACGCCGACACTTCGCAACATTTTTACATTCTTCCTCTATCATGTTTTCACAGCATTTTCCACAGCATCTCTTAGCGTCTGAAGTTGGACAAGTAGTATCGTATACTGCAGTTGAAACGCTGTTACAACAATTTTTTCGTTCGGATTCTACATCAAATTGGCAGATTTCGTCCAAACAACCACAGTAACTTGCTCTCAACAACAATTCAGTTTTTTCCCAAGCTTCCGCCAACTCCCCTCTAACATCTGCTCGTTCATTCACATTTTCAATAAGTCTGTCTCCTAAAATTACATAATACCTGACCCATAATCTAAGCAATGGTGTCAACCCTTCACAATCTCTATCATGTACCACGGCAGGATTTGATCGAAGCAATACCTCAAGGACATCTATTGGGGCACCACATCGACATGCAGCATGTAATGGTGTATCTCCATCGAAATCTTTCATACTTGTTACTAATTTTGGATCAAGACTTTCATCTAAAAGTGTGCGCACAACTTCAACTGATGCATGTTGACATGAGACGGTTATATGCATCGGATTCATACTACTAGTTCCTATCATCGTAGCTGCAGCAGGGTAGGCGCGGATCAATGCCTGAATGATAGTTAGAGGTGCATCGAGATCGCATGCTATATGAAGTGGAGTTCTGCTCTGCATTCCAATGGATTTTGCTTCATTCGGATGAAATGATAAACGTGCTAACGCCCCTGGCCAATCATAAGACTGCACTAGGGTAAGCAAATCACTCCCTTGGTCTACACTGGGAAGCAGATATGGTAACGAATTGAACTCTCCATAAGATAATAAATTGGAAGAATATTCTGAATTTCTTTCTCTTTGACCCGTGTCTTGTGATGGATCTTCATAATCATGAATGTATTCAGGTGAGTACAGAGAATCCAACCTAGATTGTGGCATATGCAATTGTTCGTGCTGGGGCGATGTCGGCCCTCTTTGAGGCGCATATTCTTGATGACCTGAAGTATTTATTATATGATCCATGGATCGATGGTTATTTGACCCCAAGTCATGATTGTACCCGTTTTGAGTTGCATCCTCCTGCAATCTACTCAGGAGGCCATCTTTGCGGTCTGGTGTATTCGCCATAGAAACGAAGAATTAATACTACACGCCTTCCTTTAACTTCCAAAATTGAACGTCGTTTCAAAATCTATTCAACGTTAACTCTTTATTTACCAGCGTGATTTTGACAAGCTCTTTCTTTTTTTGCGGTGTGAGAGAGTTTGAAGTTTGAAGTGTGAAGTGTAGTGAGAGGTGATCCGTACAGACGGAAGTGATGCAGTTGATGACGTCACACTGAGCACACACACAGGCTATTTGAATTCTTACAAGAGAAAAAGTAGACAGACACTGCTATTACACACACGATGATTTCAAGCACACAAACACATTTTATGTAGATATATTTGAATGAATCAAAAAACTTTGTAATTAACTGTACTCGTAACATTTCCGTTTATGTACTTACTTTTTACAATGTTTCTCTCTTTGCAGAACGAGAGAAAAGGATTTCAATGAGACATATTTGGTCCAATTTTTTGTCTTCAAGAATATTGTATTTCATGTTTCTTTCTATATATTTCATACATATTGAACTGCAACCAATATGTTGAGATTCTAAAAGAGAACAGCCTCACGACATGATTCATCAAAGTAAATCATCATCATCATCGTCGTCGTCATCCGAATCAAATGCATATTTCTTTCTTTGAATATTAATATTCGTTGGCTGACTCTGTTTTGCACCTATTCCTTCCAACATTTCAATCAATTTCCCCTCTGAAATTCTAGAATCAAGTTTACCACTCATCGCCATGGATACAACAAGTGCTTCTACTGCAGATGATTTTTTAGCATTGACAAGCTGTTTTGGGTTTTGGGATGAAAGTAAAAAAAAGGATCCCACAGCGATTCGATGGAATATGGATCATTAGAAGAATATGAATTATATTTATAAATGATAAATTCAAAGCCAATGGTACACACCTTAATTGTGCCTAATCGAGCAAAAGCTTCAGGAGTTAAAGCTTGCTCGAGTATGGCTCGCCGTTGTTCTTCCTTGGCCAGTTTCTGCGCTTGTGCCGCATCTTGTGCTCCACCTGATCCTCCTGCTCCTGTTGGATCAATGGAGGAGAAACCATCGGGTAATTCATCTGGACTGAAATTAGCTTCCATTGTTCTTATTTATTTTTGAAATTGTAGTGATGGATGCAAAAACAGTGGAGTGTTTCTACAACCACCGGGCAACCCCAACGAAAGGTTTTGAATTTTGGCGCGAGATTTATTCTTCCCCAGGCTGAATGGCTACACGACAAGACGATGACCTTGACACAGAACTGCAACAACTGAAAAAATATAAATACGTCTTATGATACGTATTAGATGAAAGCATAAATGGTAAACATTGGAAAATATAAAGAAGAATATCTCCTTCAACGAGCAGAGGAGATTGTAGTGACCAAAGTTTCTGGATCTAGAGTTTTTAATACAGATGCAGAAGCTGCTGTGCCAAGATTCGATCCTCAAGGTGAGTTCGTTTTGAAGTTTAATTGCGATGATACCCATTTTCACTTTGATTGAGTTATTTTATGTACAAGAGAAAGTCATATGAACTGGTCAATCTGGCGTTCATGATATTTTTACAATGTTGCTCACCAATAATCATTTTTCACACTGTATATTTACATATGAACTATGCGACATGCGTGTATAGAAATAAATCTCGGAGACATGCTAGGAAAGGGTGGATTTTGCACGGTATCAGAAGTCAAGAAAGTGAAATTGTTGAACGGAGCAGCTAATTCAACTCCAACTATTTCATTTCAAAATTCTAGAGTTGTCGTTCAAGACAGAAGCTACATATCATCGAATTATTTACGAAACAATGATGCGCGCTATGCGATTAAAACCTTGTCTCCTTCACTAATGAATGATCCAGAAAGATTTGTTGCGGGAGTTATTGATCTTGTGATTGAAACCAAGTTCTTAAGCATCATTCGACATCCAAATATTGTCAAAATGAGGGCAATCTCTAGCTCTTCACCCTTTTCAATTGGATATTTTATTGTATTGGATAGATTATATGACACCATGACGGATAGACTTCAAGCCTGGAAGAATAAGCGAAAAAAGATTACTGGATCTGCTAAAGTAAGAGATCTGAAAGGTGAAAAGAAGAAAGAGCTTTGGGTGGATAGATTAATCGTTAGCTACGACCTTTGTATGGCCCTGAAATATTTACATGAAAATAGGTGAGAATGCAATACTCAAAGTTTCTATACAATGGAATTAAAATCTTTTCTCACAAAGGTCACTTACCATCAAATCAAAGTATTGTGTATCGTGATTTGAAACCAGACAATATCGGCTTTGATATCAGGGGTGATGTCAAGATATTTGACTTCGGTTTAGCTAAAGAAATGCGATCAGAAGATATGGTCAGTGATGATCTGTATGACATGTCTGGAAATACAGGCTCACTGCGATATATGGCCCCTGAAGTTGCTCGGCGTCTACCTTACAATCGAAGTGTTGATGTTTACAGTTTTGGTATTCTATTATGGCAAATATTGTCACTGCAACAGCCGTTCGAAGGTTATGATGTTGAAAAGCATTCAAACAAAGTCGTTTATGGAAGTGATAGACCAAAGTTAGATACAAAAAGGTGGTCAACTGAGATTTGCAACCTTTTGTCACAATGCTGGAGTTCTCACATACCAGAACGACCAGATTTTGAAATTGTGGCGTATACGTTGAAAAACGAGTTCAATCCTCTCATAACTGATGCAGAAGCAAGCATGCTGGATATTTCCAATAAAACTGCGAAGTCCATGGAAGCATGATGAATATAACTATATAAAATGAGAAGCGTTTCTATTAGATCTATTTATTTTCTATTGTGTATTGTGTATCTC
>Ga0213868_10001637_pt1 | contig 21650 bp, 13 predicted proteins | sample PICome_9_FD_160087 | JGI IMG/M metagenome (GOLD analysis project Ga0213868, IMG submission 160087) | Coastal seawater microbial communities near Pivers Island, North Carolina, United States - PICO127 | ecosystem: Environmental > Aquatic > Marine > Coastal | place: USA: North Carolina...
CGCTTGTTTCGTTGCTGTACCGTCTATCTGTACTAAGAGCTTCCATTTTCGGCTTCAATATTGACCTAGGGGCCTGTATAGGGTACGAAGGGGACATGAAGTATGCAGAGGGGGTGTCGGCTGAGGACTCCATTCCAACAGTGTGAAAGTTGCCCATCATGTAAGGAGAAGTGAGAGGAGGCAGGCTGTTTCCGTAAGGAGTCGTTGGGACTGCACCAAAGCTACCTTTTTGAGAGGAATTGGTACCTCCTCCAGATGAATGAGAATAAGGCATATTGGGATGGTTCGACTGAGATCCTTGGACTGTTTGATGGAAGGACGGGTGGCTGTAACTGTGGTTCCCCGTGCCTCCACTCGGATATGTTTGAGACATGTGATCCAAGTTAGATGACGGATCAACAGATTGACGCTGTTGATTATAATTTGTGCCTTCGCTATTCATTAGAAAAAAATTGGCTAAAGAAATCAATGATAATAATAATGAAGGTACAAGTTTGGAATATAGTCACAAGGCACAGTTGGTGTGTGTGTGTGTGTGATTGTGTGTACGATAGCCATGTGTTCTCTTCGTAGGCTACAATTTGCCGTTCCCTATTTTCAAATTTTGTTAGTCCCATGAAGGGCTGATTGTGTTCGCCAAATTATACACGTGCAAACAATGTTGAACGCGAGAAACGCCGCGCAACGGCTACATCAGCCCCTTGAATCCCGTGAAGGGCAATATTAATTTAAAATTGTATCAGCATTCACCCATTCCCACGATTCAAAAATATCAGGGTTAGGGTTGCGGTCCCAAGGGAAGAAAACATGAGGAGAATCAGTTAAATTAGTAGATTGATGAGACTCTTCTCTCTGAAAAAAATAGGTCACTGTCCAATTGTCAAATGCCGGAATTTTGACCCTTGTGTGTCGTCACTCATCACATATTTTACAAAAAGTGACACATACACATAAGTGTATGAGCTGAATCTACCATGGGATGCAGCAGTTCCAAACCAGATATCCTACAAATAAAGGATGGAGACGGTAAAGACTTTCTTGAAAAGTATGCTGTCGGGAAAATATTAGGCTCTGGCGAATTCGGAGTTGTGAAACTTGTATATTTGAAAAATGATCCAGTTGCAGCACCCTTTGCCTGTAAAATGTTAAGGAAAGGTATGCAATTTAAGGACAATACTTTATACAGTGCCATCAATCCGAAAGTTCTTCGACTTGAATGTATGATTTTAAAAACTCTTGGTGGACAACATCACAATCTTAACCTGGAAGGTTTGTATGAATCATCTTCGACAATTTATATTGTCATGGATCATTGTGCTGGTGGTGATATGTTTCAGTATATTTCTCAAGTCTATGGGCAGGATGGTCTTAGGACTGAAGACGTAAGTCGCATTTCATTTCAGCTCTTGGATGCAATTAGCCATTGTGCCAAGTATGGAATTATCCATCGTGATATTAAGCCTGAGAACATCATGTTCAAGTCCTTGAACAAAGATGCACCGTTGCAACTCATAGATTTCGGTAGTGGAACCATGGCATCAGACGCAGATGTTCAGATTGAATCTAAACCAAAACCAGAAGAGCAATCGGACGGTTCCATTCTGGACAGCTTTACAACCTTTGCTGGATCAGCATTTTATATCTCACCTGAGATGTTTCAACGGCATTACACGTTGAAGACGGATGTTTGGTCTGCTGGTGTTACTATTTATGTGTTGGTCGCTGGATACCCCTCCAAGGATTTACAAAAAGCTTTTAATCGGCTTCAAGAAGATGCAGAACCAATGAAAAGGATTGAAAAAATAAAAGCCTTACCCAATATGCCGAAAGAGATGCCAGCTGAATTCTTTGAGATGCTTGGTCAGGTTTTAACTGTGAAAGCCAAAAATCGAGCCATGGCAAAAACCGTTCTGAACTGCGATTTTATTCGATTCCACATGGACCACAGCAAACAGATGACATCTAATTCATTGTCAGAGGGGAAATCATTTGTTGTTACTGGTGCTGCTAGTGCACACATACAGAAGATTGAGTATATCAAGTTTGAACGATCCGTATCCACGCTTCTGGCTACCATGTTGATTCGCACAGACTTGAAAACTCTTCTTGCCAAGATTGATCTTGTGATCACTTCTTCTCCAGTACAGTTCACTGAAGAGATGAAAGCCAACAAGAAGAGACTACAAATCATTAAGATTCAAGACCTGATAAATATTCTGAAAGAAATGAAATTAACTGAAGTGTAAGTGTCTGAAGCTTTCAGATGAGATTACTGAATGATTGTGACCTATGACTAACGATTATTTTGTGTATGTTACTCTTTAGCGCGGATATGATTCGAGAACAAGCTCATGGCTCTAATTACCTTGAATATGCATATCATGTAGCTTTACTTAGACAATTTTATACTGGTATTGATGAGGCCGAATCATCAACGTCCGGCGGAGGAAATTTTTCAAGTGATCTTGACACTAGCATGAATCGAAAAATGAAAATCTGGCTGGATAAGAAGACTTACGTCAAAGACTCATCTCTTGATGAAAGTACACCACGTAGTCAACATGGAAACAGTGTTCATGGATCAAATGTGTGGGGTACATTGAAAAGACAAATGGAGACGAAGCAAAAACTTGCAAAGCTCAATTCTAAGGGTAGTACTCCGGACCTTCTCTCACTCAATCAATCTGCACATGTTTAAAAAATTAAATTGTATCCTGAGGATGTTTCTCTTTTGATGAAATCATTTTTTAAAATCTCTCTAGTTGGAACATTCAACCATTTTTATATTTCAATTGTGGATGATTGATACAATCGACCAAAGAAGAATAACAATGCCAATGGCATGATTCTCTCTAAAACATCGTAAATGAGACCTTGTTAGTACTAGTCGTTATTCTGACTACGAATGAATCTACGACTTCGTCATTACAATACTTGCTTCTTCCGAATGCCGATAACTGAATACCTTAGTTTCGTTTCACAGTTCCTCGATTTATACTAAACACCCTAAATTGTATTCATGAGATTCACAACGTCTCTAGCTGAGCCAGTGGTAGTGCTTTTGACAAACAGTCCTGCAAAGTCGCAGAAGCTTTTCTCGAAATTGTTTAGCGCAAAGCCATTACCATTGGAGAGTCACAAAAAATTCGGAAATGACAAATTAAGTCAAACCTTCAAATCTCACTCAGCCTCTTCGATGGATGGCGAGGGATGCATTTTTCACTTTCTGTCACTGCGTGATACAAAGGAAAATGTTTCCATTTCCACGCACCACTTATCCCTTCTCAGTATTCTTGATATCGAAGAAAAGTGTGCCAATTCAAATACTTCGATACAACATGCACGGGACTTATTGGCTACAAGAATTGAGAAAAGTACAAACTCTTTCATACTGCGTCTCAAATTGATGTTTTTCAATTTAATTGATAGAACAATTACTGCTGAAGACCTTCTAGGCATGAATGACGTTCAAGTGGAACGAAAGTCAATAACGATGGAAGGACAATCATCGTTCACCAAAAATGAATCTGAAAATACCACCTGTGCAAAGAATTTATTGAACCCTAAATATTTGAAAGAAATTGTCTTACCGTATGACCCAGATCACTCTTCCATGATGGCTCGTCTTGAAACATTGAATTGTTCTGTGATAAAACCTGGTCTGTACAAGTTTGGAAATTTGGCTATCCGGCCTTTACCGATTTGTTCGATTGATATAAACTTATCACCACCAACCCTTGTGTTTCGATGTCAATCACTAGATCAGATTGAGAAGGATTTATGTACGGACAATAACCTAGATTCAGGATTACTGATAAAACTTCACAAGGTAGGACGTAACAGCACAAATCAAGGTCAATTATTGATTGGAAGTAATGCTTTTGATGGCAATCTTGAGCTCAGATATTGTGAAACCGCTAGTTATTCCTCGTTCTTTGCCGAAGCTCAAGCTTCTCTTATGGCTTCCAGTCTGGAAGACTTACAGAATGTGAACGTTCTCCTTGAAGGAGGGCAAGTAAAAAATACTGATTCTAAAATTATGGACAAACAAGACCAACATACGAGTAAGTTAGATACTATGAACGGTCTCGGTGATTGCTGGAAGGAATTCAGAGTTAATATACAGCGTCCACGGGGATTCTTAAAAGGATCCAAATATAAGCGAGTGGCGAAAGCACCTGATATACCCTTCGAATAAAATCATACTATTTACAGAGACTGTTTGTCTCCTTTAAATATTCTATATTCAACTGTTCCGTCCCATGCTGCTGTTACCGCCCCACCAAATGTAGCCATATTTGTTCTTTCGCTTTGTCCAAAAGTCTCAAAGCATGAGATCTTACTTTTATGGCTAGTTTCATGAGCATTGATAAGTGCACCTGTCACTGCATCCCACTCTCGAATCCAGCCATCCACACTAGCACTCATAATATACTTATTCAGCTTGCTGTCGCATGATAATGCTCCCTTTGCCAAGAAGACTGGACCGGACATTTCGTTGCAATGATACATCTCAGCCATAGGTTCTCGGTAGATTTGAGTTCTTGATTCTGACTTAGAGTTCAAATCATTCTTTTCATTGATAGTTTTCATCATACGAAAGTCCCAAGTTGCAATTTTGCCATCGGCACCAGCACTTGACATCCAGTTCGTGTTCCTAGACTCTAAATATAAATCCGAAATAGGGCCATTATGTGCTCTGAGGATGCATTGTGGCGGCCCTGTAATTCGCGTATCCCAAAGAGCCATAGACCGATCTGTTGAGGCAGAGAGGACAGTATTACGACCCCAAAACTGGCAGTTTGTCACCCAACCTGAATGGCCATGCATAGTGTGTAAACAGCGCCCACCACTCTGACTAGCCAAATCCCATAATTTTAATGTACGATCAGCGGCACCACTAAGCAAGCGATCGCCATGCCATGCCGTTTCAGCACAAAGAATGCGACCACCGTGGCCCGCAAGAACATCAAGCGTCTCGCCAACTCTTCTCGTGTTTCCGGAGAACAACGTTCGAGAGGTCTTGACACCAGTAGAACTACGAACATTACTACGATCTATTGATGGTCTCAAAGACCAAAGTTTAATCAGGCCATCGTTGCCACCAGAAATAAGACTATCTGGACGGTATATCCTTGGAGGAATAGACATGCATGTCACTCCGCCGCGATGTCCACCAAGTATCCTACCATATTTAGATTCTGATTTTTTCTTACGTATATGAGCTGAAGAGTTGCCACTGGAATAAATTTGAACATCATAGGTTGGCACGGCGGCGTCCACATCATCATCTTCCATATTATCATGTAGCGCGCTATGTAGATCCCAAACATTCAGAATCCCCCCGTTAGTTCCGGCTACCAAGTGGTATCCTTCAAAGTTATGAGATGACGAGTTAAGTTTCTTTGGCAAACTATCCTGATCCAATCCAGCTCCGGCAGACGTAGCCAAACAACTGATTGCACCAATGTAAGTATCATCGTGGGGTGAATTTCCAAAACTCGATAAGGAATGACTTTCGCGGATTTCCAGACGGAATCCTTTCAGAGTTCCATTACCATCCGTTTGCTTTGGAGCAATATAGGGATTGGCGACAAATATGCTTCCATCGAGTCCTCCACTCACTACAACAGAGCTGGACACACATGACAGTGCAGTAATTGGAGCGGTGGTTCCTGGAGATGTATCAGCACTAGGGTGTGACCATTTTATTTGATCCCACAGGTTGTGGGTGTGATTGATATCTCGATTTGAATCCAGACTTCGATGACCTTCATTATCCTCTAGATTATCAATATCATGTTCTTCAGAAATGACGTCTTCACATTTTACAGCCAAACGGCGGGCAAGTGTTAAAAGTTTCTGCTCTCTATCAGTTGTATGAAATTTCTGATATGCAATCCGAGAGGCAAATCTGGCCAAGGTATCTGCAGGCATTCCGTACCCCAACATTTCGTATAGAGTCGACACAGCTGCTTCGTACTCATCGCTTTCATTGGATTCAACTAATTTATCACCCTGCTTATCCCTTTGTCTGTCATGCTGATGTATCAAGAGGACCCTGTCCCATAGTTGCATATCGGAATAAATTTTGTGACGTGCTAGTCGTTTTGTCATGTAAGCTATTTGCATTTGTTTGTCAACAGTACAAAAGCCAGTTGTATGAATAATGAGTCGATATGCCGATTCATAGTCCTTTTCTTTGGCACAAGTCTCTAACATGATCCTGCACAGTTTATACAAGCAATCAAAAACCAACTGATGAAGTCTTGACGTTCCAACTTCACTGTTGGTACCACTTGTTCTACGGTCATTTTGCAAACGAGCTAACCCGAAAACATATGAACAAGACGTAAGATTTAGACGACCTGGTAATCTGAATCAAGATAGATGGCGATGTTTCAAGATAAAAACTTACATCTTTGGCTCAACACTGAAATCAAAAATCTCTGAGCTGAAGCGTTTCTCATCGCATTTTCAACTTCAGTATCCATTTCAAGAAAGACTGGATCAATTATGCAATCGATATCTTCATTCTCTTTTTCGACAATTTCATACGCTCGTTCAATAAAACGCTTTATAATGGCTCTTTCATCCACAGCAGATATATCACGCTGACTGAATCCACGACCAAGATTTCTTTTCGACTCCTCAGCCATCTCATCACTTCTGACGTTTCCGATTAATTTGGTGAGATCAAGAACGCTTTTATGATAATTCTTAGTGATAGCATTAGCTTCTTCTTCGTCTTCAACGTCGCCATATTTCGCTTGATGAACTTGTTTCCAGGCATTGAATTTCCGTTCTCCAAGAACTTCCTTTAGGTGAATTTTGTCCCACAATACTGAAGGACTATGTCTCTGTAACTCTAAAATATCAATTTTGAATAGCTCTTGATAAATCCATGGCCGCTGTTCGAGTTCCATTAATTCCTGCAAGGATAGCTGGGATGATGTCTGATTTCCATCACCAACCTGGATGCCTGTCAATTTGACGTCTTCTCTTCGTAATTTACGGTCGTTTTGAACCACTGGTTTGAGTAGAGTTGACGTGAAAGAGGAAAAATATGCGAAGTCATCATTTGTTGTCATCATCGCATCAAACGCGTCGTTGATGTTTTCGCTCAACGAAGTAATGCTATCATGAACATGGTATGTTGGAATATTATCTTCCATCATCTGTAGACTTTCTGTGAGGCGATACATAGTATCACGATGTGCAGATGTACCGAACGCAGTAGCCAGATAATCGTCGTCATCCTGCTTTGGAAACGATTCCATTATCTCATGAAAGAATTTATACATATCAGAGTCCAATCGCTCCAATAGTTGATGAAAATGCTGACTATTTACTAGTCCAGAAAGAAATCTTTTTGATCGCGGAGACAACATTTTCTGTTTGTTCAGAATAGATGATGCTGGCTCACCAGTTACAGATGGCGGCATCAGTCGTTCTTCAAAGAGAGCAGGTGCTTGGCGAAGGAAACGATCGCGATTAAATACTGGTTGACTTGCAGACACGAAGAACAAACACTCTTCATATCCTCGAATTAGGCTACACACTTGATGCGCCACAGTGATTCTAAATTCTCTTTCAGCAAGACTTTCTCCTTCTAGACGAGGAAGATGGTGCGAATCTGAAAAGTGAGATGTTCCATACTGTTCTTGTAATTCTTCATCTTCGCGAAGCAGCCGGAAGGTAGCTTTTGAAATATTACTTGATATTGCAGCCGGAAGAGGTGTAGGGGCAATAGACTCATCATTGCTTCGCCTACCATCAAAATAATCGGAAGATGAGAATCCATTATCTAAATCTACAACTACTACATCTACCAAAGCCGCTTTGTCAATCCACTTCATATTGCATGATGGTACACCAATGAAGTAAGATATAGGTGCTTCAACCATTTCTAACATGGATACAGGTAGAACGGGGATAAATGGATGTTGCCATTGAAATGGATACATTAAACTTGTGATCACTTCCCCCACCATGGATAAATTAGTTATGTCTGCTGAGTGAATCAATATTTTACATTCAGTCAAAACTGCCGCAAGAAGTGCAGTCAATCCTTCTGCTCCCAACAGCCGGCATACTGATGTGAGCGAAGCACCGTGTGGTAACGCAGGTAAACCACCTATTGGAGGCAGAGAAATAAGTAATCTCTCTCCGTCGCCACTTAAAAACGGGATGGTACAGTTCACCGTGCTTGGTATAGGCCGTTGATAATTAAGAATGAGGCTCATGATGTCACCATGAACTGCCGAGCGAAGTCCTCCTGATGCGGCCAATTTTTCACAAAGGCGAAGTAGCAAGGCCTCCAAGACCCCTATTATAGGTAGATTACTTGTCATACATATGCCAAGTGGACACCACAACTTAACTTCTGAATTTTTATTCGACTTCCTTTCATCATGATCAAGTATTTTCTCTTCCGTGGGCACAGGGGCGTAAAATCGAATAACAGCACCGTATGTTTTATTAATACTTGATCCATATTCATCGGAGTTTGAACTCAACACCCACCACATGAAGGAACTTGTGCAATTTAGACATGCGTCAAATGCTGCGATAGATGATGCCATAGCAGGCGGTGATGAGGCAGAAAAGCGCTTGATATTCATGTTCATATGAGTCGGTGGTTCAACTCCTCTCCATAACTTACAGCCCTCGGGAAAACACCACCACTCAATCTTGTTAGGAAGACTGCAGTCTCTACCATTAGATTTGTGTACATCATTCGCTGGAAACTGCTCCAAAATATCGCATTCAGGATCACTCTCTAACCAACCTAATTTGTCTTCAGTATATCTCACATTACCAATATCCTTTGGACCAACGACGCATATGTAGTCTATAATACCTGGTTCTAAATAAGGACCATTCAATTTTATGGCCTCATTCTCTTCGTTTTTCACCTTATCGATCGCACTAAGATTTTCCTGCTTTTTATTGACTGATGTAGAACTATCAACTTCTTGTTTCAAAAATGTAGAATTATCTATAGGAACCGTGGCATCCTTTTCTGTGGGTATTGACACAATGAAATTAGGATCTAGCTGACTTTCTTTGATACCATAGGTTTGATTTTCAACCGTATCTAAAGTTTCTGGCGTACTTAAGCAAATCTCTAGCAATGCCGATGGATCCCGGAAGGAAAGCGATCTTCGTTCCGTACTATCGCCATGGATTTGGTTGGGTTTGCTAGTGAGAGCATCAAATCTATACCATTTCTCTACCTTTGGTACTTCATCTTCAAGTGGGAGATTGGATATTGGTATTATTATTGTGCCAATTCTCATATCTTCTTCCTCTTCTACTTTGGCCTCATCCTCTGAAACCAAAGCAGTATCCTTATCTTCGTCATCCTTGTGATCCACAAGATATTGTGCAACAATAGCTGCTCTATGAGCCTTTTCCATCCCTTCATAATTAATACGATGTTTGACAGGTGATGAATGACCACTGGTGCTGCGACTTCTTCGTTCCGCCAATGTTTGTCTTCCCTTTCTCCACAACGCTCGAAAACCTTTGAGTCCTTCAATCTCCAAATCGTCATGTGATGCCAATGTTGTACCAGGAACTTGTAATGTTGTCTTTATCTTTGTATTATCATAACGGGAATCAGACGTAGACGCAGAAGTTGTAGTAGTAGTACTACTACTATCCGATCCAATGGATGGTACTACTGCTCGTGTGCACAATTCAATGGCCACAACCGTTTGGAGAGGCAATTCAACATCATCCCATCTCATTTCTTCATGCCACTCCATCATTCCATTATCTTTCTTAGACAGTATTTTACCAGAAGTATACTTCACTTGACCAACAGTTGCACAATGAATAAGTGATTTATGATTCTGAAAGTCAGCAAGAACACCTGTCGATAAAGCCAGTGATGACTGTGGCATTTTCTTCGATGCATCATCTTTGGATCGTTCATAGTCCGCTCTTCTTAAGAGTGCAGATGACATTTCTAATTCTTGTAATTCTTTTGGATCATGAATAGTAATAAGACCCACTTTTATCACAGGACAAAACGGAATCGATGGTGCGATATTGGACGGCATATCGACCAGACTGTTGATTTTGATGCTCAGTGACCATTTTTCATCTTGAGACTCTCCTGAAGAGCTGCTCTGACTGTCTTGACTGGCATGATCACTCATTTCTTCATCGTTGCCAAAGGAAGAATTATTTTCAACATTCTCCTGTTCTATTCCTAAATATTGTTTGTCTTCTATCGATCGTCTTCTATGTTCATGATTCCAACCTACGAATAAATCCGAACTCTCCTTTGCGGAACTTGAGTCTTTCATAGATGTTTTTTTAGATTGAGACATGGTTTTCCCGCGTTCCAACTATTACAAACGTAAACGTCGCTGTTCTGAACGTTTGTGTGTAAAAAGGAGTACTCGTATCTAAAGTGTACACTCTAGTAGTAGACAGTAGACCTCGAGTGTCTGTTTGAGACTGTCGTCGTCGTTCGTCGTTGCCAACCTCTAACGGGAATAGCACTGCTTCCGTATCCTTGTACGTATGGTAGATGGAGAGAGCAACGATAAAAGATAAAAGCAACAACAAGCAACAAGCAACAAGCAACAATGGTCCATACTCAGTAAGTCATTCCTTCCATCCTTCACACACATGAGTAGTTCTAGTCAAAAAGAACGCGAAACACCCTTTCTGATTGCTCTTATATCAGGAGGTATAGCAGGAACATGCGTCGATGTTGCTTTGTTCCCCATAGATGTAGGTACATTACAATCTTGATCCACTCTCTACTCTCTCTAGCTACAGAGACTACTTTTAAAACAGTTCCAATGTCATTCATATTCCATTTTTTTTATTCAAAACTTTATACAGACACTTAAAACAAGACTTCAATCACCACAAGGATTTGTAAAATCAGGAGGATTTCGTGGAATTTACAATGGTGTCGGTGCTGCATTCGTTGGATCGGCACCTGGAGCCGCATTGTTCTTTAGTGTATATGAAACGTTGAAAGCAAGAATCAATAATGGTACTTCTACTCATAATGCTACAAGTCGAGAGTCTGTCATATGGAATGATCCAGCTGTTGGACATATTGTAGCTGCAAGTGCAGGTGAAGCTGCTGCTTGTTTAGTACGAGTGCCTACCGAAGTCATTAAGCAAAATATGCAAATTATATCTCAGTCAGAAGATGGACAAATTGTGAGAAAGAAGTCCTTGGTGGAAACATACAATATGATTCTAGCTCAAAAGGATAAATCGTTTGCTTCTAATCTATTTGGAGGATTATATAGAGGATATGGTATTACCTTAATGAGAGAGGTGCCATTTGCTTTCATACAGTTTCCTTTGTATGAAAGGTTTAAATTATACTGGAGCAACCATTTAAATTCAAAGCATAGTCATGACATGAATCATGAAGAACAGCAGTTATCATCTGCTCAAGCTGCAATATGTGGGAGTGTATCTGGTGGGATAGCCGCAGCTGCTACGACTCCTTTGGATGTCATCAAGACTAGATTAATGATTGGAAAGGATGTGAATGGTATTTTGTATAAGGGTGCCTTTGATACAGGACGTCGAGTTTTGAAAGAAGAAGGTTGGAGAAAGTTATTGAGTGGTATTGAGCCACGAGTATTCTGGATAAGTATTGGTGGTTTTGTCTTCTTTGGTGCCTATGAAGAATGTAGAAGTATTTTACTTTAGATATCCATTCCATATACTTGCTGTTTTCTACCACTCTCTCTCTCTAGAGAGATGCTTTTATATTTGGATTGGTATGCATACTCGTACATAAAAGACGCTTAATCTACTTCGTTTTGTCTTGAATGGTCATGGTCTTTCAAAACAGTGTGTCATTGACCAGAATATACTCCTCCTGAACGACGCCATACACTGAAATATCCTTTTACAGTTCCACTCAAGTCCTTCTTTGAGACAACAGCTCTAGTTATCAACATCTCAGAATCAACTGAAATAATCTGTTGATCCAAACTAACAGATGCCACAGCTCCTGTGGGTTTACTTCCAAACATGGTGAACATGGATCCTGATCCGTCATAACAAACTTCTTTCCGAGATAGAATTCGCTGATCTTGGTCAATTTCAAATGAACCCGTTTGGGAAAGAGAGAGGAACCCAGCGGGCCCAGATGCTGCATAGTTCATCTCTTCCGTATTGAATTTTTGCCATGAAATGGTTTTGTTGAAGAAATTAACGCCATCTCCTTTGCTATCTGCCATGAGTTGGAGACGCCATTCTCCACCTATATTCTCTAATACTGTATCTATTCCACCTAGGGTAAAAGAATCTGGCCCAGGAATGATGGTATCTTGTTCTTCTTTCGGACGAATGGGAACACCATTAATGTATGCCACTTGCTCTGGCTCATTGTTCTTCTTCATTTCCTTTGCAAGAGTTTCTGAGAACTTTCGATCAAGAGACCGAAGTGCTTGTACAATCTTGAGTCGATCGACTTCCCCTGCATCAGTGGCGGCTAGTAAAATTTGTCGTGCTTCACGTGTGGATCGTACGACATTTTCCGTCAATTTGCGGAAATAACCCCCTCCTTTATTTAAATCAACATAGGCTGTATTGTAACGATCATCAAAGTTCTGAGCAATGTTCGCAAGTCCTGTTGTGTCAACAAAAGTCTGAGTGGTGGCCTTTCTTGAAAAACTTTTCACTTTTGCTTCGTCTCTCATAAATTGCATAGCTTCAATACCATACAGTAAACGTTTTGCATTGAACTTGACATTTTCCATTCGACAAGTAGTAAGCGTTTGGTAGACCTGAATTGCCTCACTGGTTCGCCCAACAGCTTCATAAGCCATGGCCAACTCCAAAAATACTTGTGATCCTACCGTACTATTCGTTGAACAGTATTTAGTGACCTTTTCCAACGAAGAAACGGCGGCTGTGTAAACACCTCTTTGCATCGCTCTTTGTCCTATTTCAAGAGCTTCTGCAATCTCATCAGCATGATCCTTTTCACTTTGAACATCTATTCCTACTTCTTCTCTATATTGTTGTAATTTCCGTCTAGTTTCTTCTATTTCACGCTGCTTTCTCTGTTCATCTTCAAATGAAGAAACAACGTCCCTTCCAATTTTCTTTCCTCCACCATACGCACTACTAATGTCTTTTGGACGAGGAAAGTAACCCCAGCCTCCATTGGCAGGTCTGTATATTTCAACGTCCGAATCATTCTTTCCAGACCATGCGCCACCTACACCGGATGTAGTTTTTTCTTCTACTTTTTCTGTAGATTGATCGCTTGATTTAGCCTGAGTTTTCTTCTCCATTTGTTCTTTTTCCATTTGTAAGGCCAACTCTTCCATTTCATCCTTGGTTTTTGATGCAGTCGTAGTCCCAGCTGCAAGTTCAGCGGCTGCCTTTTCTCTCCTTTTTCGATCCAATGCCTCTTGCACTGCTTCCAACATTTCCAATTCTTCATCGTCCAAATCATCTTCAGTCATATTCTCCAATTCTTCTTGATCGCGTTTCATGGATCCTACTCGTAACTCGTCATCTTCGTCATTATCCTCAGTATCTTTGGAGATACTGTCTAGACTAGACGTATTTCTATATAGTTTTCCTTTCTTTCCTAATTTCTTTGCAATTTTATCTTGATAAGCATCTAAAACAGGATTATCCCTCATTGTCTTTCTCTCTCGTCGTAACTTATCTAACGTTGTTTCTGCCTCAGGAGCCACTGATTTGTCATTTGAATCAGATTTCGGCTTAATTTTACCCTCCTTTTTCAACTTGATAATCTTTCTTCTAATTTCATCTTCACGAGAACCAAACAGTGACCATGATGGTCCCTTCATTGAAGTAGATAGCAATAATGGAACAGGTTGCGTGAACGAAGTCACGACCATGAGTTCCAATGCTAAACATGCAAGCACGTTCTTAAAACGCATGATTTACAGATTAACAGACAACGTTAAGTGACTGTACTTTGAGATTATTTCGATAGGCACCAAACGATTGGTGGGTGCTGCTATCTTCTTGAAAGTGACCGACTGCAAGTTCTAGTTCTTTGCGTTTTGTTCGGAGAGAGACGAGAGCTCAGAGCTAAGAGAGCTGAGAGAGCTAGCTGATGAGAGCTGAGAGAGCTTTTTGTTGAACACGTCAATTTTGTATTCAACGACTAACTAGGACATGGAAATCCAATTTCAACAACAACAACAACACCAACCGAACAAAGACATTATTACACGTCGACTCCCCACACCTGAGAAACAGATGACGAAGACACTAAAAAATGTTTCGAAACCATCGATTTTATTTATTCGCAGAAAAATCGCATCTCATCACTCACGACATAAGATAGGTTCATCATATACAAACTTCAAACTATTGCATACCTTCCTACAGTATATAGATAGATTCATCAAGTAAGTGTAGAATGAATATTTTACATTATATGTTTCATCTTTTCCTCTGAGGAGAAAATGAAATGTTTTCTTTTGTTTCTCTGATGTTATGCGAGATTCACTATTTTCGTTCCCTATATTATTAGCTCACGCACCTATTCCTTTCTATATATAAAGACAATGTCATTAGGATTCTCAAGGGATTCTATTGTCGATCTACAGAGTCTTGTTCATCATCATGAAGAGGATTACACGAAAGCTCCATCCACCATCAACCCATCTTCTTGTAACACAAATGAGGATTTTGATGATTGTGATAATGATTATTCCTTCATTGAAGGAGATTCTTTTGTAGAAGAAGCCAAGCTACAAAGCTTAGCTCCTCTCGATACCAAGATTGAGATACCTTTAACTCCGACTCAATATTCACTGCATCGAAGCCCATCTACCACCTCTGCTTCTTCGTCTTCAACCACTGCTACAATAGAAGAATATTCCGGGTTTAATTATACGTATGACGATTACTATACAGATCCTTATGCTGTTACAAATTATGATGCAGAAAAGGACAATGTATTTTGTTGTCTTTTCCCCTTTCTGAATAAAAACGACCCCCCTCATCATTCCAATGAAAATGATGCAAGGATAGATTCTTCTGAAATGACGACCATCACGGATCAATCCAATGATAGCGCAAACAATGACATCCCTATTCCCACTGCTAAAGAACCAGAGAAAGTAGTCCCAAAGGAAATCACGAGCGAAACTACAACCGGAAAAATAAATTCACCGCATCCGTTGAAACGAGCAGCTCCTACCGCTCTTCATGTTCATGAAAGCAAGGAAGATAATAGTAAGGATGAGGATGATGGTGTTGATGATACACCATTATCTTCCTGTTCTCTTAGTCACGAATCAAGTCTAGTTTTACCCAATCCAAATGTGCATACTTCCAAACCAATCAAAGGAATTCTGAAAAAGATGGTGATGAGACCTCCTCCATCTGTCAAAACCAACCTGTCAAGTTCTAAGGATGCAGGTCCATCAAGAAGAAATATTTTACCTACGTATGAATCTTCATCCTTCAGAAAGGAATCATCAGGCGATTTCGAGGATCAGAGTTCTACATCCAAAAAGAAATCGTTGCAGTTCTCTACCATGGCACGAGTCATGCCAGTCTTACCCAGATCAGAAATGTCATTTTTCACCAGGTCGCGTATTTGGTGGCAACGATCGGATTATGAAGATTTCAAAAAGGCTGGAAGAATCATCGCCAAGGCTATGGTACAAGGAGGAAGTGAAATCTGGCTTCAAACAAGCGATGCGTGGGGGAAGAAACAGTCCAATCAGGTGTCCAGTGCCAAAGATTCTCCAGAATACCTTTCAGCAGTGAAAAAGTATGGAGTAATTCAAAATGTCGGAGAAGAGAAGGACACAGAAGAGGACATCGGTCACAAGTGGTGGTGTAAATTCGGCCATTCACGCAGAGGACTTGAGCATATAGTGTCGATTCAGGAGGGCAGACAAAGACAGAAGTTAGTAAATGGATCAATAAACGCCGTTCTAGAGGAGCAAAGACGCCAGCGCGCTACCGGTAGAAAAGATCTTAAGAAACTTGCCGCCGTATCTATGCAGTATACGTCCTGGGCCAAAGATCTTGCCATCGCAGCAGCCGCAGCTGATGCTGAAGCCGTTCAGAGTAATTTTCATTCCAAGGCCAAAGACCGAATCGAACACTTGACATCAAAACTGAGATCCGCGAATGTTAGTCAGGATGGACACACTCCATGTGCTAACTTTATTTTGGCGGCAGATGCTGCTCTTAAAGCAAGTCTGCTGGATGCAAATATCCCAAAAGCCTCTGTCAACCCGGTAACCCCCAAGGTCACGCTCCAAGCTTTGCGTGAAAAAGATCTAGCCAAAAAAGCTGCAGGTTTCCAATATCAAGAATCACCCGTTGGACCTATAGCCTAAACGACAGTAACGAAACAATAGAATTATTTAAAAAATGTGTGTGATCAATGTTTTCTATTCTTCATAACTAAAACCTGAATCTGCTCACGATTTTACATTTCATTATTATTTGGCATATGATGAGAAAAAAGATCGATCAGTGACTCAATAGAATTTCAACTTTCGTATGCCACCAATCAAATATAAATTTAAAAGCTGCTGAACTACATCCAACAGTTATCATTACCATATTTTAAAATGAACTCCCATTGTCGACACTTCAATTGAGCTGCATCTTAATTTGATGAACATGCACGTACTGATGAAAGGTTCTGAAGTGCCTTGATGGTTTTACCTGTCTGTGGTTTGATCGAAATCCGTCTGCGTTGTTCCCAGTGCTATTTGATAAAAGTGGACCAGGATGGAGCTCATTTTTGATCTTTCTTTCATCTCGTCCGTAACGAATATGTGCGCTGCCACAGTCAATGCACCTAAAAACAATATCCTAGTCGTTCTTCTCTTCAGAAGAGGAGGAGGCTTCATTAGCACTGCCATAACTCATGTTCCCAAGAATTCGTTCTAAGAGATCTTTATCTCCAAGAGCAGATGCTAATGTAATCATATTTTTTTGCTTCAACAACTTATTTGTCTGCCTTAATTCAAGGGTGAATTCATTAGCCATTCTGTTTGTTACTTTCATTTGCTCTGCTATGGATTTAGCTACATCTGTGAGACTAGAGATGGCATTGTATGCCCTTTTCTCTTGTGCACTGAGTGACATGTCGCCTCTAGCAGAAGATTCAAGGGTAAGATCAATTTCAACAGAGCTGCGTTTGATACCATCCTCTACATCAGTTTGAAAGTGAGAAATAAATGACTTCCCTTCTTCTGGCATCTTGTTTTGAAAGTCATTTATGATAAACAGTGCTTTACGACAAGCAAACTTGTTTTTGTTGTTCACATAATTACATCCACACTTTTTACATAGTACACGTAGTTGGTCAAGAGTAAGGTCCTTTTCTAGATCATAATCCTTCCCATCGGTTCCTTTGATCTGATAGGCCACCATGCATTCAGGAGATCCGCTCTCCTTTGGATCTTTATTTGTCTCCAAGTGGTAGGAGATAACATCCTTAAGTGAATTCTTGTCCCCATCCTCTTCAAATAATGCCAAGATGGGAGATGGCAGTTCCTTACTGCGGCGAGGCTTCTTGTTTTGGTTCATAGTTCCAGATAGTCGATAGTAATAAGGTCTTAAATGATTTAGTCTTAAAAATAGTAAATAGTGCATTCGGAAGCGTGGCGCGAGGCGGCCATTTTTTCTATGATATTCAGAAAAATGAGGTCTGGTTATCTCTTTGAGCCACTGGTTCGCATTTCGAATTCCCCCTTTCGCATTCCGCATTCCTGAGATTCCTGGCTTCTTCATTATTTTTCCATTCAAACAAGTCATCATGTCCCTAAACACAAACAATTACCTGAACCTTTTTGGATACATTATTAATCTGGTTGTCACCTTTGGCGCATCTTCGATCTTTGGATTCCCTGACAATGCTGAGGTTGGTGTCTATCGGATTGCATAAGTGGATTTTCATTCCTACTTTTCTTTTTCTCACATGATTATCGTTTCTTATCACCTGTGTCAGTTAAGTGCGAAATACCAGACTATCATAACCCCAGCTGGAGCGGCGTTTGCAATATGGGGGGTTATTTTTGTTGCGCAGGCTTTTTTTGTTTTTTATCAAATGTTAAAAAACATTAGGCACAACCAATTAGTGCAGGAGGGCGTTTCATATTGGTACTTTGTTGCTTGCATTTTTCAATCTGCATGGACTTTCGCCTTTGGTTATGAAATTATTTGGCTATCTAGTATTTTCATGTTTGGTATATTGGCCTCGCTTCTTATGATAGTTTACCGTCAAAATAGACTCACATGGGGAGACTCTAGAATCAAGGGGTTCTGGTTGCTCAAGTTTCCATTTTCTATCCACGCTGGCTGGATTTGTGCAGCATTTGCGGTGAACGTAAATGTTTCTATAGTCGCCGCTGGTCAGTCAAGTGATACTCAGATTTCTTTTGCATATGCTTCTATTGTATATGCAATCATGGTTGCTATTGCTTCTTTGTTTTATCTCTCCTTGCCCGAGTTCACTATTCCTTGCGTGCTTGCTTGGGCATCAATGTGGATTGTCATAGAGCTAAGAGCGCCCTCAGATCTGATTACCGCAACGTTTACTGATGATGAGATCACCCAAGTAAGAACCGCATTTCTTGTAGTTTGTGTTTTGCTTTGTATCACAACGGTAGCGTGCGCTATTCACAGGAAGTTCTTAAAAGCAAACAAGACGGATGATAGAGCTAACTACAGGGTGATGTGATCCTACAATATAAGAAATCACACATATTATTGTTTTATTGATGGATCGATTGTATCATAGAACTTTGATACATATTCAAACGGATGATTCACCTTTATCTCAGACTCCAAAATATTTTAGTGTTATTGAACACATCATTCCTTAAACAAAGGAGTTATACATTATGAATTTAATTACTTAGCTCATTCTGATTGATTTACTCAATTTTTTTAGTTGACAACGCAACTGAGTCATAGTCTCCGATGCACGCATGGGAATAATCATCACTTACAATGACTGCTGCTTCAGCTCTGACTCGAATGGCGCCGTGGACATCTACAACGCCAGGTACAGGGAAGATTTCTCCTCGGACAGCTTGATCAGTGGCACTATGCGAGAGATGAACTGCCAGCTTCCCACGAGTCTTATCACAATCAACTACAGGTTTTCCATCTTTTCCTTGCTTGCTGTAGGGATACGTCTACAGTAGCTTATCTTGCCATATTTGCCCCACAGGGCCTAACCTCTGTAATTCTAACATATCTGTTACTAAGCTATGTTTAGACAACGGATCAGGAAAGTTATTGATCAAGAGATGAATCACTCGATCCCATTCCGTCTGAAGGTATGATAATTTGTGTAAAATATCATTCAAAAGATTTTAAAAAATTAAGGCTCCCAAGAGAACAATCTCTACGATAGTGCTCTTCGTCTTGTACTTGATGATAGATTTCTTCATTTGTCTTGAACTTTCAGAGAGGATGATGTTGCTGATACGCTTGAACTTGTTGATATCGTATATATTTTATGTTTCTCCGCTCATTTGAATCCTCGGTCATTTTAGTCATTGCTTACTTTGGATTGTCAATGTCTAAGTACGTACCTGGTCCATTTGATTCGATTTAGGATTTTTGGAAAAAACACAAAAAAGTTTTCTTTTTCCTTCTAGCCTTCTCACAAAAACTCTCGAGTTAAGTAGTGAGTAGTGAGTCCATCTCTCTCTCTCAAACCAAAGAAACACGATTACGTTACATACAATTCACCATGAGCAGTCATTCACAAATTACAATCAAGATCCGCATGAGCACAGCGGCGACGTTTACCATCGGAACCGATACGGCAGTTACACCATTCAGTACCATCGGGCAGGTAAAGGATATCATCGCAAGCCACCCAGACAGCGGCGATTGCTCTGCTGATCGACAGCGTTTGATTCATAAAGGCCGCATTCTTAACGACGACTCTAAATCGCTGAAAGATTATGGTATAGTCGATTCGGAGCAAACGATTCATCTGGTCAAGGGAGCAGCGAGACCCGTGAACGATCAGTCCGCCCAGGCTGCTGTGTCGACCAGCAGAACCAGTGCGACTCCTTCCGCCAGTTCATCTACTACTCCTTCTACTCGATTTAACAATGGGAATCCTTTGAATTTCATGATGGGTGGTGGCGGGCTTGGAAATACGCAAATGCCAGACATGTCAATGATTCAGGAGCAGCTGATGAACAATCCTGAATTGTTGGAGCAAATGACGAATAATCCCTTGTTCCAATCCATGATGAACAACCCCAACTTTATTCGTAGTGCCATGGATTCAAATCCACAAATGAGACAACTACTCGAGTCAAACCCAGAGTTGAGACAATTGCTGGATGATCCCGAAATGATGAGGCGGTCCATGGAGATGATGCGAAATCCTGCCGCTATGCAAAATATGATGAGAAATCAAGATTTAGCAATGAGTCAGATTGAAAATATCCCAGGTGGTTTCAGCGCTCTAAGAAGAATGTATGAAGATGTTCAAGAGCCACTGATGGATGCATTGTCTAATAATAATACAGGAACTGCAAATAGTTCATCACGTACATCATCGGCTCAACACAATGAAAATGCTGCCAGTGGCGCCGCAGGTGCTGCAATGCCTAATCCATGGGGAAGGAGTACAAACGCTTCTACACCTTCTACGAATGCCAATATTCAAAATTCACTAGGAGGTGCTCCTAATCTTTTTGGAGGGGGAATGAACAACCCTTGGGCGACCAGCAGTCAACAAAATACAAGCAGCATGCCAGGAATGGATTTCAATAATATGGGAATGAACATAGAGCAGTCCATTCAGATGCTTGAAAACCCACTCGTGCAACAAATGATGGACCAAATGATGCAGAATCCTGCAGTGTTGCAACAAATGATGGACGGTAATCCGATGATGAGACAATTGCGTGAGACGAATCCTCAAATGGCACAAATGATGTCAAATCCAGAAACAATAAGAACCATGATGAATCCAAGTAATTTGAGAAATATGTTGTCTTTGCAAAATTCCATGCAGCACTTGGCTGAAAACGTTCCTGGTTTTACCGGGTCTATTGGAGGAACTGTCCCCGCAGCAACAACAGGTGGAGGATTGGATTTCTCATCTATTCTAAACCAGTTGCAATCCACTAATATCGGAATTAGTTCTCCTTCACACCAGCCAATTCCACCTGAGCAGCGATATCGTATTCAGTTGCAATCTTTGAACGATATGGGATTTGATGACAATGTATCAAATATTGCTGCACTTGTGCGCACACATGGCAATGTGAATCAATCTATTGATCTATTGTTAAGTAGTCCACCTGTCAATGCATCTGTTGAATCTTCTTCAAATCATTCAGATGCTAGAAGTAATGCAGACTCTGCCAATGAGAAAGATAAAGATGTATAGTTCTTTTACAATAGTTTTTTACTGTTGACTCTTCTTTTCATTCTTCATTGCTGTAGTTCTTTCACAATAGTTATTTTACTGTTGAATCTTCTTTTCATTCTTCATTGCTGTAGTTCTTTTACAATAGTTTTTTACTGTAGAACCTTCTTTTCATTCTTCATTTCTGTGTGAATCTTATGGATCATATCAGGGAAGTTGCAATTGCCTTTATAGGGATGGACCGCCGAACCACCTAAAAATGCTGGAATATCTTCCA
>Ga0213868_10001640_pt1 | contig 21634 bp, 16 predicted proteins | sample PICome_9_FD_160087 | JGI IMG/M metagenome (GOLD analysis project Ga0213868, IMG submission 160087) | Coastal seawater microbial communities near Pivers Island, North Carolina, United States - PICO127 | ecosystem: Environmental > Aquatic > Marine > Coastal | place: USA: North Carolina...
CTAACAAGGATGAAAAATCTAACTCATTCCATTGTTTTGTTCATATTTTTCATCCTTGTTAGCTCATGCCGGGTGGAGTCTCTTCTCCTGTTCGCGCTTTCAAATCGGTTGGTGGAAATCCTGTCGTATTCGACCGTGTAAAGGGAGCTTATGCATGGGATGTGGATGGTAACAAATACATTGACTATGTTGGAACCTGGGGACCTGCCATCCTTGGACATGCAGATGACGAGGTACTTGACGCCGTTAAGGCCACCATGGACAAGGGAACTTCTTTCGGAGCTCCTTGTGCACTTGAGAATGAGTTGGCAAAGAAGGTTATCGAAGCTGTTCCTTCTGTAGAAATGGTTCGTTTCACCAATTCAGGAACTGAAGCGTGTATGGGTATGATTCGTCTTGTACGTGCGTTCACTAAGCGTGAAAAGGTTATCAAATTTGAGGGATGCTACCACGGACATGCTGACTCTTTCCTTGTCCAGGCTGGATCTGGAGTTGCCACTTTGGGTCTTCCTGATTCTCCAGGAGTTCCTGCTTCTGCCACTCAATCTACCCTCTGTGCTGAATACAATAATCTTGAGTCAGTAAAGGCCATTTTTGAGGCCAATAAGGATGATATTGCTGCCATCATTCTCGAGCCTGTAGTTGGAAACTCTGGATTTATTAAGCCAGACAAAGAATTCCTCGTAGGACTTCGTGAGCTAGCTACTGCTAACGGAGCTCTTCTTGTGTTCGATGAAGTTATGACTGGATTCCGTGTGGCTTACGGAGGAGCACAGGAATATTTTGGAGTTACACCTGATGTCACCACCATGGGTAAGGTCATTGGAGGTGGTCTTCCCGTTGGAGCTTATGGAGGAAGAAAGGATATTATGGAGATGGTTGCACCTGCTGGACCCATGTACCAGGCAGGAACCCTCTCGGGAAATCCTCTTGCCATGATGGCTGGAATTAAGACTCTCGAACGGCTCAGTCAACCAGGTGTTCACAAGGAACTTGAAAGAAAGTCTCAGATGCTTGTTGATGGTATTATTGCCGCTGGAAAGAAACACGGACACGCAATTACTGGAGGAGTTGCAGGAGGAATGTTCGGATGGTTTTTCTGCGAGGGTCCTGTAAAGAATTTCCAAGACGCTACCAAGGCTGACCCCGAGAAATTCGGAAAGTGGCACAGAGCAATGCTTCAACGCGGAGTTTACCTTGCTCCCTCTATGTATGAGGCCGGATTTATGTCAATGGCACATACTGAGGAAGACATCAAGAAAACTATTGCAATTGCCGATGAAGTGTTGTCACAGTTGTAAATTCATTTAATAAAATATTATACATATTTTGTTTAAAATTCATTTGTTTTTGTATCATATCGAGGGTATTACGAGGTCACGATCCCGGATCCACAATCCACACAAGAGAAAACTCTTACTCCCATCTTGGAACGGTTAGTGAATCGGAGCGGTTACAGAACTGACGTATGCTTTTTCCTCTGTTTTTCGTATCTTCTTCCCGCGAAGAGAAATAGCTACACCATCGCTCCGCGCAACCTTTTTCTCGGTAATTCAAGGTTCAGCTTTCTATTGATAAAGTGTTTCTTCAATCCAAAACCTTGAAATAATGGTTAGCCTAAAAGTTTTAATTGGTGGTAAGTTCTTTCTGGACAGAAGAGTGTAGTTGCTCAATTCTCTTTACAAATCCTCAAACTGTTTTGAAATTCTTCAGCTCTTCTTGTATCTTCTGCTAGTGCATTCGCTCCTGCTCCTGTGAGCAGAGTTTCCACACCTTTGTATGCAGCTGTAGATGATATTGGAAATAACCTTGCTGTTAAGGCTCTTTGCGAACAGGTTGAGGGTACTAAACTACTTTCAAAAGTAGCCAAAGCTGGACTCTTGTCAAAGGCCCAGGCATCCGGCATTACTCTTACCAAACTCGAGCCCCTTTTGAAGCTTGCCGCATCAAATAAGGACGTTATGATTCTTCTCGAGGCTGCTGGACCAGAAGCCCTTCCTATCCTTCCGAAGATTGTTGATTTAACTCCAGGAGTTTTGCCACTTCTTGGGGCCGCTATTCAGATTTCTCCATCCACACTTCAAACTCTTGCTGTTGGTGCTGTTGGAGCTGCTGCCGCCGGGGTTTACTTCATTCCTGATGATTCCACTGCTCTTATCGCAGCTCAGACTGTCTTAGTTGGAACTTGCGGAGCTGCAGCTGCCGCCTCTGCTATTGGTGCAACTGTTCTTTCAAAGATCAAGGCATGAGCAAGGTATGAAATGCTTTGTACTTAAAGTAAACTGAACTAATATGTCTTCATTTATTCGAAAAAGGGACTAAATATTGTACTGTAAATGAAAATATGCTCTATCCATATTTTATAAAATGTAGATCATTTGATGGTGTATCTGAGCTCTGAGCTACATCAGCACATGGAGCCTATCTTTTCAGAGATTTTTTTCAGAAAAAGAACATTTCTTCTTCGATTAAAGCAGTCATTTCAACAGAGTGTCACTGTGTTGTTACTTCATTAATTATCTTGTTTTCTTTCTTCATATAACGAAATAGCATTTATTTATTTCTTGTCTCGTCATAGTCCTCTATGAGACTAAACTCCCAACATCACAAGGGTTACGACGTCAGTCCCGCCAGCCGTTTACCCTAAATTCTTTTTTTCCTACTCTCTAAATTTGTCTTTTCAGCGATAGTCACATTTCTGTCCTATCGCTCATTTTTCATCTCTCATCGCTGTTTACAGTCACTTTCAAAAAAGTTACTTAGAGCAACTATTATTGCTACCGCTTGCTACTACTCTACGATCTATTTAATTTCGTAATTAATTTTCTAAAATGGTGAATATCAAAATCGTTAAAAGCTCCGGTCATGAAAGTGTTTCGAACCAACTCATCAAACTCGATGAGAACCAAGCAACTAAGGTTCCCTTCCCTCATGGCTGCCCTGTCATGGTAATTGAAGACGGTGCTATTAGCTACTCAGGAGAAGTTTCAGCGGTCTATATCTCATTTGCTGAAAGTGCAGGATCATGCAAAAACTTTTACCATATCACTCTGCCAAACAAAAAAGTAACCATAGTTAGCGGCTCGAAACTTAGATATGCTATTGGTTGCCCAATCCACATCTCAGATAGTGCTGATTGTTTTGACAGCGCAAACACAATCGAAGGAACTATCAAAGGATTTGAAATTAATTCTGGTGATCACTTGAATCAGGATTCAGATCATTCATATGTATATACTGTAGAGGTTTCAGCTGTTGGTCTAAACAACCATGAACGTGTTTTTCGCCAAAGAGGAATTAATCCTGAGCATATTAGGTATCGTGGGATTTCCAATCATTATCAAACTGGTATTGAGAATGAAAATGATACCACATCAGTTGTGTCATTGGATGGTGCGACCTCAAGTACGGCTAAAAGAGCTAAGGTTAGTTCTATGGAGGATGTATCAGTCCCAGCTACCGTCTCAGAATGGAATACAGCAGATGATTGTTTTATGAACTCTGCCAGTTTATTGTTGAAAGCCACTGAGATCAGCGAAGTTGAATGTCAATCTGAGAAAGGTGATGGGCGTTCACTATATCGCCGTTGCACCCCTCTAGCAACCCCATGGCCTCCATGTTACGAAGGAGACTTTGAAGCTGCCAAGAGATTTCCAGTTCCTGATTTTACCATGTTGACAAATTTTCAACCTTGTAAGTATACTACTGAAGAAGGCAAGCAATTATGTGTAATGTGTGGATCACTCAGACCCTTCCAAGGAGGGAAATCTTTCAAGACAAAGCAAATGAAAGTTTACCAGAATAAAGCCCAAGAAGGCGCTGTCATTCCAAATCAAAATAAAGGTGTGTGTACCAACTGTGACGTTGATATATGGGTAGTGAATGCATCTGGTCTTCAAATTAAGTGGTGCAAAGGTTGCAAGAATTTCCAATCATGGGCATCGTTCGGTCAGAAAGGGTACGCATCAAAATGTATTGCATGCAGAGATCGACAGAAAGAAAAATACGCTGCTTCCAAAGCCAACAGCAGTGGCTTGAAGCGCAAGCAATCGGAAATGATATGATTATGAAAAAAAGAAACATACGTCGGAAAACTTCGATGACATTATGCAAATATAATCTTTTTAAAATTATACGACCATATTCATTCCGTTCCTTTTTTTAAAAAAAATAAAAATTAGCTTGAGGATGGTTCACCACTCTCATCAGGATTATGGTTCGTAGCATTTGACGTAGCTCCAGCAAACTCCTTCTTCAATTGCCATGTCCCCTTGAATTCTCCCGCTCTTTGATATTCAGCAATCTGAGTCAATTCCACCCTAATCTCTTTCTCTGGTCTACCACTTGCTCCTCTCAACTCCTTCATAGTCCATACATTCTGCTGATCAAACAACTCAAACAATATACTTCTCAAACTCTGCGTATCATCAAACTTTCTCTTTCGAGATTGCGCCAACACTTGATTCTGCGCATCTCTCTGCGCCGAAAGCAACTTTTGCCCAAAGCTCGCAATAGAAGATCCAAATCCAGCCTCCAAATTCCCCAATTGTGCCGACTTGAGTGATAATTCGGCATTGTTCATGGGCATAACATGCCTTTTATCCTTGCCTGCGACTGCTTTCAACAATCGGTTTTTACACATTTCACGATATCGTTCACTGCGTTCCATTTGAAGATTACAGGATCGTGCAATGGTCCCATGGATATGAACAGATCCATCTTCGTTACGAGAAAAGGGGTACAAACTTGGTATTTTGGTGGTAAGATTTGTGAGAGTGTAATCGAGTGGAATATCTTTTGCACCATTTGTAAGTTCTTCCGATACTGCAATGGATAATTTTTGAGGTATGGTAGTTGTATTAGTAGTAGTAGTAGTAGCAGCAGCAGCAGCAGTGTTCCCTTCCTTCTTTAATGATTCATTTGAGAGTGTTGTTTGTTTGTCAGGTTGTACCTTGGGAGTTCCTTTTGTAAACACCAAATGTCCCAGAAGTGTCCCTTCTGGTGCTTCGTCAAAGACTTGAGCAAGTTTTGGAGGGAATCTTGCTAGCCATAAGGCTTTGGATACTTCGGATGTATCTATTTTTCCGTATGTGTTGGTGGAAGTTCCAGTTTTAGGTTTGTTCGTTGCCATGATGTTTTGAATTAATGCGGACTGCAGTTATGATTGTAGAGTGTAGAGATCTTTTTTGTGCGGTGTTTTTGGTTCTCCGTTCAGTTTATCAAACTCCACTTCACACACTACACGTTCACGCTACACGACGCTTCATCTTTTTGGGTTTTCTCCATAGTTCGGCCTCGCCAATCGACACACATCAATCCTCTTCATCCAGTTACAACTCCCATTATATTTCCAAACAATCACATTTATATTGATCATGAGCTGTCAAAAGAGATCACATGTTCAAGATTCTGATTCAGAAGATGACGAATTGTTTTCTTTCCAACCTTTTCCCGCATCATCATCCATAACGAAAAAGATACAAAGTCATGATTCTATCAACAATAATACTTCCAACACTACAAGTAACAATAACAATAACAACAACAACAACAACAACAACAACAACACCTGCGAGGAATCAACTACTTCCAATCAGAATCAAAACATTGAAATGAAGGCAATAGAAAAATCAAATTCTTTATGCGTTCCATTCGAAATTACCTCCCCCTCGGAACTCTTTTTCTATACGGAAAACAAAGCTATTAAGAAAGGAAAGAAACGAAGTCGAAAACTATATTATCCATGTCGTACATGCCATCCAGATGAAGGTAAATTCTTGAACATTACGAAAGCGTACGATCAGGAAAAGAAATGTTTGGTACAATACTTTGATCCTAAATCCATTACCTTTCGAGATGTACAAATCATTCCGAAGAAATCTTTGATTCCATACCATGGATTGGAAAAGAATGATTCTGAACTGGGTGTACAGTTGTCTTGGTGTGAAGATACTATGAACTCATATATGGATCAATTGCATCAAGATTTGAATAAGAACAAAAAGAATATGGATCCAGTTGACATTGATGTTCAGATATTATCTGTTAAATTGTATTTGGATCGTGTTTTGAATACGGTTCAAGATCGTTATTTACAACAGAAGAAGAAGCAAGAGGAAACACAACTCAATGCGCTGATGAAAACCAGTAAAGGGCAAGCACAAGAATCGAATGAATTATTATGTTCATCTCAATCTTCTACATCTGCAATTATATCACAATCTCAAGAGATTGGAAATCCATATGAGGATTCCGAGGAGGAGGATGTTGATATGTTAATGAATGGTTCGCAGAGGAAAAAGACACAGATTCGTGCAGGAGATGTGATTACGTATTTTGCACCTCATGGTCAGTGGGGAGATAAAAGATTTTCACGAAGAGCCAAGATTATACATGTCAGGAATAGATGTGACACTTTTCCATTGGAGTTAGATAATGGAGAATTATTGGAGAAAAATGTCAAAATCATGTTGGTTGAGAAGATTCATCGGGGTGAAATGAAGGTGTTTCATGAAGGATCTTGGCTTGAAATGAAGGATTATTCATTGAAATCAGGTACTTTGAAGGGTTATGAAAAAACAACTGGTTTGTCACTTGTTGTAGATGAGCAACGGAATATTATTCGACAACAGATTGATGATACGAAAGAAAAGTTGCAGAAGGAGGGATTTGGGGATTGTAGTGATTTATTCAAAGTAATGTAATATGCTTTTGAAATATGTTTGAGTGCATTTACGCTTCACATGTGACGGGTCAAAATTGAACAGCAGTGAAAAAAGGGACTCATTCCGTCGACAAAAATAATTTGTGACTTTCACCAACAAAGCCAAGTATCATTCAGAATGGGATGATTCCCAATCTTGACCCTATTCTTCAACTTCGCCGTCTAAAGCCACAACGTACAAAGGAGAAATCGAATGATGATTTTATTCCAAATCCACAAAAGTGTCACATGAAACAGTCTAGAACCAAATTCAATACATTACTTAAGCATAATCCTCACATTGAGCAGCACAGACGTATTTTCAATTCGGAAAAATCAGCTATAACAACGCAACGTAGCAAATGCAATCGTTACTTGAAAGGACCCAAACCTCATTTGACTATTCAGAAGAAAGTTCATTATAGGCACATGGAAGTGGGGGCTGCCGAGTTTGTTGATGGACCAGTTGTATATCAATCTCATCAATGCTATGAAAATAAGAAGGTGAAAAGGCCAGTCCCTCTAATATTGAATACACTTCATCATATCGAAATCGGTTGAGTAAAAAAAACGTACCATAAATCATTTCTTGGAATGAAATTTCTAGAATTGTGACCGATATCCTTTCCTGACTAGGTTTGAGGGGGAGCTAATTTTGCTTACTCCGAAACATTCGGCGAGCTCGCAAGCCGTTTTTTCAATATTTCCGTTCCAACTTCCTTCCTATCCTCAAACCTTACATATCCTTTTCGGTAAGTTATGAACTACCTACTAGATCTCGATTGACGAATGAAACGTTTCTATTGAGAAAGTACTAGTCTTTCACGAAAATCAATTCACAATCCGATGGAGTTTGGCTTATGAGTGGACATGAGGTGCCATTTTTGGCCAGTAGTTTCTCTTTCAACTTCCGAAGATATGATCTTTTATAAAAGGAGAAGTTGAAAAAGGCATTTTTCAACATACCATTATCTAACTTTTTTCTTCTTATTAATATTTAGTAACGACACATATATAATAGAACATGAGCTACATTAGCGACGAAAAAGAGTCCGATTATGGATTCATCTTCAAGGTCTCTGGACCCCTGGTTGTTGCCGACGGAATGTCTGGAGCTGCTATGTACGAGCTTGTTCGTGTAGGGCACTCCAAGCTGGTTGGAGAGATTATTAAGCTTGAGGGAGATACAGCATCCATTCAAGTGTACGAGGACACATCTGGACTTACTGTAGGAGATCCTGTACTTCGTAGAAAGCAGCCCCTTTCCGTAGAACTTGGACCAGGTATCATGGGAACCATTTTCGATGGTATTCAGCGTCCATTAGAATCTATTTTCCAGGATACTGGAGATGTGTATGTTCCCAAGGGAGTTGACACACCCAGTTTGACTCGTACTACTCGTTGGACTTTTACCCCTGCAGATCTTAAGGAAGGTCAGCCCATTTCTGGAGGAGATGTGATTGGAGTTGTTTATGAGAATGAGATTATTGATTCACACAAAATTCTTTGCCCTCCTAATGTATATGGTACAATTTCTAAGCTCCATGCCACTGGATCTGATGGCAAGGAAACTTTCCTTGTTGATGATATTGTTATGGAAGTTTACAACGAAGTACACAATAAGACCCATTACCTGAACTTATCACATTTCTGGCCAGTACGTCGTCCCCGTCCTATCGCTGAGAAGCTTCCAGGTAATGTTCCTCTGATTACCGGTCTTCGTGTCATTGATGGACTGTTCCCCTCTGTACTTGGAGGAACTTGTGCAGTTCCAGGAGCTTTTGGATGTGGAAAGACTGTTATCTCTCAATCGCTTTCTAAATTTTCAAACTCTGATGCTATTGTTTATGTTGGATGCGGTGAACGTGGAAACGAGATGGCTGAAGTACTTTGTGATTTCCCAGAACTTACCATGACTGTGAAGGATGAAGTAACAAAGGAGGAACGTGAAGTTGGAATTATGAAACGTACTACCCTTGTGGCCAACACCTCTAATATGCCTGTAGCTGCTCGTGAGGCTTCTATTTACACTGGTATTACTCTTGCTGAGTATTTCCGTGATCAGGGAATGAATGTTTCCATGATGGCTGACTCCACTTCCCGATGGGCCGAAGCTCTTCGTGAGATTTCTGGACGTCTTGGAGAGATGCCTGCCGATTCTGGATACCCTGCATACCTCGGAGCCCGTCTTGCCGCTTTCTATGAGCGTGCCGGTCGCGTCTCTTGTTTGGGATCCCCTGACCGTGAGGGAACAGTTACAGTTGTAGGAGCTGTATCCCCTCCTGGTGGAGATTTCTCTGATCCTGTTACTGCGGCAACACTTTCTATTGTTCAAGTATTCTGGGGTCTTGATAAGAAGCTTGCCCAGCGTAAACATTTCCCCTCTGTTAACTGGCTTATTTCTTACACCAAGTATATGCAAGTTCTTGAACCATACTTTAACAAAATGGATTCTCGTTACTCTTATGTGAGAAATCAAGCACGTACCATTTTGCAACAGGAGGATAACTTATCTGAGATTGTACAGCTTGTAGGAAAGGAGTCTCTTTCTGAAGATCAAAAGGTTGTAATGGAGGTTGCCAAGCTTATTCGCGAAGATTTCCTTGCCCAAAACGCTTTCACTGAGCATGACTACACTTGTCCTCTTCCTAAGTCTGTTGGTATGCTCAGTGCCATTATTACTTTCTATGATTTATGTCAAAAGGCTATCGCAGACTCCCCGTCTGATGCAAAGCTCACATTCGCTCACATCAAGACTGCTCTTGCTCCTATTATTCAAAAAGTTATTGATGCTAAGTACGTTGACCCCAAGGCACCTGCTGCTGAGATCAACAAGATCTACGCTGAATTGAACGAGGAGCTTCAGAAGGAATTCCAGACACTGTGCGATGGAATTTAATCTCACTATTTTTAACCTACATGGACTTCTTTTTCCATGTGCATTAATTGCATAGTATTTATATATAATTCAGTAGTTTGCGGCGAATGAATGCTTTTGAAAATAGTTTTACCAAGTGTGCTTTTTTTGAAGAATTGTGAGATGAGATTTTTTGACACACGAAAAATTCTACAAGACTCATTTTTCATCTTGCATCTTCAATCACATTTTGTTGTGTTTCCTACTTATCCATATATTGAACAGTACCCGTAAGCATGTTTAAACGTCCTCGTCCATCTGACACCTCTGATCTAAATCCAAAGAATTCCTCCTTTGAGAAAGCGGATGGATCTGTGATTACTCCTCCCGAAAATGCTAAACGCCGGAAGCTAAAGCAATCTACTTCACAAGAAGAATTTCGTGTCCTTGATGAAAGTAATCCTAAAGATGCTGCTCGTCTGAAGACAAGAGCTAATATGATTCGAAAAGGAAAGAATACGATTGGATATGATGAGTATTTGAAGAAAGTGAAGAAAGAGGATCGCAGAAGAATCCCTGAGCATCCAGTTACCCCAAATCATAAACTTGACATACCAAACCGACGATGGCAAGGTCAAGTCAAGGCATGGTAAGCCCTCGATGTATCTTACTGTTCTTGTTATTATATGCGTACATTTGTTTATTTACTTTGTGGCGTTATTGATTTTTAAACTACAATAGGAGATTGGCTTTACATCATTATGATCCTAAAGATTTATCAACAGATTTTCAACAAGATACTTCTCCACCCTCTATGCCATTGATAAGTGCTGCTGACACAAACGCCAAAGAAAAAGAGTCTAAATCATATAAACATATGACTTTGCAAGAGGAAGAAATGGAAGAAGCCGCCGATATGGGATTACAGGTTGAGTTCCTAAAAGGTGAAGAAGTTGTGGAGGATCAAGATGTGTTTGTGGATAAGACACAAGAGAATGGTGACTTATGGAAGGATGAATGTGCAAATGATGAAGACTTTGTTGATTTTGATGATAGCGATGATGACGATCTTCTATAAAATGTTTCATGGAGGCTAGATGTGATAATATTATTTTATAAAAAAATCGTGCCATCCGTTTTCTTTTTCACATTGTTCTGGTAGTATACCTATAAAAGCTCTTCTTTTTCTTTGTCCGATAAAATCTCTCCATTCGCATTCTCATGATGTTTGCGCGTGTCAGGTATTAACTTATGGAAGGAACCTAGTTCTAATTCCGTTGTGTTTACATCACTATTGTAACGTTCCATATCTATCCGTTCAGATGCTAGAACAAAATCTTGCATTTCACTCTTCATTTCAACCATATCATGCATTTTCTCTTCCATTTCTGCTAATTTTCTGCGAAGAATCTCAATTTCAATTAAAATATTTCTATGAATGGCAATCACCTGGTTTAACTTCTCTTCTTGAACTTCTTGCATCTCATCTTGATCCTCCTCAGCCGACTCATCCTGAATCCAAGTCAATTGATTTCTATAATGAGTAATCCTAGTATTTAGGAATCTTTCAGATTCTTCCATTTTCATCAGTGATTGAGTCGTAGACTGAATCGTTTTTCGAAGGTCCTCCATCATGGAATCGTCCGTGATGGTTTCTTCTATTTCTTGCACAAGATTACGTCGACTTTCTGTTGTCAATGTGCTGGTAGATTCTCCAACATCCATATTTAAATAGCGTGACTTTATGTAGTTTATTATGTTTTCCATGGTTGATATCAGTGCTTTGAAATGTACGAATACTTTGAACTAAGCGAGACAGAGAAATGTACCGTTTTGACAAAACGAAAATCGTTCGTTCAAAAAAAACAAAAAATGGAAAAAATGAAATAAGGTTACTTACTCCAGACTCCCAACACTTGCAATGCACCCAACAAGTCGATCAGCGAAGTATAAAAGTTTAATCACCAGAGCCACTGGTCTCTCTCGTTTCTGTTACCGTCTTCACTTCATCTTCCTCCTCTCTCGTCCTTTCCAATTCAGATATCTTTTCCGGGGGACGAAATAAAAATGCAAAACGGATTCCGGTACGGGGACTCGAACCCCGGTTTCAAACGTGAGAGGCTTGTGTTATAACCACCTAAACCATACCGGATTAGACGTAATTCGTCTGCCAACTATTGTCTTGTTAAAGTATATAATACATATATTTACATCAACACACGAGTACAACATAAACATACACCACTCAAACAGTTAAATCATAAATGAAAACGAGGGAATGATGAATTCAGAACGTAAATTCAAATCCGATTTCTCCAAAGCATTGGCAGAGGCGATAATCAGTAATGAAGGAAAGTCATATTCCTCTACAGTGATCACAATTGATGAAATCAAAGACACATATCGGTCTTTATGTTTCGATGATCCTATAGTAGACTCCGATCGTAAGTGTCGAGCACTTGCTTTGACTCTTGTGGATGGTATACCGCTAGATCATATTGGGTTAGAAATAGAACGTTGTGATACAATGAAATTTGGATTAAGTGACCCATTTATGAAAGGAGTTTTGCACACTTCAAGACAACGTGATGAGGTGAAAGGGAAAAGTACCACCAATACCTCCACATCCAACGACAACGATATTGACGATTTTCATTATAACGGAGAAGGCATTGTTAATTCTACGAATGCCTCACAAGGTTATGCAGAACTCGCATTTGTTGTACTTTTAGTAGGTCCTTTGCAATGTGTGAAGAATCTTCTTTCGAATGATGAACGTGGAAAAACATGGATATGTTCATTTTTAGGTGGTTATAATGGAAGAGAAAATGACGTGCCAAGCCAAATGTCCAGCAATGAAGATGATATCCATCATTTTCTACGGAATATGAATGATTTCACTTTAGATGAGACAGAAGAAGAGAAGAAAGATTTATCTACATCCTCTCAAAACGAGGACATCCACAATAATAATAATGATGATGACGACGACCACGACGACGACGATTCAATGCGTGAAATATTTGCAGAAGAATCTGACCCTGATGATTATGACTATGGAGATGATCGATACAATGCACAATCTCTTCATAATATGAATGAGTCAATACTCGTGATCGATTCAGAAGTACTCTCAAAGCCAAAGATTTTGTCAAAATCAGAGATGCAATTCCGTATCGAATCTCTCCTACACGAATTGACGTACAGTAGATTGGCTTACATGTCTAAGAAAATATGGAAAGAATGGAATGCATCGAAAATCCTCATCGAATTGACTCTTACTTTAGTACAATGTTTGGAAGATATACCTGGTCACGACTTTGAGAGCCTCGCTATGCTTTACACAAAACCATTAATGGTGCTAAGAGACCGTGCTTTAGATTCTAATCATGGACATGACTGTTTGGACGAATACGTGAACTTGATAGAAATATTCTTAATTTCAGAAGCGAGCCAGGTTGGTAGAACAGCTTCAAAGGTCAGAGAGGATAATTTAAGCCCTTCGCAAGTCATTGGACTGAGCGCGCTATCAGCGTTGTGTACAAATCATACGATACTAAGTTCATCCAAGTCAAGCGAAAGAAAAATGATTCGAAATGTATTTTTTAATGCACAAAATGCACTACTGGATTGTCTAGAATTTATCAGGCGACAGAGAAAATCAGCGAATGACGCATGGGTGCGTGTTGTTCTAGCCCTCGTGTCAATTCTAGACTTTGTGACTAGTAACAATAGCAAAGGCGATGTAGATAAAGGTTTCATCAGTCCACTAACAACAGCTGAATCTCAATCGTTGATTCAGTCAGGTTTATTTCGTGAAATTTTGTTGCTTTATACAGACACAAGTGATGAAACAACGACAGCTTCCGTAGCCGAAAGTATAGCCAAAGACCATCTTTTACGAACTATAATGATCATGTGTGCCCAGTCACCGACTATTCTATTCAAATACGCATCGCGAGTACCTGAGCTCACCAATATATTGTATTCTTTGGAATTTTCCAAGGTGAACATGGGTGATTGCATCCTATGGTATGCGCTCTTAGCGAGTGTCCAAGATAATGGCGCTTCAGTGATTCGTTTCAAAAACACAATTACTAAATCAAAAGACGAGCTGTTTGATCAATGCATATTAAGTACCGTATCTCTATTCAGCTCATTACGGGAAAGCTTGTCTCAAACTAATGATGTGAATCAGAAAGTCATTTACGATACCATTTGGATGCTTAACGTTTTACAAAGCTCTCCGTTCGCTATTGAATGCTGGAAGAAAGTTGCAGATAAAGATTCTAGGGTAATGAATGCTATTTCTTCTACTTTAAATAGTCTCCATGCTGTCAAGTTACCACAAGAATCATCTTTGACAGACCAAGATAAGAAGATTCAAAACAGCAATATGAATAATGAAAAAACCATTATAAATGCAGAGTTGGTTGCCAAGATACGGAAGGGTTGTAAATATCTACTCTTTGCCATGGAGCAATCTGAATCTTCTGGAAAGTCCAACGCGGTTCGAGGTATCTCATCAAAGACAGATTAAATACATTTACGAGTAGCTTCAACTGATGTGAGAAATTCTTGCATAACGAGATGGGCCGCATCAATGCTGTCAATATAGTATTCTTCAAAGCATGGGGATTTTAAAAGCAATTTTGCAGGTATTCGTTTATCGGGCATCTTTTGTAAACTGAACCTTATAATTTCTCCTATACCGTTTTCTCTTTCGCTTTCTAGCTTCCAATCTATTACAGTGTCCGTATCAGCTTGTTGCAGCTCGAAAAACATGTTTTCTACATCAAAGTCTTCAAGTATAACTGCAAGATCAATTATGCTACGAGATCTACGGTGCTTCTTTGGACAGTTTCCAAACTTTGAGCCATGAATAAGAGGATTCCAACCGCCAGTTGCGCACTCCAAAATTACCAATCCAAAGGCCCATATATCGCTTGGGGATCCATATGCTTTGTCTCTTAATCTTTCAGGACTTAAGTATAGTGATGTACCACATATTGTATGGTTCAGACCACTTGTGTTTTCCAATTGATCTTGATCTCTTCTGGCATACCTCGCAAGTCCCGATAGACCCAAGTCAGATAACTTGACACTACCAGATGTGTCCAATAGTACGTTTGCTGGCTTGATATCTCGGTGCAGAATATGCTCCCCATGGAGATATTCAAGAGCATTTAAAATTTGATAAGCAATTGATATTACAGCTTCTTCACTAAAACGTTTAGATCCATTTCTTGGAAGGGAATCTAGAAAATCAGAAATGGATCCACAATCCATGTATTCCAAAACCATGGTCACACTGACACCCGGTTCATAAAATGCCCCCACGAGTGGAATAAGACATTCACAGTTAAGTTGGCAAAGCATTTTGAGCTCCTGTATCAACATGGACGATTGCTTCATTTCAACTTCTTCATCTTTTTGTCCATCAATGGCTGGAAAATGTATATTTTGATTGGCCGGATTCCCTAATGATAGAACCTTGAGTGCATAAAATTGCATCTTTCCATAACCATCTTCAGTATTGTTTAGTTTAGCCTTTTTCACAACACTTGATATTCCTCTACCAATGATTCCAAGTTCAATAAAGTCTTCTAATGATTGAAAATGGGAGATATAGTTCCCTTGAAATCGTAGGTAGTTCCTCCCTATTGACAGACCCTCAGCTCGATAAGTTGTGATGAGACCTTGATCATCTTCTTCAATACTGTTATAACCTCCATTAGTGATGTTGATATCAATTGATAAACCAGGAGGTTTCTTGACTGGCATTTTGCAGTTTAAATATAATGTGTTAACATTTTGGCTTTTGGGCGTAATTTTGAAAGTCTGTAGATATTTGAAATAAGACTATATAGGATAAGGTTAGTAGTAGGGCATCTCAAAATACAACCATCAAATGAAATTGTCTGTACAATACATACATACATAGCATGCCTTTCGATATTCAATATGAGTCGACGAAAGGCACAAAATATTATAACGGATTCAGACTACGAGGAGCTCAAAAAATCGTATAAATTCATCGTGGACGAGGATGGAGACAACGACGACGGAAAAGATCCCTCCTCAGATCAAGCATCATCGTGGAAAGATAGAATGGTTCAAAGATATCATCGTCATTTGTACAAAACTCATGTAATTGCCGATTTAACACAGTATAATACATCACGTATAGGATTAAGATGGAGGACGGAACAGGAGGTGATCCGTGGTAAGGGAGTTGATACTTGCGGTAACAAACACTGTCCTTTTTATGATATGGAAAAAGATGGAAATACCTCAACGTCCAAGACTTCCATTACGGAATCATTGAAAATTTACAATGAGACCAGTCGAAATATCAATCGAGAAGAAGATGAATTGGGTCGATTACGAAAGTTACCATACGGTGTTGGTCTTAACGACTATGAAGTACACTTTTCATACGAAGAGCAAGGAGAAACAAAAGAAGAACTTGTAAAATTAAGGTTATGTCTTCGATGTGCACCAAAGTTATTCTATTCGAAAGGAGGTGCGTTAGGTGCACTAATGGCTCGTCAAAATGTGGAGGAATCGGTCGATGACAGTTTGAATGCAAAGCAAAATGGCGATACTGTGGAAGAATCAGTAGGAGGATCAGAGTCTAGAGACAAGCGTAAGGAGCATGTAATAGATCATCTTGACCAAATTGAAAGCACACCCAGTCAAAAGAGACAAAGAGGTACTAGATGATATTTTATATGTTGATCAACCATCTGAATGAAAATGATCTCTCTAGTCTTGTGCAAAAGTATCACGATCCCATAAAAGGAAGATTCGTAGATGTAATTCTGAGTAAAAACATTGTAGAGTAATCATCGTCCACTTAGGTAGTTACTTTTAATTAGAATCTCTCTAGCTTTCTCTGTAGTAGAGCTCTACTTAGTGTAGAGCTGCTACGCTGCTACTGTTTGGAATGTATGTACTATCCTGCGCATCTTCTCACGCTTTCATAGATGTGACTCGCGCGACACATCCCAGATCCCCACCACTACACATCGTCTATATGTTTTCTGTTTTCTCACTCCAGTCTCCATATCCTAAAAGTCGTACATAATTTTGGTTCGTCTACAAAGAAGAAACAGATCACAGATCCCAAGGTGAAAGGATGAGTGGAGTATCCTTGTATTTGGTGTCATTCGCCTTCCTTTTCTTAGCTGCCGTGCACCATCACATGTCCATCGTATCCGCATCTCTGAATAATGCCACTTCAAGCCATCACGAATTTCATTATGAAAAGGTGTTCCCCTGTTTCGATAGAACTCCTCATTGTAAACATTGGGCAAAGTCTGCAGAATGTCGGAAAAGGAATGCTTTGATTTACATGCAAGGTGAGGCATCATTTCTTAAATACGTCGACTCCAGTATTGTTTTAACTGATTGACTTTTTGTGTCAAAAACAACAGCCAATTGTCCTGCAACATGTAACTTATGCAACCCTCTTTTGCAACCATGGACACCATATGATACATCAAACAATAAAAAGACGTATGATAGTCAGGCAGAAATTGGAATATTGATTCATGTCGGTGTCGATCAGAAGATGGACTTTGAAGATTCTGTCATGTCTGAGTATGTGCCTTCTTTCGATGCTGGATGGAACCGTAGACGTATTTTAGATGTACAAAAAGGGCAACAATATTATCTTGATAGGTATTACAAAGATATAAGTATGAGGGATGGTCCTGGGAAGAACATATCATCTATCGATATGGATCAACCGATACCACACAAAAGAATGGTTCCATATTTAGAAGGTTGTCTTAACTTTCATCCGTATTGTTTTTATTGGGCATCTCAGGGTTTTTGTGAAAGCCAACCGTTTTCCATGTCAGAAGTTTGTGCACCGGCATGTCAAATCTGTAGATGGATGCAATATGATACCACACCAAAGTTAATTGATCGTCGCGATCACTGGTTTCCTAGCGCATTTAAGCGCAACGATCTTATTGGAATATTAGAGGCAATTTATGAAAATAGAGCACAAGTGGATTATATGGGAAAGAAAATGTTGGAGAAAGAGAGCCTGATAGATTTTGTGCAAACGAAAAATACAAATGATGAGATTACCCATTTCTTCAATACTGAAGAAAATGTCAAAGCGTTTCACAGATTTAATCGAACTGAGTCTCATACCAACATATTGAAGGAAGTGATTCATGGCGAAGAAGCTGCACTTACAAAAACTGGAATTGTTGTAATGGATAATTTGTTTTCGTTAGAAGAGTCACATTCCATGTTGGCTGAGATAAAATCCGCCATCCAAAGTTTTTCAATGAATTCGAATTCGACAGAAAGAAACCATGATAATTTTCCAATCATGAATCCCTTCTATGAAGATGGGCAACTACGGAGAAGAAGCTCCTTTGCATCTATATATTCCACTCGAAACGAGTTAGAGGCATCACCAAATCTCGAGAGTCTCTACGAGAAGCTAAGTATGTTGCTATCTATACCTCTTGATCACGTAGAAACAACAACTTTGGTTGAAAAATTCGAACTAGGAGACTTTCGTCAGCCTAGTATGCATTTTAGCCCTTTCGAATTCACTCAAGTGTACAACGTGTCGAATCTTGAATTCGCTGACAATTCTCGAGTATTTGGTGTTACAATATTTCTCAGCGATGTCAAAGGTGGCGAGCTTATCTTCCCGAACATGAACAATTTAACGATTGATGCGAAAGTTGGACGAATCGTGATCTTCCCGACAGTTGTTAGCTTGCTACCTATACGAAATATAACAAAAGAGGCTTACGAAGACAGTAAAGATAGCTTATTCGACTCGTTCATTGAAAAGTCATACTTGATTGAAGAGTCATTGACATTTCACGGACATGAAGAGGTACAAGAGGGTACGAAATATACGTTGACGATCTATTTTCGGCGTCGCCCAGTTCCAATAGGAAGGCCTGTTACTGATATGAGTAAAAGTGTTTATGCAAACAAGTAACATCATACATAACATACTTCTTGACTTTGACACAAAGTACTACTCTTTGATTATATCAATATTTAGCCTAGCTCTAATCTGTTTTTAGGTGTCGGAGACGGATCGTTGGTGAAATATCGATGACTCAGACATTCTGTGGCTGTAAATCGCTGTTCTGGATTCAACGTCAAAATACACCCGAGAAGAGAAAGTGCATCATCAGGCGCAGCTGTAAAGATCTCATCAAAAGGAACTGGAATGCAATGGTCCCATGTAAGACCTCGCGATGGCAATGGCAAAGCCTTGTGCTCTGGCCAATTCGTTTCTGTAGGAGTTCCAAACACTGTAAAAATCTTGTCTAATTGAGATATATCACTTTCATGCCCTTGTAAAAAAGGTCGACGTAGTAATAACTCAGCAAAAATGCAGCCTACACTCCACATATCAGCAGCTGCACAGTATTCAGATGCTCCAAGTAATAATTCAGGAGGTTTATACCACAATGTGATGGCTTGTGGCGAAAGTCTCGTTTTCGGTGTGCCATACAGTCTAGCAAGACCAAAATCAGCCAATTTCATCGTCCCATCCGACAGAAAAAGACAATTATCTGGCTTAAGATCGCGATGTAATATAAACCGTTTGTGACATGCTTCAACTGCGCGTAAAAGAGTGAGCATGTGTTGCTTCACGTCAGCCAAAGACAATTTTAACTCTCGATTGTTGATTATTTTCTCAAGATCGGTATACGCGCATTCGTAAACGAGACAGATTGACATATCTGGAAGTGAGAAAACTTCCACTAGTTCAATTATATTCTCATGTTTGAATTCTCTCAGTAGTTTAATCTCCCGTACAGCTGTGAAGTTGATCCCTTCTTGAGCACGTTCACTCTTGATCGTTTTGATGGCAACAATACGACCAGTGGATTTCTGTTCTGCTTGTTTGACAACTCCCCATGTACCACTTCCTAGATTCTTTAATATTCGATAGTGCTCCATACTGAGGCAATCTGGGGTTGAATGGGATTCCTCTTAATCAATAAAGTAGCTTGTTATCTGTGGAACCCTTGCTTGTTGCTTGTCTCTTGTATCTTTTACTAACTTGATCTTGTCATCGTTGTAGTAAGGATAGTACTAACACGAGAAGCGAGAAGCTGGAAAGCGGAAGCGAACCCTTTAGAGATACCCTTTCTGGATGTATGGATTGATTCATTCCCTCTCACTCTTAAGGGCCCTCTTAAGTTCATTCAATCGTTCCATTAGAAACATATAAACATGATAACGAAAGAAGCAACATTATACATTGCTAATGAAAAGAAGGGAATCCCTTCCTTACTCTTCCCTTTGATTCACCAATCGTTGAAATCAGCCTTATCTAAATCATCGCAATTTTATATCGCCTTGAGTGGTGGTTCACTTCCATCTTTGCTCAACGATCTACCAGAATCCTTTCAATCTGCTGGTATCAATCCCAACTGGGAAAAATGGCATGTCATTCTTGCGGATGAAAGGATTGTCCCACTTACAGATGATGATTCCAATATGAAAGCTTGCCAAGAAAGCTTCTTGGACCAAGTTCCCATTCCAAAGACACAAATTTATGGAATCAATGAAAGCCTCATCGGATCCGATGTATCGAAGATCGCATCTGAATATCAATCTCGTATTTTTCCTCCATCATGTAAATCATTGGATCAACATCATGTGGACTGTGTACTACTAGGATTTGGACCCGATGGCCATACGGCAAGTTTATTCCCCCATCATGAGCTTTTACATGAAAATGAATTATTAGTTGCAGGTATTATGAATTCACCCAAACCTCCTCCTCAACGGATCACTTTAACGATGAAAGTATTCAATGACATGTCTCAAGATATCATTTTTGTGGGAGCTGGTGATGGTAAAGCACCAATCTTAGATGGCATCTTTTCAAGCATACAAGAAGTGAAGAAAGACGAAGGATCAAGACAGTGTATTGTACGGATGAATAAGGATAATGACTCGTATCCATGTGGGATGATTTTTCCTCGGAAAGAAGGTGCAAGATTGATGTATATCACGGATGAAGATGGTGCCAAGGATTTGTCCAAGAAAATGGTGAAAACTTCGGTTCTTTGATGGTTGTATGAAACATGAATGTTACAATTTAATGATTTAAAATGTGCTTTGATTTCTTTTTGAATATTCACTCGTCAAGGACATACAAATATAGAATTGTGAACTACTAGCTAGCTAGAGGATGTGTGGTCTTTTTCTTTACACGTTACGAGAATGATTCGTTTCTCGCCACAATGAGTTTCAAAAATAAACCGATAAAAACGATTGAAATACACTCTAACACACTTTGTTCTTTTCTACTCCTCTTTTATTCAACAAACGATTCAACTTTCTCAATAGATGAAAAGGATGAAGAATATGCTTTTAACATTGGCAATATCTATCTCAGTAGGAATCACGGCGGCACAAGTTATATTACCACTGATCTCCCACGATCAAGTGGTACAGCGTCGTTTCCGTCATTTGAAAATTACTTCCCCTGGATCCTTCAACGGAATCCCAATCAAACGAAGCCTTCAGGGAGCTAACACAGATAGTAATGGAGATATATTAGAAGTGAGCGAATTGTTTCAGGGGTATGGTACGCACTACGTCGATTTGTGGGTGGGGACACCACCTCAACGACAAACGGTCATAGTCGACACGGGAAGCGGAGTTACGGCATTTCCATGCAAGGGATGTCAAGATTGTGGATCTAGTTACCATGCATCCGCTTTCTTTGTGGAAGAAAATAGCTCCACCTTTCAGAAAATGACATGTGATACATGTCAGGAGGGTTCTTGTCATAGCAAAGGCAGCGCGGATGAGTATTGTTCCCTGTCTGTGTCTTATCAGGAAGGGTCCATGTGGGCCGCTTATGAAGCAATGGATGTAACATATCTCGGAGGTGTACATACAGGACCTTTAAAGCCAAAAGAACAAGGGGAAAAAATGACTGGATTTATTCATGGAGAAGATCCGATAGATGCTCCTGATTTTTCATTTGATATGATCTTTGGTTGTCAAAATAAAATCACTGGATTGTTTAAGACACAATTGGCTGATGGCATTAT
>Ga0213868_10001643_pt1 | contig 21629 bp, 19 predicted proteins | sample PICome_9_FD_160087 | JGI IMG/M metagenome (GOLD analysis project Ga0213868, IMG submission 160087) | Coastal seawater microbial communities near Pivers Island, North Carolina, United States - PICO127 | ecosystem: Environmental > Aquatic > Marine > Coastal | place: USA: North Carolina...
GGTCGTCAATTATTGTTAGGCTATTTACTGCACGGAGCTATCTGATTGGATGAATTCGCGGGACTTGACGGTCGACCAATCTGCCATCTGACGGTCTCTGCGACCCCTATTGTATGAACGATAGAGCTGCTGGTGATAAGCCTCCTTATTTTTTCGGCGAAATAGAGCTGCTAAGCCCCCTGTGGTGAAAAAACGGAACCATCAAGGCCTGATCTGTTTTCCACAAGTCACACGTCACACTCTCTAGAGCGTCACACGTCACATCTCTGTGTACTGTACTGTTGCTCTGTTGCACTAGCTAGATACCTCTCTAGAGAGAGTGATAGAAAGAGAAGATAAAAAGGATGAAACATTATAGTTGGATACAATCGTTGATAATAGTCTTGGTGGGAAGTAGACTTGTTAATTCGTATTCGACAAGTCCGAATAGGGCAACAGCGACAAGTCGATCCAAATTTATTCAGTCCGCCGTTGCAACGGTTCTTTCTGTATCAACAACCTCCATTCTTTCACCCTCACTGGCAAACGCAGCGGACTCAAAATTATACAACCTTCCCCCTTTGGAAATCGCAGCTATTGTGCAAAAAGATGTAGAAGAGAATGCTTTCCTGACCAACGGAAAACTTACTAGATCCATATACGACGAATCTGCAACATTTACAGATGAAATTGATACTTATAAACTTGACCAATGGATCAAGGGAACTCAAAAGTTATTTGTCGGACCTCCAGGATCTCGTGTTGCACTATCAGGACCAGTTGAAGCTTCCGATAAAGAAATCTCATTCCGATTTGAAGAGGATTTAATGTTCAACATTCCATTCAAGCCGGTCGTCGCGTTGAGTGGAAAAGTTGTTCTTGAGCGGGATTTGAATACTGGTTTGATTGTTAGCTATAGGGAATTCTGGGATCAGGATGTTACTACGGTACTGAAGAGTGCTAAGTTCAAGTAGAATAATATAGAATAGCTTTCTCTAGACTTGCTGTGTTAACTCTCTAAATCCCATAACATTGTCTTATCTAAACGAGACATTTTTAAACAATGCATTTGTCTTCAAAAAAACATTTGTGTAGATTGACAATGGCATCTTCAATCTGATCATCCTTAAGAACAAAACTGATATTCACCTTCGATGCTCCTTGACTCATCATCTCTACTCTTATTCCCTGAGATGAGAATACACGGAAAGCTGTTGCCAAAACTTCTGATGACCTTTCAATATCAGTAATGAGAGTAAGGATAGCGCGATTCTTCTTGACTACAACGTTTGAATACTCGGACAATTTACGAACAGCTTCATTTGTCATCTCTACACTTTGTTTCTTATCGAGAGTGAGAGAAATGGAAACTTCAGAAGAAGCAAGCACATCGACTGATAGACGACAGTTCTCTAGATCTTTAAATACATTGGCAAGGAAACCATACGCTCCAAGCATTTGTGTAGATTCTATATCAAGCAATTGGATATTGCGCTTGCAAGTGATGGCTGTTACCTGTAACAATTACGAATATAAAAAAATCAATATCAAAATTGATGAAAAATTACAGTTTCATGGAAGTGAGAAATTCAAATACATACGATGACCACTTACTAAATTTGGAGCAGGTCCCTGTCTTCTAGAAATGACACTTCCCTTTGCACTAGGATTGTAAGAGTTCTTCACACGAACAGGAACGTCGTATTTCATAGCGGGCTGCATAGCAATAGGGTGCAAAACCTGAGCTCCGAAATAAGCCAACTCAGCCGCCTCTTCATAACTTACATCCTCTACTGGGATAGCAGCAGGTACCATACGAGGATCAGTTGTTAGAATACCATCAACATCTTTCCAAACCTGAATTTCGTCCAATCTACATGCGGATCCAATCGCAGTAGCAGTCAAATCACTTCCTCCACGTCCCAAAGTTGTAATCTTCCCGCTAGGATCCTTTCCAATAAAACCAGTAACAACCGCAACAACATCAGGATCCATCTTTTCAAATGCTTGATTGATGGCTTCTTCCGAAGTTTTTAATATTTTTGCATCGCCAAAGTTAGAATCAGTCAAAACACCAACATCCCAAGCATCAAATGCTTGAGCAGGAACACCAATCTGATTCAATCTAGCTGCCACAATACGAACTGAGCATCTTTCTCCATAAGATACGAGCTGGTCAAGACTCTTGGGAGATAATTCTTGAATCATTCTAACTCCATTCAACATATCCTCACATTCATTTAACAAGTTGTTGACTTCATCCCTTACACTATCTGGCAAATTAAATTCATCCAAAGCAGCAGTATGGAGAGTGCGGATAGCATCAATATTGACACGTCCCTCTAAGGCAGCATCTCCAGCTGAAAGAAGAGAATTGGTAGTCTTACCCATAGCGGAACAAATGACTGCACGAGGACGATATCCTAAAGCGATTTGATCTTTGATAAGTTCGGTGACGTGAAGGATACGTTCAGCATTTGCAAGAGATGATCCACCGAATTTCATAGTAACATCAATCGTCTTGATGTCAAAGTGACATTTTGTGTGAGTACATTGATTTCTAAATGTGAAATGGAACAAGAAACAACGAGTAAGTCAACATACCTTCTTTGCTCCATGGTTACCACGATTACCCATGTTGTTGCGGAATTCGTCAATCATCTCTTTGGCTGTTTCAGAGCTTTCAACAGCAGCTTTTTCATTTTCATTAAAAAGTGCGGAACTTGGTTCTTTAGCAGCATAACTAGATCTAACAACCGATGATGAAAAGGCATGCGTAGGTGCAAACGCTTGTACACTGCTAGTAAGCAGTGCAACAAATGAAACAGCAACACTAGAGAATCTCATTTTGGAAACAAACAAAACCAGAATAGAGAGGTAGAAGGAAGCTTCCTCAGTTAATGAAGAGATGAAAAAGAGTGAATGTCAAATGACGATTGTCACGAGGTGTTGAAGAAAGCCGAAAAGCCGCAATCCGCCGAAGGAAAAAAAAAGAAAGAAAGAAAGGACACAGACACGAAAAACGAGAGGAGGACATTTCTCATTTGAGTTTCGCGCCAAAACACATCTTGATGTTCACTCACACGACTAAGGTTTTTGTTCACACGGGATCCAGATGCATTCTTTTTTACAAAATTTCCAGACACAAGCAGCTAACAGCTGACAAGCCAAACGTGAATGAATATGTCTCAGAATCTGAGAGACGGTCGAGGTACAACCAAGCGTAGATACGTACATAGTCTCCACTCTCCACACACACTTTGAGTGACATTTAAAATACTCGTTGAAAAATTGTCTTTTTATATCTTTACCATTTGAAGGTTGGACGGAAAACATTTTATAGGCGGAAATGGAGCCAAGGAGGAGAATGACTAATTTAACGACATCCACGGAATCGGTAGAGATGACAATCACCAGCCCCCCGCCATCGCCACCCGCCTCGCTTGAAAACAGTTCACAACGAAGGAAGAAGAAGGTAACATCTTCGTTCTCAAATTTGAAAATGTTTCCGAAGATCCGGAGGAAACCGAAAGAAAGGGACGACTCGCAAAAGTCAGAGTTTTTAGAAAGTATTTCTATAACTCCCAAGATTGTTCATCTGAGCTTAAACAATGAGGAGGACGCAACAACCACACTCCAAGACGAGACTAATAGTATCTCGAGATCGTCATCCATTGATCAAACCATTACCTCATCGTCTTTCTTCTCTTCTGAGACATTCTTCAAAAGGACAGATTTCGAAATTTCAACTTGGTCTGAAACTATACAGTCCACAGAATCACTATCATTGGGTTTCATCAGTATCATGGCAGCGACAGTCGTTATCCATCCAATTTTATTTGTTACGGGAGCCGCGACAGCTGTGTGGGCAGTGGGGATGCTTCATGCCGTTGAAAAGGGATATCAATTTTTTAGTGAAAATCAAATTCAGAATATGTTTTGGGATGATCCAGAAGAGCCTATTTTTACACAAAATCCATGCACTCGCTCAGCCATCACCAATACTCCTCAAAGAAACAAAAGGAATTCTTCTGCGAATAATGAAGATGCTAATTCTACAACAAGCTACACAGGTCCCTTAACCCCTGTTAAAACACCGTCAAAACATAATATATTACAAGGAAGAAACCATGTAATGGCAATGGATGATGCAATCCAAACTCACTTCCCTTCATTGGAACATACCGTTGTATCGGATGTTGAATTCCCAGGATTAAATGCGTTAGAGTTCTTTTCTGTATTTTTGGCAGATGACGCACCCTATAGTTTTAGGGAATTTCAACAAACAAGAGGGGACGTGGATGTTGTTTATGGAAATTGGGATCGCATTAGAAAAGATTCAGTGTCGTTCCTCCCAGAAGCTAGACTGAAGGATGCTTATTCCAAGTTACCAACTTGTTCTCAGAGAGAACGTGTATGTACATTCAAAACTCTTACTAATTCTTATTTTGGTCCTGCATATGCGAATGCAAAAAAGACGCAACGTGTTTGTAAGTTCTCGACTCGGTTGGTGATAGTCGAGAGCAAAACTGAGTTATCAGCGATTCCGTATTCGGATCGATTCTTCGTCGTGGAGCGATGGGTTGTGGAAGCTATCAAACACGATCCTTCAAGTCCCATGATTTACACAAGTACCCTATCAGTTTCTGTTGAAATAATTGTACTCAGAGACTGTACATGGGAAAGACAGATCAAATCGAAAACTATTAGTACTATGACATCCATGATTGTCAAATGGGTAGAAAATGCCACAAAGGCATTAGACCTTACAATACAAAGGAAACTGGAGCGTATGAGATGTTACACTGATAAAAGCATGATAAGCTACATCAGCGATAGTATTGGGCCGTCACCGATGACTCATTTGGATCATGGCTCGGTATCATCGCAAATGCATTCTCCTCGGCAATCAGAACAAATTTTAATGAATATGCACCAGCGACAACTGAAACTACTGGAAGAGAAAATCATGACAGGAGATCTCGAATGGTGTAGTATAGAAACAAAGCACTCCGAAGAAGCTGGAGCAGACCAAGCCTTTGCCGAGGTTGTCAATCCTATGGGTCACGCCCTTCATTTCTCCCCCAAAGAAGATGACCGACCGCTGGAAATTGCGATTCATCCAGGCCGCAAAAAGAAATCGAAACGGACTTTCTTTCGCAGGAAAAAATAAATGTTTACGCTATTGCAGTAATTATCTTGGCTTGAATCCTTGTGTAATTTCTTGTAATTTACTTTCTTAATAATCATTAACGTTGCCACTGCGTCTTTGGACTTTCTTCGTTTTCTACAACAAAATTCAACAAGCGTTTAGACTCAAGTGTCAATGGATGATAAGCGTGTAAATTCTTTTGTCGTGTATATACAGCCATTTCTAAATACATTTTTGCCTTTTTGAAATTCCCTTTTGAAATCAATATAGATGAAATATCGTGCTCAGATTGCGCTGTGGATAAGTGTGTTTTTCCAAGCGTTTGTAATTTGATTGCCAGAGCTTCATAGTAACAATATATCGCATCATCAAGTTCACCATTTCTCTGCAACATTTTACCCATATTATCATAAGAAACTGCTGTCGACGGATGAAATTCTCCATATATCTTTAGCTTTAACTTGATTGCCTTCGTGCAAACCTCTTTAGCCTCTTCCATGTTCCCAAGTCCGACTAGAATCAAACTCATATTATTGAGTACAGTACTAATTTCTGATTCTGCAGATATTTTTTCGAAAGATTCAAGTGCAATCATCGAGTGTTTGAATGCGTATTCAAGTGTTTTGCATTTTTTATACGCCGTTGCCAAGTTACTATGTGCTTTCCCTAAAAGATCATAGTTCTTTTGATCAAATTTATCTAGCATATGGATTGCTTTTTTGTACGATTGAATGCTTCTATCATATTCTCCAAGATCACATAGTACCGATCCTATGTGACAATGACTGACTACTAAACCTATCGATGGATCACATGGTGACTCCATCAATTTCAATTGTTTCACTTTCAACCGCAGCGAATTTTCGAATTCGAATAAGGCCTCATGATACCTACACCGTCTCTGTAGAAAACTACCTATTTCATCTAGGTATAAAGCCGTATTTGCATCACGCATAAGAAACAAGTGATATTTGATATTTAGATATGCATGTAAGCAACGAATACGAACAACATCTGGATCACGTTTCAGCTCAATTTGAAGGTATATCCATCCCACGAGTAATATTGCGAACACAAAAAGTATCAAATGTAAATGGGGATTGTCTGTAAAGAAAGTGCAACGCACTGTCGAGTTGAAAAGAGAATTTTTAATAAACATCATGCCGCCATCCCTTAATCGTCTTGCAATGTATGTGATGATCACAAATTTCGAGAATCAAGAAACGATCGAACTGAAGAGGGCCAATCTAAGGACTCAAGAGTAAAAGAAGAGAGAATTGATGGTTGATGGATGATGGATTATGGATGATGTTCCCTTTAATTTGTGACACCAAGACAATGCGGTTATTTTGTTCAAACATCCCATCACAACAAAAAACCGAAGTGTTCGCATTTTTTTTGCTTGACTGCACGACACCAAACGCAGATCCAAAACAAGAACATCACTCGACACTCCGCTTCTCATAAAAAATTGAATATACGATACTTCATAACAACTGATTAGAAAAGGAATACAATGCCCATACTTGCTGTTCATCCTCCAGCTGCGAATCACGATTCAGCAACTAAAAATGACACACGCCCTGCAAGGAATGGAATACACAAGGTAACTTCTGAGGAACGAAAGGATAGAGCCGCAAAAATTGTTGCAGCAGATGAGAAGAAACGTGCCAAGAAGAAAGATACAAATGTTAACAAGCAAAAGAGAGATGCTTTGCACAAGAAGCATGCTCAGAAACACGCTGCTAAGCAGGCTCATGCTAAGAAGGGTGGGAAGAAGAATTAGTGTTTAGATCATGCGACTCTCGTAATTATGTTATAACATTTTTGAAAATAAGACTCTTTGAATATTCAAATTATTATTGTGCATCAGTCAAAAGAGGAGAATTGCTGCCCACTGTCCGTGCAACTCTGGCCTTTTCTTGCAAATTGAATCGGAGTTTGTTAAAGTCATCTGGAGATAAACTTTCATCTTCATAATATCCTTGATCAGCTTCATCTGTAATAACATTTTTCAGCTCTACATCCATAACGACATTTCCACCTTTAGCTTCAATCATATCTTCCAAGAGTCTATTCAATTTATACCTTCCCCATGGTGAATCTGGCAAGGGACCCAGAACTCCCGGTCCTATATAACCAAGTTTAGGTGGAATAATGATACGTCTCTTTTCTCCCACTTTCATTGTGTGTAGCCCTTCGTCAAGTCCTGGAATCATTCGTCCACTTCCATGTTTAATTAAGTATTGAGAATCTTCATCATACTTTTCTAATTTTGATCTCACGCCATCAACGTCAGGTAGTTTGATATAAGACGTATATGCAATTTTTACAAACTGCCCATATTTTGGTGAAGGACCTGTTCCCTCTTTAAGAATAATATACTTGAGACCAGATTTAGAAGAGTAAAGTGTAACTCCACCTTCGTCGGACAATTGGGGTTTAGGATCAGGAAAGGACGGAGATGCCACACCTTCAATATCAGCATTTGAAACAAATGGGGATATGACTAAACCACTAGTAAAAGTAAGTGCCTGACTGAAAAACTGTCGTCGGCTTTCATTTGAAAAGGATAATGATGAGTCTGTCCGAGTAGACCAAGATTTTTCAGGGGTAAACGCAGATATACCCATCAAATTTGTGATGACTAGTAATGCAATCAAAGGAAGTTTATTCCTGAAACGTTCCATGACTATAAATCTAAGATGGAGCAAGAGTAGCAACTACAGTTTGAAAGTAAGTAGGATGATTGAATTGTATTTCGACGATTAGCTGTGCGACAATCGTTTCAATAACATGTATCTCTTTGATTGATCGTGATATAAAAAGCTCCACGTTTTGTTTTCTTCGTGGTTCGAGGCGCGCCAAAAACACACCCCTTCCTCATTATTTAGGCTACCACCCATACTCTATCCACCTCCAACCCGGTGTTCATATTCAAGATTCAAGGTCTACAAGGATGTTCTATGAAGTGTAAGTATTTCTTATTGAATGAACATTCAATCAACATCACGATAACCTTTCTAGTTCACTAAAAACATTCTATCTCTGGATGGAGCATGAGCCACATAAGTTAACGATCCTCGAAGATTTGAGAAAATCAATCATTCGACTGAAAGAAAATGGGTATCATGGCATCAATAATTCTATTTCAGACTCGAACAATGCAAATTCAGATTGCAACACATTACTCAAAAACAAAGTCATGTCTTCACTCAACTGTCACGAATTCATATGTAAAGACGCTGTTGTGGCAGCCTTACAAACTGAAGAAAAGAGAGACTTATTCCTTCAGAGTTTCTGGGAGCGCGACGATCGAAGATTTGATTGCGTTAATATTTCAGAATATCCACCTGCAACGTCCTTTTCAGACTTGAATAATCATTCCATACGCACGGTATCAGCATCTGAATTCAAGAAAGAATTCTTAAACGCGAATAAACCATGCATCATCAAAAATATACCCATGCCTATAACATTTGAATGGTACGATGAATCATCAGGAGTCATCAACACCAAATGGTTCTTAGACCATATTGGCGCGTTTACCAATGTCCCAGTGCGTATTAACCAAGACGGCTTTGCAAATGGTCGTGCGACGGAATGCATCACAGAGCAAACCTCTATGCAAGAATGGATATGTCACAAGAGATTTGATCCGAAGTATTACCTCAAGGACTGGCATATGCAATCCTTATTTTCAAAGAAATTATATGATACACCCATAGTATTTCCAGATGTTCTCAATCCTTTTCTTATGGATGTAGATGGAGGAGAGTATATGTTTGTTTATTGGGGATGCAAAGGAAGTTCCACGTCTTTGCATTCGGATGTTCTCAATTCGTTTTCATGGAGCTTCAATGTGATTGGGAAGAAGCTATGGACATTTTATCCCATGGAGGAGTACTCAAACGAAGAGTCGGATGATTTGTCTGACGATGAAATGAATGCTAGGACAACTCAAATATTACAAGAAACTGGAGATATGATTTATGTCCCATCTGGATGGAGACATGAAGTCATCAATCTCGAAGAGACAATTTCTGTAAACCATAATTGGATAAGTGCAGGTTCTTTGGATTGTGTTTGGGAATGCTTAGTGAATGAAATTGGAGCCATTGAGGAAGAATTGATCGGATGGGGCCTGGACTCTGGTTCGAATCTTTCGTTTCAGTTGAATCTTATGAGGGAGAATATGTTGCGTGGTTGCGTCGGAATGGACGTGAGTACATTATGCGTCTTGCTGATCAGAATTTTTGTTGATCGTCTTGCTGTCGTTTCAGACACGAGAGTTCAAGAGAAGGATGTCATTTGGAACGCATGGTTTGACTTTAGCCGTGTTATATTAATTGTGGATACAATCCTTCACGATGACTCGAAAAGCACGGATGATACAGATGCATCAGCTGGACTTCATATATTTTTGAAAGGACGGCTGAAATCAACCCTCGGAGACAATGACGCGCATGAACTCATGAATATTTTAGTCATGATTCGTGACATGGGTCGAGAAGTAATATCTTGGGCACAAAAGTGATTGAAAAGAATTATCCATCTAGTGGATTATTATACCATAAAAATGAACATATGACGTATTGTGCTAAATATTCACACCACACATATCTTGTATCTTATATATTATTGATAGTACCTAAAGGTGATGGAAGGTTGGAGGAGAATGATGAGTTACATAATAAACGAAAAACGGTTCTATCATTTTTTTAAAATATCATTTCCTCTTTGCACTTACAATTCCAATCCCATACCATCATGTATCTCATAATCTTCTAATGTGATATGGTCCTTGTATATGGTGTACCATTTCTTAATTTGTAATTTTTCAGGTCTCGTCCCTAACTGAGCTGCCGCGAGCTTCTTGAGGTCACCAATGGTGTCATCTTCATTGCACTTGACTCGAACTTTTTTTCCTAATCTATCGTTCAGAACAACTTCAAGCATTTTGGAATTCGACTTTCAAGCTAGTGAATACACGGATTCTTTTTTGCAAATTATAGATGTGAATTTCACGAGGATCAAATAAGATTTACTAAGTAGCTGCAAGACCGCAGACCGCTGACCTCCTCGTAACTCGTAAAGTGTACGAATCATTTTACTTTCATCTAGTCAGAATAGTAACTAGTAGTACTTGAGTTATCCTTTTACGATACATAGAGAAGACATAGGAAATAAAATCTTTGAAATCATTGAAGAAAACTGAAAAATCTTTATCCGTATGTGCGTATCTTAGCCTTCTTAAAATATATTTGAATCAAGATTCGTCAATGGATTCTTCAATGCGATCACGAATCAAAAATGTTTTTGTGAGTCTCCGAGAGGTAGTTTGACCACTCCGATGCGAGCCATAATCTTGCGACGTCATAAGGCCTTCTACCATAAGTATTTCACACCAACGGCACACACGCGAACCGCATTCGTGTCCGATAAATGATGCATATCATACAGGATAGAAAATTCATGACGAAACAAGAGTGAAAAAGACAGGCGCGTATCCCTTCGTTTCCGTTCATTTTTTAAAAGCAATCCATTATTAGAGCACCCATTTGAAAATATGAAAACAATATCGATTTCGTTCATTCTCGTCTCCATTCTGAATGTGTCATTGGCAAAGAAGGCGAACAATCGATATCTAAGGAAGCGCGAATTATCCCATATGACTCCTGCAAATGAAGAGGCTTATTACTATTACCAGGCAAATCGTAAGTCACATCGTCTTGAGATTATGCGTGCTACATAGTCATCATGTCACTTACAATTATAATAAATCCTGCATTTTTACCTCTTTGATTAGAACATGCCTTTGTGACATGTTTCGTAACACAAATCGATGGCATTGCTCCTCCAGATGTAGAAGAAGTTCCACTACTTACCACATGTGTTGATGAAAATTCTGCCAAAATATATTCACTGTTGGGAGAAGTAGAACGTTTCTTCCTTGGAATCAACATTCAAGATGGACAAGTTTCAATCAAGGTGCCCTTCTCTGCCATATTTGATGAAAAAGATATCGTCTTTGACGAGACAACGAGTCGACAAATCACTATCATATCTGGAGGGCGTCGCCGACGACTCACCAGTTCTATAGGAGTGAAACAAGTCCTTATTGTTAGAGTTAGCAGTGATCAAGAACCTGAAACGAGTGTAACATCCAGCGAAGAGCAGCTTTATACCGACTTCTTTACCGACGAGAACAATCTCAGGGAGGTTTATAGGAAATGTTCCAATGACAAACTTATTCTAAATCCAGCAACTGGATCATCTGTACATAATGGAGTACTTACTATTAAGCCACCAGAAAATATATGCGCAATGGGATGGAAAGACGTCGGAAATTATGCTGTAGCTGAGATTGCATCATTGGATTGGAGTGCTGATTTCAAAACCATTATTATGCCCGATTGCGTAAACTTCGAAGGGGCTGCTGCGTGGGGTGAAACCCCTGGTGATACTACCTGGATTCTCTCCAAGTACTCCTCTTATCCCGTTACTCAAGTTCATGAGTTTGGGCACAACCTAAGTCATAGACACTCTGGAAAGGGCACTTCAGAGTATGGCGACGACACAGGTTACATGGGAAATAAAGCTTCATGGACCGATGCAGGTTCGAAGATGTGTTTTAATGGGGCAAAGCTGTGGTACTTCCAATGGTATAGTGATTTTCATCGCTCGGTGAATCCAAATACCATATCTTACGCAGGAAAACTTGTAGGAATCACTGACGTTCAATCAGGAGAAATCGCAACAGATTCAGAAAATGATGTTATTATAAGATTATTCGGAGAAGCAGAACAGCTCTTCGTCATTTTCAACAGGTCCGAGTCATTTAATTCACAAGTCGCCGAGGGAGACCGTGTCACGATAACCGAACAAGCAAATGAATACAGTGTCTCGATGTTGAAAGCATCTCTCGGAGAAGGAGAAGAATACATAACCGCAGATGGTAGTGTAATCAAGAACTGTGGAATCTCATATGGTTCACCATATGTTGCCAATGTCATTATATACAAGCCAGGATTTACATCGGCGGTTTGCAGTGATGACTTCTCTTCTAGTTTTACTACCACCACGAGTAGTGGAACCAGTGTCAGCGCTAGCACATCTAATAGCGATATTAATGAAAGCTCTGTTTCTTCTGATGTCAACAGCATATGCTCTGATGTGCCATATTGGCACGATTCGGATGGTCCAGCCTTCAATTGTGCGTGGTATGGCGCTAAGTCCGATCGTTGTGAACTGTTCGGATCAAGTTACTCAAATATGGGATTCACGGCTCAAACTGCGTGTTGCAAATGCAAACAAAAATAGCCTTCGAGTCTTTGAATAAAATGTAAGAATACTCTTTCTCTAGAGAGGTTAATATGCTGCATACTTATTGAGTAGTAAAAAGTGATACATCCAAAAGATACAAGAACAAAAAATAAAATCTGAGAAATATCGTTATTATAGAAGGGTATCTCATGCTAATTAAATTCCAATGGATCCAATCCATTAGTGATAGACAACATAGATTTACTATACCGAGATTGTCATCCATTTTTTCAGATCGAGGAGTTCTAACCAATCGGCATTGTTGTATCCTCCACCTGTGTACCATTCGGCAAAGTTGTCAAAGTTAATACACTCAGTACCACCTTCTACTGTTCGTTTTTCTTTAGGAGTGCATTTGAACACTTGATCTGTCACCCATGATGATACTGCTCCCGTTATCCGTTCTATTGATACAGAATTGTCCACAGGGTGGCCTGACGCTTCCAAAAGAATGCGTTCAATAGGATTATCACCTAGCTCACAAGAGTTGATTTGAAGAAGAACAGTCAAAAAAGATCGTAGATATCGGACCATGGCAAATCTTGATACTCGACCATTCTTCTTTTTGTCTAAAAACTCAAATGCATATTCTATCTTGTCACTCTTTCTACCTCCGCACAGTACAGTGAGACCACAGGCCAACTCTATGGCGTCAGCCTTTCCACACTTGTTGAAGTCAAATTCATTAAAAATTGTCGATAGTAAACTCAATAACAGTTTACCATGAGTAGATGTGTTCGGTTTGAATAGTGCTGTGACAATATCCATATATTTATCTTTCGATATCGATGTCCCAACCTTCTCTGAAATGATCGACTGGCAAACAGTATCAGTATTGATGTTAAATAGCTGGTGTTCGTTAACGATATATTCAAGAATTTGCACTCGATTAGATGGAATTGACACATTATAAAGTGTGCTCTCATTTACAACAACCTTGAAATTCAGAGGTTTCTGTTCATGGACTGGTGCATTATACCTAGTTGTTGATAGCGGAGGAAGGTCGTTGATGTGGACCACGTTATTAGTGCCACAGTCATTGAAATCAAACCCGAAGTCATCAATAGCATCTATATCTATATCATCTCCGAAAAATTCATAATTGGTCGGGTCTAGTATGTGTTCTGCAGGAGTCGGAGGTAGCACATCGAAGGCTTCACTGATAGCATGACTTTTACTCGGAGTTGGCTCAGGAAGAGGAAGATTCTGACGATGCGAACTATCTTTAAGATGATTTTTTCGCTTTGCTTCCATAGGTTTTGCATCTGCTAGTAACTTCTCAACTTTAGCTTTGTCTAATAAAACCCATTTATTTAAATCAAGCAGCTCAAGCCATGGTGCAATTTCAAAACCTCCCTCGTTGTACCATTCTCCAAACTCGTCGAAATTTATTCGGTCCATCTTACGGGTGGCCCATTGAAACTTCATGACATCATCAGTCACCATATTGGCAGTATCAGCTATATAGCGACTGACAGTCTCCGCAGTCAAATCCAGACTTTGTTTGCAGCAAGAAAACATGACGATTAGGAATGATTGGAAAAAGAAAAATAACTCTTTACCAGAAAGCGAAGTTACATCATCAAGCTTTCTCTTCTTGCTTTTCTTCTGTTCTTCTTTACGCATATCAAATAAACTGAAGGCAAAAGATAGCTTATGACTCTTCTTACCGCCACATAAAAGAGTCAATCCACCCATGAGTTGGTTAATCGAAACACGATCGACTTGATCCAGGTCAAAACTAAGGAAAAAATTTCCAAGTGTTTCCTCGGGAGTTGGAGGAAGCGGTGGGTCTGATTCCTTTTTGCGTAATCTATTAGGTACAGATTTGAGAATCGCACTGACGAATTCAACTCGATTTATATCTGCTCTCTTTCCAGAGCCACTTTTGTGCAATTTGGCTAGTTCGGTGGGTAGGGGAGGCACAGGATTTTTTCTCGAATGATTGTAGAGCTTAGACCAGACAGAATCTGGATCAGATAATAAAAGACCCAATTGATCGACAACTGCCCGAACGTATGCGGCATCTTCGCGAAGCACAATAAGAGACCGTGTCTTAACAAGCGGAAAGGTAAACAATACGTCTGCAGGGTCTGGAGGTATCGGCATAATAGATGCTGGTGTAGCTCGTTGAGATAGATGGGCCGATCGAGGAGTCTGAATATGACGCAGACTGGGAGATGGAGTTTCAGCCATGAAGTCATCAAAAGAACGGATCTTTCCACTTGAATTCGGTGGATTTATAGGTGGCAAAGGAGTTGAGTGTGCTCGGGAGGGAACAGGAGCTGTTACCGGCACCGTAGTTGCCTTTGAAGAGAGAGCAAATAATTTGCTCAAATCGAGATATTCAATCCAAGGGGCAACCGAAAATCCACCATTCGAATACCAATCAGCAAACTCTGTAAGTGACACTTGATAGTCACTCTCTGCCGTTATTGGAATTGCTTTGCTCCTTAAATTCTCCAAAATAAATTTTGCTCCAATTTCAGCCCCGTCCAGTATGTTCTTAATAATCGGACTGACTGGACCATTTTGAGTAGACAAAGCATTCAAATGTTTTTGAATGGTGTCCTTTGAAGAAGACAGCAATGAGATAGCACCAAACATTCTAAGATACGTTCTCAAGTATGTCACCAATTTATATGCATTCATCCCCCGCTCGTTACTATTCAGCATCATTTCGAATGTTTCTCCGAGTTTACTACTCTTTGATCCGAAACACAAGAATGAGAGCCCAACTGCCAATTCAATGGTGTTGACTTCATCTGCATTGTTTGATGCAAATATGTGGAAAAATAGACTCATGATTTGTTCCCAGTGTCCTTCTATTGCAGTTGCAACAAAAGAAGCTGGCTTGATTGAGTTGAAAAAGGAGACGAATGCCATTCTAGATACAAAGTAATCCGTGCGTTGGTCATTGTTAGCGTTTCTCCTGGGAGTTGAAACATTCATAAGCATCTTAAGTACATCCTTTGGTGCCTTGGTAGTGAATCCAAACTCATGGTGTAAGTTATCCACAATTGAAATGTTCTCGTGTGAAATTTGGATTGAGTTTGAAGACCTATTGTTCACATTAACATGCAACAAAATTTCTTTAGAACTTGTAATCGGCATAGGCATAAATATTCTGGGCTTAACGGAAGGAATATGACTTGATGGATGAGCAGGAGGACGTTGGTAGGTATTTGCGTGTGAAGGAGGAGGATTTAGAGGAGCACCTCCTTGGCTGTGGTAAACTGGAACTTGAGTAGACGCCTTTGGCTTTGAAGGATGTGCATAATAAGGCTGGGGAGGTAAAGGTTGCAGCGGAGGCATGGAGGTCTTACCAGTATACCCCTGTTGATAAGAGGCTGTGGCAGCAGTTGTTCCAACATGATCGGAGCCAAACTGTCTGGCTGCCGTTCTTCCAGCATGATCCCATTTTGCAAGGTCTAAGAGCTCAAGCCATGGTACAAGACTAAACCCTCCAGAATTATACCATTCTCCAAAGTGGAGAAAGGAAACCTTTTGTAAAGTAGGTGGCGGGGGCATAGTGTTGGTACTTCCAGGTGCAGGGTAATGATAGAAACGCCTTTGGCAAAAGTCTACAAGTTTGGAAGTGGCATAATTGGCGATTTCGGCGATGCTTCGTCTTGTAGTCTCAGGCAATTTCCATGAATGAGTATCGATGGATACATTCGTACTCTCAGTCGCATCATTAGAATTACCATTATCTTGGAATTGTATGCATGTGCTGATTGCAAATAAAAGACTTTGAAAGAGCGTCTGCACTTGATCTTTCGTAAGACTAAGGGAAGAAGACCCCCCAGGAACACCATCCTCGATATTTTTACCATTTAAAAGCATGAATGCAGATTCAAGCTTCCTGCTCTTGTCCATGTCAAGGAACAATAGGAGGCATAATCGGAGCTGGTCATCTTTAGCGTCCCTTAACAGCCCACCTAATAACCGATTTCTACTGTTCTCCGCGGCAAGCCGCCAGATATGATTCTTATCTTTTACTGAAGAACTCTTTAATGCAGAGTTAAATGCTCGCGAGGCCTCCAGCATTCGAGTTGCCGTCGAAAAGGAGATGCTAAGGGTCATACTTGTCAACGTATTGGGGGTTAATCCACCCGTATTAGACGTTGTACACGGCGCCTTACTTTCCGGCGTCGGATCCACAGTCATATTGGACATGATTGGACTCAAAAGAATGAAGTTGTTGAGGATCACAACAGTGGAGCTGAAGTTTGCTCACTGTATGTCTATTTAATTTAAAGGTAAGACCCCAGGGATGAAAACGCCAAACAAACAGAAAAAGCCGCTACACTCGAAATTTTTTGAATCCGGCGCGGCTCCACTAATTTAGCTTAATCTGTGTTCTTGTTTGAATTTTTCAGTCACGCCAGCTGGTAACGGATTAACGAGATTTTGTGTCATTCAAAAAAATTCCCTCACAAATAATAGAGGGGGTAGTGAATACAGGAGCCAGTTACAAATAGAGGACTACATCGTGAAAATTAAAATGCACCCCCGTAATGTGTACTTTTGTCTTTATAGAACCAATTGAATACATAAAAACATCTAAACTGCTTGTTCACGCCTAGCTCTTCTCATTGCCCTTTTCTTCTTGTATTCAAGATGATCGTAACGATTCTCTTGCTTTCGAGATCTTTCAATAGAGTAAGGATCCTCTTCCTTACGGACAGCTACATGCAGACCCATTCGAATAGCCGCAGCAGCAACAAGTTTACATTTGTCTCCATATTCCTCTCGCCCTTTCGAAACAATACCAATCACTTGCCCTTCTTGATTTAAACATGGGGCACCACTAATACCTCTTCTATAAGATGTTTTGAGAGTGATAATGTCAGACTCCTTTTCAATGCGATCCAATGCACCAAATATGAAAGATGGCGCATTGCTTATTTCATCTTTGGAAACGATGGATAACTCCATAGGACAATTCGTTCTTGCAGTAAAGCCAACTGTTACAACACAACGCCCTGGGCGTTCCTTTGTCGTTGATAAGCATCCGAATTGCTTCAATTCGTCATGTGATATTTTAGTAACTTTTTGACCACTGAAGAATAACTTGTTTGTCGGAATTGGAACATTGAATTTGGATTTGACTTTCAAAATGCAGCAGTCAAGATTTTTTTCAAAAAATTCATTATTTCTACCCAAAGCCATCTCTGCAGTATATTGCCAAACTGTATCAGGGGTTCCTTTACGATTCACGCCAATTATTGGTGTAAGATTGGCCTTGTCACCAAGGGCAGATACGTTGCTCCGTGATGTTACAATTAATCCATGATGTGTCTCTGCAATAAAACCACTTCCAATATTGATGATTTCGCCTTGTTTCTCATCCCAGCATCCGACCAAGACTACAGATGCTGGTTTCGGAAACCCCATGGGAATATTATCTTTTTCTAATTTCATAAAGAGTTGTTCATCTCTATCTTCTACAGAAACAAGTACATTGTAAGCACCTTTCTCTACACATTTGTAAAGAAAATCAATGGACAACTTTGGGTTCATTGATAAAAAGTGTAATAAAGTCCACCAACGTGTTTCACCAATAGTAACAATTCCTTCGCACTTTCTTAAGTATGCTTGAACCATAGCATTCGTGGCGTATGGATTTGCAACCAATACATGAAGCGCAGTTAAACCATGATGATCGTCTACGATTTTTCCAATGTCTGCTCCATGCTGAAGAAAGCATTCATTTATTTTTTCTACTGACACATTATCTTTGGCACAAATATCATGTAGTATCAAATGTTTGTACCGAGTTTTTAGCCATAAATTGATACTGTTATCGTCAACAACCCCCGTAGTGTAATTTGCCATAAAAGTAGTCGGGTCCAGCAAATCTCTGCACCGATTGACAAGTTTCCTACCAACTCTAGCATGAATTGGTAAATTTATAATAATAAGTGATTGGCATTCAGCAAATGCGCATGCATCAATGTCTTGACAGGATGAGGGCACGACTAAGGAAGGAAGCAAACGACACCCAAAAAATGCACCCCATCCAATCATCTTTAGGTTCCTCGGTAAACGTACCCAAACAAGGTTAGCACACCCTTCAAACGCACATTTCTTAATTTCTTCAACAGTGTCTGGAATGTAAACGTATTTTATATTACGACAACGATGAAAGCTCCGAGCTTCTATCGTTGTTACACCCTCCGCGACATGTATATAGGTCCAAGTGTTTCGTTCCTGTTCTGATATAGAATGACTCCCTTCATCGTCACCATTCCACCAATTCTGCCCTTTGTAAACGATTTTCATTAGAGAATGTATCAACAAGTCTCTGTAAAGTATACGGAAAATAAGTTATGAAAGGGAATTAGATTAATGAGGAAACGTCAGTTGAGTGGGTCCGGGGTCCGTTGAGTTTACTTTGTTACGATTACTACTTCGCACCAGTTATCCCCCAAGCCATCTTGGTATAAAAATACAAAAAAACTGACGCGTGGACCCCCTTCAGCGTTTTCATCATCTCAGCAGTTTATGTCCAAGGCAACGCATCGCATTCTAATCTGACAACGGCGGTGTTACAATTTAAAACTATTCAAGCAATTTAGATCAAAATGAGATGCATTCAAAGTATATTGATTTCAATTGTGTTAACGTTAGCTGCGAATGAAATTGAGGCCTTTTCAACCCATCAACCGCGCCTGACTATGAGTCCAACAAGCAGTCAGCTTTCAATGAGTTTATCTATCCCTCGATGGAATAGAAGAAGCGATCGCATGGGCAAGTCAATTGACACTAACTCATTGTTCCGGAAACGAAATGGCCAATCTCTTGCGTCTCGTCTTTCCATCATTGCACTATCAAAGAAGCTGAAGAGAACTCTCGCTATATTCTTCACTTCAGCTATGCTCCTCCTTGGTCCCATCAGTATCAAAAATAATAATTTATCATTGCATCCACATGTAGCCCATGCATCATCTACTGTTGTATCACACAGCAAGGTTGAAAAAATTGTGGAAGAATACATCCAGAGACACATGTTCAATGATGACGAGTATGATCCACTAGAATCCACCTATCGTGAGACAATTTTAGATGCCAAATCTGGCGAGTATCCATCAAAACTTTCTTCTGCTGCTTCGGAAGCATTTGGAAAGAAACTTTCTGGACCTACTGCATCGACAAGTTTAAATAAACGATCAGAAGGAACTGCTATTATGAAAATTTTGAGATTGGTGGATACCATCCAGGATAAGACTGGCTGGTCCAGAGGAGTCATTATACCCATTTTGTTCTTGGTTGGGTGTGGAATTCCAATTGTTCTTGCTCTAGGAGGACTTATGAGCTTTAGTTACAATCAAAAGGCCATGACTGAGAGGATGGCAATCGAGAGATACGGAGAGAGCGTTTTAGACGCAGAAGAACGAGTGATTATTGAAGATGATGAATATGACTATGACAACGAGGAGTACCCCGAAGGCGGCAGTGATGACGACGACGATGAAAGTGATGATGATGACGATGAAAGTGATGATGATGACGACGACGACGAGTAAAGAGGAATGTTTTTATTACATATTTTATTTAAAAACAGTCGTATTCCTCTTCTTTGACATTTTGAATACTCATCTTAACCTTGAAATGCTAATGAAACTTTCATAGTAACTTCCCTACATTTATTGCACTGCTTTTTTTCTCCTACATGCGTGATACGTTGAGTCAAGTTGAATCAGGATCTGTGTATTTCAGTAATAAAAATTCGTATGCTGTTTTATACTTTGGATTAGACATAATTTCCCTGTATGCGATATCTTTTTCATGATCATCATTCGTTGAAATAATTTTTGTAGTTTGCCTCTGTAGCTTCTGTGACTTCTTTTTTTGAAAATCAGCTGAGCAATCAGCGACAGCGTTCATACATCGCATTACATGATTTTGAAAATCGTTTGCTGAATATGACGCTTTCTGTAATGATTTGAAACATATTGGGCATTCAAATGCAGTATCATTACGCTGTCTAGTGGATTGAGTCGTCATATCAAAGTTCAAATGTCTTCGTGGAACGACGTATTCACGAGAGGAGCATAACAATTCTCTCTAGAGAGGGTAAACACTGAGGTAAACAATTCTAACTACTTAGTAGATAAACACTACTACTCTCTATCGAGTCTGGAGTCTGGTAAATAATCAAAAATAAAACAGAGTAATATCTACTGATTACTGATAAAAAAATATTACCTACTTACGAGTACATAAGTCTGTAGTAATTTTTTGGCCCAAACTTCCCCTGGGTGGTGTCACACTTGTGACTCTTTCTCTACCATGCAACACTTTTGTCTAAAATAAAAAAAATAGTATAAAGGCGTATTTATCTCATTCTCACATGTTTTGTTTCGCTGTTTTTCACTCTGGGCATTTCAATAGAGTTTTCCGCAGGACACAAATGTTCTTCGAGGGATTGATTCATTCATTTGAGAAAAATAGCTTAAAAGGGGCAGTAAAACGAGAACCCCGCGCACTCAATCATGATTTCTATGACCTTTCTTTCACTCACATCTTTTCATTTTTTTGTATCTTTTCATTTTTTGTAGAAGAACACAATACAGATATCGTAATCATGAAGACCCAACTGATCAAAGCGTTCCTCTTATCCCTCATCAGCTATTCCTATGCTGCCAACCCTAATCCTAAGCAGTGTACTCCAAAAGGAAACTCATCGTGTGAATTGAAGGTAAGACATGAACATCTGAAAGAGGATTTATCCAACGCTTCGAGTTCTCATTTTTTCATTTTGTTCTTTAGATGGAAATTGAATGTACCATTCTTGATACAGAATACGTTGGTCAATCTTGCCTGAATCCTGATGAAGATAACGAGGTGCCCTTCATTGTACTTCCTTTCGGCTCGGATCGAGAGTTTCAGGTTGAGTACACTTACACTATTTGTAACGAAAGCAAAGAGAACCAATTCGTCATTAATCATGCTATTGAACAATCTGACATTTATATCAAGGGAACTTCAATTCATCAGTGGTTAAACGATGAAATCTTCAAAGATGAAACCCCTTTTAAACCTGGAGAGTGTAGAAAAAAGACTGCTCGTAGGAAGTTGTCGGCTTCGGCACCAAACAATCCGACAAGTATGAAAATGAATGGAACGTGCAAGGGCAAATGGTGTGGTTGTTATCTATTCAAAA
>Ga0213868_10001644_pt1 | contig 21614 bp, 31 predicted proteins | sample PICome_9_FD_160087 | JGI IMG/M metagenome (GOLD analysis project Ga0213868, IMG submission 160087) | Coastal seawater microbial communities near Pivers Island, North Carolina, United States - PICO127 | ecosystem: Environmental > Aquatic > Marine > Coastal | place: USA: North Carolina...
GGGTAATTCTATAGTACAGGCTGGGTTTCTAGCACTTGAGACTATGCCAACATGGTATCAGTATTCCCTTGGTGGGATCGTATCAGCATCCATAGGAATTAGGTCAGTATCTAAATTTTTCGGTAAATAAGAGAGACAGTTTGTATAAAACAATAGCTAGAGCCTCCCCTAGTAAGTACACACTTAAACGGCACTTTAGAAGGCGACAGAAGAAGTCTAAGAAGTCTAAGTCGATACTAGACCTACCCCCCAGAGGTTTCTCCTCTTGCTTCTGTTGGGACCGCTCTTGCTCTAACCATAAATAAAAACTGCAGACAAACTAAAGGCCCCTTGGATCTCTCCTTGGGGCCTTCTTTTATGAGGTCTGACCCCATTGATGACAGAGGTAGTCTTTTACTACCCACCTATTTCCCTCTAAGGTCTGTATACCTAGAGCTAGGGACTTTAGACAAACATCCTCTGAGGTATATAAAACAGAAGGTGATACACTTTTACAAGTTGTGGTGTCTAAATGGCACGTCAATATTATTGCTGTCCACATCTGGATTCTCCAATATATCTATAAGCCTTTCGAGATACCAGATACACTTCCTAATATCTTCTACAGGCTTCTTCTTATAAGGCCATCTCCAAAGATACTTAAAAGCAGATTGCCAACAATAGGCAGCGTGAGTATTTACAGCTGCCCCCTCAGTCATAGCTTCCATAGCGTCTATACATTCTATGGTACTATTGTAGTGAGGCGGACTGTTAACGTAGTCCACCTCTGGAGACTTACTCAACTTTGATAAATCCCATTTAGCCATTAGAACGGTGGCTCCCCATACTCGTCAAGCTCTACTCCTTTGTAAGACATATCTATTTCATAGATCTCATCTTCTACAGGCGTATCTGTGAAGCCTTTTTGTATTACACCCATGTCACTTAAGTGTAGGGATAGTTGAAGTGGTAACTGGTTTTCCATCGTAGTCTCCTAAGTTAAATCTACTATTTCACAAACATCACCGCTACAAGCCATTGTTTGCATACCTGCGGTGTTGTCTTCTTGTTCATACTCCGATAACTCAGACCAGTCAATAGCCTTTGGCATTTTTAATAAAAGTTCTGTATACTCATACTCTGAACAATCTTGGTAAGGTGCTTGTATATAACTATGATCTATGTGTGGTAAGAAGGAAACACCTGACATTTCATCAAAGTGCTTGTATACAAAGGCACCTACTTCCAGCCACTCATGGTCACGTACTGATATCGTTACGCTAGGCTTATGCTCACACCATGACCTTTGATATATCAACCAAGTATCTAACTGTTCTATGGCGCTCATATCGTTTCTCGTAACAGCTCCTTCAGGTGATTTAAAAGGGAAACTAAACACTGTTGTCTGATCTGGCCTATACTCTTCAGGTTCATTAGGTATCCCTTTGTCTTTCATAAACTGCGTTAAGGGATCTTTATTGTCACCACGCACAGTGCGGATATAATAGGGACTGTGGCGAGCATGTATGCCAGAGGCACTATCCACCAGTTGTGATACCGTTCCCGAAGGCTTAACGCATGTAATCGCAGTAGAACGAGGTATACCAAGACGGTCAGCCCATTCAGCATTAGTATCAACAGCCACGGTGCGTAAGTGCTCAAGGGTACTCTCCAAGCCTTCGTTCCTACAGGTCATTAAAGCGTTATCCATTATGCCTGTGAGTGACACACCGAGCAGTCGCTCTTCTTCGGTGTTGGTAGTCCACACCTTTCGCAGATACGGAAACTTGGTGTAGGTTGATTGGATAGTTCCCAGTATAGTTGCCAGACGGACCTTACGCTCAAGATCTTCCACAGTGTCCGTGTCACGTACAACACACTCCGTAAGATTGCAGAACTGATTTGGGCGCAAGATGATCTCGCTGCACGGGTTAGTCCCAAACTCATAGTTAGGATCACGTCTGCCATTTTTTGCAGCTTGCACTTTACTTGCTTGACGATTGAATACACCACGTTCTCCTGACTTACTTTCTACTAATGCTTGCCACTCCCTCATGAATGTCTCCATATCAGGCTTCTCTGTGTAGCTCACACTGTTGTTAGACAATGCACGATGAGCTGCTGTTTCCCACCACTGACCTGACTTAGCATGACGCATACGATCATCACTTAAGTTAGACAGAGAGATCATAGCACTACGGCGTACACCACCAACGACAACAATCTGACCAATGAAACACATAAGGTCATGGCACTCGATAGAGGACAGCTTACGTCCTTGTGCATTTTTGAATGTAGATACTGCAAAGTTAAACAGCTCTACTAAAGGTGCAGGTCCAGATGCTCTACCACCAAAGGTCTTAAGCCTAGCACCGGCAGGTCGTACACGAGAGACATCCCACTGAGGGATCTCACCCGCCCACAGAAGGGCAAGCACCTGACGAAAAGCCTTAGCCCAACCTTCTTTACTGTCCTTAACAACAACTACTGTATCGCTATCAAACAGCTCAGGAACCTCTGGTAGCTTCTGTACAAACTGCCGCTCGACACTGAAGCCTACACCTGTACCGCAAAGCAAAATAAACATAGCCTCATCAAACGCTTTAGGATCATCTACAGGCAAGTAGCTACAGTTATACCCAGCAGTATTATCCCTAGTCAAAGCTGGACCTGCAGTCATCATAGCTCGCATAGAAGGCATAATCTCTAAACCTAATACAGCTTGCTCTAGGTCAGCTATATTGTACTCAGGGCCTACCTTTGGACGCACTACATTAGTCATATACCGAGAGACAGTTTCACTCCAGTCTTCCCTACCTTTTCCATCGAAGTACTTTGCATACCGAGACTTAGCAATGAAAGTCTGGTAGTCTGTTGGTAAATAGTTATTCATCTGTTGTCACCTGATCCTTTTATCTTTCCTAACTTCTTACGCTTGTCTAACTTCTCTAAGTTCAACAAAGCTATCTCTGATAGAGTGTAACCTAAGTCATCAGCAGCTAAGGCTGCATACCACAGAGTATCTCCAATCTCCTTAGCAATCTCAAGCTTGTTCATGCGACCATCTCTGATCCACTTTTTAACCTTGTCAGCTACCTCTCCAGCCTCACTAGCTAAACCTAGTGCAGGGTAAACTAACTTGAAGCTTTTATCATAGATAGCAAAGCTTTTAGCTTTCTGCTGGTACAAGTCCATATCTGTACCCGTAAGATCGGTAGCTACACTATCAATATCATCCTGAGTTATCATCGTCATACATCTCCAATTCTACGAAACCTAATTCATCTAAAACTATAAGAACACTAGGTATATCTGTTTGACTATCCTCTAGTATCCTATCAATACCGTAAGTCTCTAGCAAGTCCAAGACTTCGTCATAAGATCTGTCTTTATCATTCATCTGCATACTCTCTTCTAAGTGCAGACAAAGAGATCCACTGAAGATCGTAGTTACCGTTATCTACATATCTTTTGACCACCGCACCGGATCTCCACTCTCTGTTAGCTTGACCTGCCCAGCTCTCCTCTTTACCCTTGAAGCAGCCAGCCACAAGGCCGTTGATCGGATAAGGACTAGCGTCAGCTTTATGGTAATAAGAGAATTTATGACTATGACCGACAGTAGCAGAACAGGCCAGCTTTTCAGTAAGAGAATAGCCATGATGCTTAGTTGACATAGCAGAACCATAGTTACCAGAAGAAACATAATGACCGTAGAGTATACCATCATAGTGAGCGAGGGTGGGGGCTGAGTTAGAATACTCGTGATACTCGTTGAACCAGTGGTCTGTTTGCAGATGCTTGAAGGAGACCCCGTATTTATCCCCTTCGAGCCGTGGATCAGTTTGTATAGACCTCTTAATCCTATTCTCATGGTTACCTTCAAACCCTATCCAGCTTGACCTCTTGTACTTCCTTTGGTTAGGCATATGGCGCAACTTCTCCATAGCATCGTTGTAGCACTCAATGTCTTTCTCATAGTTCTGAGAGACAACAGCTTGGGGGCTACGAGTGTCGAAACTATTAAGAGATTTCATATCAGCGCCATCCCCAAGATCTACAACATAAGTCGGGTTTATATCATGGATGAGGTTGCCTAACCAAAGAAATCTTTCATTACTTACAGAAGGGTCTGCGTGAGCACAGGAGAAAACTACTACAGTCTTGTGTCGGGAATAGATGTAGGACATTTAGATCTCCAGTGCCTCTATAGAAGTCTTGAAGTGCTTCTGCACTACGTGAAGAGCTTCCTCTTCTGGGTGGCAGATATAACCCCTGACATACTCTCCATCGTCATCATAGTTTCCCTCAAGACCAAAGTAATCTCCGAAGTCTAACACTTCACCTTCTGCCCAATAGATTTTCATTTTTGACATTTTAGTAACTCCATAAAGTAGTCTGCCTTACATAGCGCCAACCATTCTTGCCGGTCACCTCTAAGAAAAACTACAGGTTCATATTTACCATCTTGTACAGCTTGACTTAAGTACTGATACATAGTTTTAAAGTCCCTACGTCTCTTTACTTCGATGGACAACGGAAGAACTTCTCTGGCCCTTGGGGAAAGAACAATGTCCTCTCCGTTTACCCCCATGATCTGTGACTTAACATCATCAGGGTGAAGCTCAGGGAAAGCCTTTAGTAACCTATCCCTGACTTCTTGTTGACCTACGCGGCCTTTTGCTTTCGCTGATCTAGCGGTTGCCATAGCTCTCCCTCTTCTCTTCGTAGCCAAAGAAGCCTAGCGTTCTCAATGACCCTATCTCGATCACCATCATAAGCATCTAGAACAGCATCCCAAAGATCTTCTTCTTTAACCAAACCCTCAAGTATCTTTTCAGCTTTCTTAGGACCAACTCTGTATAGACCTTTGATATTATCAGCTGCATCACCTGTAAGGATCTGGGTGTAGAAGAACTTAAGACCGCTTTCTTCGTCTACGTTTTTCCAGACGTTAGTGTTAAAATTAAAGTGGAAGGCAGGTATCTGAAGCATATCCTTGTCAGCTGAAGCTACAACAGACCTGTTACCAAACTTGGTAGCTTCTATGGCAATCAAGTCATCTGCTTCTTGACCACAAGAAATCTCAGCATCCCAAGCTTCCACTAAGTGATCTCGTATAGCTGACAACCAAACTGGTTTCTCTATACCCTTCCTATTTCCCTTGTACACTGCAGTCTTAGCTATCTCCTCACGAAAGTTACCTTTACCTGTCAGGTAAACCTGATACTCCCCTGAGTTAGTATAAAAGGAAGTCTCAGAAAGTATGTAGGACATAAAGGTATCAACCTCTATAAGAGCAATCTTAAGAGGTTTATCTTTGTTTGCAAAAGCCATCCTATAGGCTACGATATCTCCGTCTATAATTACTTTACTCATCTTTTTCACTTAACCTAACCTTGAGTACATCCGGTGGATACCCAAAAAAGAAGTCATCGAAACCCCAAGAGTTAGCAGCTTTGATACAGATGTACTCAAAATCTTCTGTCGTATACACATTATTTTGCGTATAAGTCATGCTGCGTACTTGGTCGAACTCGTCAGTCTCAGTGACAGTTATCTCTACCTTACAACCCATACTATTCTCCGTAAGGAGAAGCCCCCGAAGGGGCTTCAGTTAAAAACCAGATGCCATATCTGCGTCTGGAACATAAGATACTAAGTCAAGTACACCTAACTTCTCTAGGCGGTGACCTGCCATATTACCATCACCATACATAACTACTTTAACACGAACTTTGGAACCATTACCAATGAGACCATCCATCTCAAAGTCCCAACGATCATTGACAGTATCTCCGTCCATCTTAACCACAACAGGTGGTCCACCGAACTCCTCTACAGACCGATTTACGTGGTTACGATAGATCTTAAAATATTTACCAATACCGAAACCTTCACCGTCATAAGGGTCTTTAAGAGCAATCTGTTTACCACGGGCTTTAGCCTCAGACATGATCTTGTCTAAGTTCTCCTGATCTTCTGGGTAGAACTCAGCATTGTACTGTCCATCAGGTACAAACTTAGTGTCCATTTCTGATGTACGAAGTCTAGCCCACTTGATGTAACCATCCATTACGATTGTCATTGCTTTACGTTTAGCCATTTTCTCATCCTCTGTTTGAGATAGATTTATTATATAGTATCCAGGATAGTAGTGTCAACCCCAGTCTAATGTATTTCTGCATAATTATCTCCAAAGCTATAATCTATGCCAAGTGGTACATTGAGTTTAACTAAGTTGTTTACACTCTCAATGCTGTCCTTCATTATCTTTGCTACATTCTCTTCTTCTCCTTTGTTACACAGGACAATAACTTCGTCGTGGAACTGTCCTATGATATTTAAACCAGCTTGCCTACACTTACCCACCCAAAGGTCAAAGCAGTAAACACCAGTGCTTTGATTGAGCGTACTAAACTTATCCTTCTCGTACCGTAACGAGTGGTACATACCGCTGATAGGGTTCTGTAGCCAAGAGCTACCGTTTACCTCACGAACCTTAACACTGTTTGCTACAGCACCTATAGACCAGTTTCTTTCCCAGAATGCAGAAAGCATAAAGTCAGCCTCTGAGTAAGTACCCGCCATCTGTACAGCCAAACTCTTTGGACCTACACCGTAAGTGGCTGCATAATTAACAACCTTAAATTTCTTACGCAGGGACTTAAGATCAAGCTCCCCTTTGTTGTAGGCATCTATGTCAGCCTGAGAGATCTTACCTGAGTGTTTAGCTAGGTCCAAGTGGGGATCAAAGCCTTCTACTGACATCTCGTCAACATAGTCTGGGTCATGATCGTACATGTAGTGTCGCTTAGTTGTGTCTTCCAGTGACACCATATCAGCACCACACAAGACATGACCTTCGGGTGCAATCAGACATCCACGGATCTCTTTACCCCAAGGCTTTTCCACTGAGGGTAGATTTACCAAAGGACGAGCATGACGGAACCTCATAGTATTAGTGAAACCTGCGATACTAGCTTTGACATAGCCATCCTCTACAGAGTTTACAAAAGCTTTGAAGATAGCCAGACGATGGTTGATTATCGTAAGACCTTCTAACAGCTCTACGGACTTATCTCTCTCTATCAAGTCTTTGACAGATTGACATAACTCATTGTTAACCCGTATCTGGGGTACACCTTGAGACTCCATCCTACCACTGTCTTGCTTTAACTTACGTGAGCCTAATATGTTTTGCGCCTCTTTGTTAAAGTTAGAGTGACCTTCCTTACCCTTGTAGTTGTCAATGTAAACAGCAGGTTCCCAGCCTAAGCTAAACAACCAGTCCTTCACCTGTGTAATAGAATTAGGGTTGGCGTCTACTTCTCTCAGGACTACCTTAACAGTCTCCGTGGTATGAGGCAGCATCATATCGTCCATAAGAGCTACCCAGTCACTAGCAAGCTTGGTCAGATCTCCAGCAGAGTTAAGCCACTTGGCAGGTCTCTTACGAGTGCTGTAGACCTTTTGATTAGGCATAGCTTTTGTAAGCTGATCGACTTTATCTGCCTTCATAGCTTCCAGTTGAGCTAAGTGAGTCTCAGCTTTGTCTACATCCAATTTCCACTGTAGCTTCTCCTGATCTGCAGCACAGTCCAGTTTGAAACCTAAGTAGTTAATGCACTTGTTGAGATCTTCCTCTTCTTTATAGAGCTTCTTCATCTTGTACATAAGCTCTTTGTACAACCGAGTGTTAATCTTAACGTCCTCTTCGCATCTGTGTATATACTCCTCTACACTGAGGCTGGCCCAATCGTCTATCTGAGGCTTAGGTACGCCATACTCTACTCCATAACCCTCAAGACCATGACGAGGGCGGTCATAGTTAACATACCAAGACAAAGCGAGAGTATCTATTACCTGTTGATCTCTTCTAGGCTTAAACCCAATTAGTCTTTCAAGTACAGGTAAGTCGTAACGTATGATGTTGTGACCTATAATCTTACCAGCTGCGCATAAAGCTGCCCTCATCTCTGCGTAGTCTGTGGTAGACACCACAAGATCTCCCTCAGTAAAACTAAGGCAGTGTATCTTTGTAGCATCAAAGCCATCTGTTTCAATGTCGAATATCATCTTAACCCCACTGTTCTGCCATAGCATCTGCTATGCCTTGATAAGTCATACTACGCTTCTTCCAACGATCTTTAGAAGGAGAAAGATAGTGTATCCTGTTACGCTCTGCTTTAGTAAGCTTTAACATATCCTCTTTAACATTATCCGTTTCCTGTAACAAAGGCAACCCTCTCAGCCACAGACAGGTAGCTTTCTGCTCCTTGTGACCAAACATCCAAGGTTGGACAGTCTGGCTTTGGTGTCTAAACCCAATCAACTCTTTTGCATACTTGTGCATGATAGGGTTTTCTACACAAATCTTAGGTATCTCTAAATCAAGGAACAAGCTAAAGAACTCTGCACCTTCTCTCAGTCTGTCCCACCTAGACGGGTCTTTGTGCAGCCAAGACACACCTGCATTGGTAAGGTAAGTGCAAGGTGGATGAGCTATAACCATATCCCAAGAAGTGTCGTAAAGGACATCTCTTACGTCTCCTTTGTAGTGATAAGGACTGTCATCATCTGAATCCAGTAAATCACAAGATACAGCATTATGCCCTTTAGCTCTGAAAGCCTCTCTGACAGTACCAGAGAACTCACAGGCTACGAGAATGTTTTTCTTAACGTACATTTGTTTCTATCCTTTATCCTATACCAACGCTCCATAGTTCTATTTATACTCTTAGGCGTTAATGATGTGGCGTGTAGGAGTATACCCCCTGTTACTCTTCCGTACAACCCCTCAATTTCAAACAAAGCATTGTCTATGTAATCCCCTTCACAACCTTGGCTGATAGAAGGGGTGTTTGGCAATGGACCTCTCAAACCTAACTCTATTTGATTTACCTCAAAGTCAAAGAGGGCCTCACCTAAAGCGTATTCATGTATTTCATGTGTCGACATATTGCACCACCCTTGCAACTACATAAGATTTAGCACGTTTTATTGCATCTTCTTGTTTATCGTAAAGCTTTGGTTTACTGTTGGGATGAAGAATATCATCGTCAACCTCATTGACCCACTCTGTACCACCAAAGCAAACTTGCACTGCATATTTAACCACTGACATTTGGTTTCCCCTTAGGTTTGATAGACCCTGATAGTGTATCAGTCTTTAAGCATTGACCTATGGCATTCCTATCTAGAGCATACACAGGTTCGTAGTAGGCTGGTAGAGCTTCTCCACAGGACTTAGCACTAGGGAAGATCACTTTAGACTGTAAGTGATCCCCATTCAGTGTGTAGCTCAACACAAGGACAGTATAGAACAGCATTATAGATACTCCACTACTACACCAGTGTTCCACTTCTTAGCTTCCTTCTCAGCTTCTTCACGGTCAGTAAAGACCCATACTTTAGTGTCGTATGTCCAAGGGTTTTCTTTTCTCACGAAGGTGTATTCACCTTTCTCAATCTCTATTTGAATTGCGTATCTACCCATCTTCTTTCTCCTTATCTAAACCAGCTTTAACTAAAGCTATAAACCCTGCATTAAAGATAGCCATAAAGGTCTCAGGGTCACACTCTACTTGTAATGTAGCGCTGCCATCCTCATGCTCTTCTATCTCTGTTATTTTGATTGTGTCATTCTTCATGGTTTATCTTTCTGCTGTATCTACGGAATCTTTTATTGTAAGCCCTCTTGATCTTCTTTACCTGTCCACTTCTCCAACGTAGGAACTTACGTGATTTACTTAGGGCATCATACTCATCACCGCCCTTCATAGGTATACGTTTATTCATCTGTTATTCCTACGCAGGGTAGTAAGATAGTCTGCTTACAGTAACGTGGGAACTCGTCATACGTCATAGCAATCAATATAGGTAAACCTGCTATTATAAATGCAACTATAGCAGATGCCTTGATTGCCCCGTTTATGTTACCCCTCATGAGTGTGTCTCCTCTAATGTAAACGAGTGCGAGTCAAACAGTAAAGTACCTGCCATACCTTCCTCAGAACAAGGGCGGTTCTTCTCTACCCTTAGCTGCGTAGTGTTACGCTCATGGTCATCCTCTGACAATTTGTCACGGTACAGGTCAATGATCACAGAGGCTCTCTGACCAATCATCTTACAGTACTTAGGGTCACCATTCTCGTTTGTATGTGCAATGGTCACAATACCTACGTTAAGCTCTGCAGCAAGCTTAGAGAGCCTTACAGAGAGATCTGCAAGCTGTTGCTCTTTGCTCTCCTCAGAAGACCCTACGACTACATCTTGGATAGGCTCAAAGAAGATATACTTACACTCACAACCTTGACTCAGATAACGGATCTGCTCGATGAAGTCATCAGTATCCCCACCGTCAGGCATGTAGAACTGATAGATCAGCTCGTCCTTGGTTAGATCTCTGATGGCGTCTTCTACTAAGTCGTGTACCCCAAGAGCATCAATGATATCTCTACGTGTCAGGTTCTGGTTCAAGTGATAAGACACAAGACCTAACAAGGAGCGTAGCTTGGTTTCCTCAAGGTGCCAAGAAGCAAAGGGAACCTTACGCTTAATCATGTTGTACTCAAGGTAACGCATAACCTCAGTTTTACCAATACCAGTAGGTGCTTTGATCACAGTGAAGTGACCCTGCATCAAACCCATGATCTTATCATCAAGAGCTTCGATACCTGTAGGTACATAGTTATACTCAGGGCTTTCCTTGAATAGCTTAACGAACTGGTCTGCAGTATTTAGGATATTCTCAGGGGTATACTTATTAGCATTCCACCAAGCGTTACTAAATTCCTTACGTGCATTGTTCACAAGAAAGTCGTTAGCGTCTTTGTAGACGTCATGGATAACCCGATAGGTTTTATTCGGGAACATATTGAAGATCTTAGCAGCCACTGCATTACCAGCTGCATCATTATCAACGCTAAGGACTATCTTCTCAAAGCTATCAAGCCAAGGGGTACACTTCTCCCAGAGCCTCTTAGAAGGTGTAGCAGAGGGCAAAGACACCACAGGGGTGATGGACTTACCACCCATGATCTCCTGCACTGAGAGAGCGTCTATTTCGCCCTCAGTGATGGTTACCATACGTGCACAACCTGCAGGGAATATATTCATACCGAATAGCTCATCTTGACTAAGGTTCTTAGCCGAGAAGGTCTTGGGCAGTACCCTGATCTTCTTTCCACCGGAGGGGTATACATACTCTTGCTTTACCACGTCTCCTGCGGCATTCTTGTAGCTGCGTACATCATACATCTCCATTACACTACCAGAGATACCTCTAGCTGCAATATACTCATAGTCCTTGATCTCTGGGATATCTACATCAAAAGCCATTTCTTCATCACTCCTATTGCTTTTACGTTTCACCACTTTATCTATTGCGAAAGACCAATCATCGCAAGACTTACAATGACCTATACCTTCATCTGTATTGTAGCTGTAGGCATCAGAGCTGCCACAACCCTCTACATTAGGACAAGGTAGTCTACCTATCTCTGGCATAACTTTTTTCCTCTTTTTAGTCATATCACTCTTCTCAGCTGCGAGAAGTAAAACTATAATACACTATAGTGTTACGAAAGACAATAATAACTTATAGTATTTATAAATAAAGTAACACTTAAGTTAGGGATTTCTATCGCAGCCCTATTTCTATCGGGGGCCTTTTGTAAACAATTTCTACTGTAGCCCCATTTCCCACGTAGCCCTATTTCCATCCCAGGGGGCTTTCTATCGTAGGGGGTTAGCCTATGTCTAGCCCTGGCTTTAACCCTGGTCCCTGGCTTAGACCCTGGCCTGGAACCTGGATTAGGGCAAAAGAAAAACCCTAGCCTATCTCTAAGCTAGGGTCTAGTTTAGTTTATAGTGTTAGACTGTTTGTGTAATTCTAAGCTAATAATATCTTTTGCTTCTTCGATATTGTCTATGCATTCGCATAAGATAGTAAGAGCTGTGTCAGACCTATCTACGCTCATAAGCATGGCTGACATCTTTAACCTATCGTTTAGGTTATTAAAGGTTTCTAAGAGGTGATCTAAGTTTTTCATAACTGTTCCTTTGTTAGAGTTAGAGGGGGCCGAAGCCCCCTGCTGTTAGGCTAGGCGACTGGTAACGGTTACGTTGGCACCGTACTCATAGAGTTCGTCTACGAGATCATAGGGGTTCCCGTAGAAGTCCTTGAGCAATAGAGCCACCGCTTGGGGATGGCTACAAACAAGCTCTAGGAAGTCGTCTTCTTCAGTATCTTCTGCCACCACCTTAGACGGTATGTAGAGTCCTTCGTCGTCCCAGTAGTCGAAGGAGCTTCTATAGCTTCCTCGTTGGGGATACCCCCAGTGACGGTCGTAGTAGTAATCTAACACGGTAGGATCGCGCTCGAATACTAGCTTTGACCAGTCGGCTGCTATGAGGGAATCTCTAAGGGCTGAGGCGAAGAACAGGTCTTGCGTTTCTCCCTTAGTATGCTGCGCGTTGTAACCCACAGAGAGGTTTGTACACTCTGAGATTAGCTGCGAGTACTCATTGGAGTCGGTATAGGAACCCGTAGGGTCGGGCCGCATACCTAGTCCAAGGATACTGTCTAGGGATACTGCAAAGGCATCAGAGCAAGTCCTGATCCCCGACTGGTGGGTGATGATATCTTCCTTGCCTTTCCTGTCGAACGATATCACAGCCTTGAGGCTATCCATCCATGGCGGGTTGTCCTTAACAAGATTGCTAGAGCCGATGCATCCGCTTTCTTCTTCGGCGTGGACTACATAGACGCCCTCGATACCTGCATCGATCATCTCTAAGATCAACCATATACCAGTGGCACAATCTGCACCCAGACAGTTAGAGTCGCTGTCATTAGCTAAGCTAACGATATCGTTCTTGATCTGGATCTTTTGCATACCACCAGAGTTATGTACGCTATCGTAGTGAGCTGCAAAGCAGAGCTTAGGGTTGTTACCTATGACAAGCTCATAGTTACCATGCTTGTCTGGATGCCCGAAGGTCGGGTGTAGAAAACGGCTACAGAAATCCTTTATGGAATCCGTGCCATGCTTGCGCTTAAACTTAAGCATTGATGTTAAACTATGCACTGTCTTTAGTCTCCTGTTCTCGGGGTTCTAATACCCAATGTTCATTGGTGTCGTCATAGACATACTTAGTAGTAAAGTCATTCATGTTATACCAAGAGATACCATAAGCAGACGCCCTGCCTCCACAACTTAGATCATTACTCTGATCGTTATGATAGATTTCTTCTACAAGATCACACATGAAGTAGTCTTCGTCATACTCATCTTGGCTGATAACTATGCCATCACCTGTGGTATAGACATGGTCTTCATCCCAGAGTTCACCTGACTCGGTTTCTACAGCGTGATGACTAGAGCAATGCTCGCACCAGACCATATGCTGATTACCCCAGCGATTAACTGTGTGTACATCCGTAGCTTCATCCCTAGGCATATCTTCCTCGCAATAGTCGCAACAGAAGAATAGAGAGTGGTAACAGTTTTCACAATAGCTGTCACCATCGCGGGTATATACATAACTTTCGTCTACTGCATCCCCACACTCTAAACAAGAGGAACAACCACCGGTCATAAGTAAGCCATTGTATTGGCTGGCGTCTATGTCTCCATCCCTAGAAATCTCTAGCTTGGTAACTTTGCTGCCACCGGCATACTTTTCCTGTAGTACCCTAGGTTCGTAGTCAAGATAGGGAGCAATATAGCCACCTTGGTATGGTATAGCTTTAAGCTGACACCCTACCCAAGACTGGTTGTCCCCAAGTTCTATTTCAGCAAAAGAAATAAACTCGCGGAGCTTCTTGTAGGCCATTTCTGACACTGCATAGATAGGCCCAGCTTTAGGCTTTATCTCTACACCTGCCCTAGATTTGGCTACAACAACACGGCCACCGATACGACCACCGGCATCTTCTAACCAGATAACCTCGAAGTCACCCGAAGCGTAAGCCTCAGCTGGGTGGTTAGGCATGTGGTCGAACTTGTACCGCATACAGCTATTGACTGAATGTTTCTTATGCCAATCCGTATCCAAATTCTCAGGGGCTACCTGTGTATGTGAATAGGCTTTGGCAAAGTCCTTAGCGTTAAAGCCAGTGTGTACAGTGTATTCTCTGGGCATTAGCTTAGACTTTACCGTGTCCACTAAGCTATCAATCTCATGATCGAGTAGCTCCGGAAACATTCTTCTAAGGGCACGACCTATACGAACACCTCTGCGTCCGCTGCGACCTTTATCCCTAGCTGCCAAGTCAGGGTAGATAAACATAGCAGCAGGTTCGTCTCTGTCTATGTTAGGCCAATAGATGTCTAAGACCTTACTGACATTAGCTGTCTGTTCGTAGTAATAGCTAGTATCAAGACTATCGCAGTCGTCTACTTCTTGCTTTATCTTTTTAGCTAGGTATTCGTATAAGAAAGTCTTACACCGTTGTGAAAGTCCATTGGAGTCATAGAAAGTTTCTATCTCCAGACCTTCGAGAGCTTTACCGTAATCTCTCATAGTTACCTCCTAAGTAACGGTTACAGTTTGCAGCATAGGCTGCGGTTAAGATACAGGCTAGGGCACGAATCACTAGGCGCACCTATCCCGTACTAAGATAGTAACATTTAGAATAGTCTAAGTCAAACCCATAGTTTTTTCTATAGGGAGGCTCTAGTTTGTGATCACAAATGATTAGCTGCAATAAAAGTCTAGTGTTTTCTTATGGTTATGGTGAGTGGGAGGGGCTTAGGTTGGTCTTAGGTTTCCCATCGGGGGTTCTTTTGTGATCACATGGGTGTAGCCCTGGCCAGGTCCGAGGCTAAAACTTTAGGTCATTTCCCATCCTGGGGGTTACCCTGGGCCTAGCCCTGGAGCCTGGCTAAGTCCTTGATTTATTTATTATCCAGGGTCCTGGCTTAGGTCTAGCCCTAGAGCCTGGCTTATTTTCTACCCAGGGTCTAGCCCTGGAGCCAGGCCTGGAGCCAGGCTTAATTCCTACCCTGGGCCTTAGCTAATTTCCTACCCTGGGGCCTGGCTTATTTCCCATCGTGGGGTCTGGCTTAGGTCTAAGCTTAGATCCTGGATTTTTTCTATGATATGGTCTATGCTATGGTCTATGCTTAGATATAGGCTAATAAATTAATTTAATAATATTGCATTTTTATGCTTGACGCTATGCGCTGCATACTGTACTTAGGTTATATAGCAAGTTCGCTATAGCTTAGTTCTTAGAAAGGAACACACTATGTCAAACTACTTTGGAACCCGTCGCGTATCTCGTGAAGAACTCCGCCACACTGCGCATGGCCAGCTTGTCCAGATATGCGCTAAGTATATCGCTGCAGAAAAGAACAAGGAAAAGCGCGAAATCTTAACCGAGGCGCTGACCATGTACATGAGCATTAAGGTGGGCGATACCAAGCGCGAAGATATCGTTGCCGCTTATGAGGCCGCGGTTGCTGAGGCCTGCAACCCATGATTAGGGATATCCTAGGGGCGAGCATTTTGTTCGCCCTACTCTACTTTGGGTTGTCATACCTAACTTAACCATGGGGCCCCTAGCTAGGATACTGGCTAGGGCCAAATCCTGGCGTAGCCACCACAGTTTCCAATATAAAAAATAAGGTTCAACCCCAAGACTAACCTTGGCCTATAGACTACTGTGACATTTATGCAACACCTATGATTTATTCTAAGGCCAAAGCTTGATTTCTGCTCTTGACACACTATATACCCACTAACTTAAGTAACTCTTAAGTAACTCTTTAATTTATAATACATATAGTTATTATAAGACTATAGTAGCACTTAAGTGTAACTTAAGAGGGGATCTCGACTTAGCCTATAGTCTTTATCACTTATAGTATGCAGCTAGATCTAGGTCTGCAGCTCTCTATAGACTCCCTAGAAAATAAATATAGTTCTACCCCTTGACATTTGTTAATTAGTACCTATATAGACCTCCATAGCCGACAGCTATCAATCGTATCTCCTCAATCATATATTTTCAGCGAAGACGGATTGTAGCTTAGGCTTAGCCTATAGATTACTATAGATCTGCAGCCTCTAAAGGCTCCCCATAGGAAGAACCATGAGTAACTCTCAACCTCAGCCACTGAAGTATAGTGAGCCGATTGCTAAATACGTTAGGCAGTCGGTTAAAGATGGTGTCCAGATCAAAGACATCATGGCTACTATTAATAAGCGTTACCAGAATGCCCCTCGTAACCTAGCTACTTTCTATAAGTACTATGGTGGTGACGTTAGTGAGGCCAGAGCAGAGATCTCCTCACGTGTTGGTAACGTAGTCGTTGAGCAAGCCCTTAATGGTCACTTTCCCTCTCAGGAGTTATTCCTACGCTCTAAGGCTGGATGGAGTCCAAAGGAGACTGTACAAGCCGAAGAGATGTCTGTCGACCCCGACCAAGACGCTAGTGCTATAGACACTCTTATGACCCTACTCGGTAAAAACTCTGATGACTCCCCAGATAACAGCACAGACACTTAGAGACCTACCAGATGCTGAGGTTGCAGCTGCACTAAAACAACTTGGCCCAGAGAAGACAGAAGAACTGCAGCACTCTTGGGAGTTCTGGGCTAGACCAGAGCAGCTAGAACCTAAAGGCAACTGGAATGTATGGGTAGCTCTAGCTGGTAGGGGTTGGGGTAAGACTAGAGCCGGTGCTGAGTGGGTAAGACACAGGATTAAGAAGGGCGATAAGATAGTCCACTGTGTAGCTCCTACTAAGGGAGACGTAAGACGAGTTATGGTCGAGGGCGACTCAGGTCTTATTAATGTATGTTGGAAGGGAGATAAATCCTATAGAGGAAGTCCACTAGGATTACCCATATGGTCTCCCACTAATAATACACTCACTTGGGAGAATGGAGCTAAAGCTGTATTCTTCTCTGCAGAAGACCCAGAAAGACTCAGGGGTCCACAAGCCTACTCTGCATGGACTGATGAGCTATGTGCATGGAGAAACGCACAAGAAACTTGGGATATGCTACAGTTTGGCTTACGACTTGGACGTAGACCACAAGTATTTGTCACTACGACACCAAAGACAACCAAACTCATTAGAAATATCCTAGATGATGACAAAACGACAGTCTCTACCGGCAGTACTTATGATAACGCTGCTAATCTTGCTGATACTTTCCTCGACGCAGTCCGTAAGACCTATGAAGGCACCCGCCTTGGTCGCCAAGAACTTTACGCCGAAATCCTGGACGAAGCGTCAGGCGCTCTATGGAATAGAACTCTCTTAGCCTCATGTGAGGTAGACAAAGATGATGTTCCCACTCTTAATCGTATAGTGATATCCATAGACCCCGCAGTTACTGCAAATGCCGAAAGTGATATGACTGGTATTGTTGTAGCTGGTGTAGACGTCAACGGTAGAGCTTACGTCCTAGAAGATCACACAGGTAGATACACTCCTCAGCAATGGGCAGCTAAAGCCGTAGACCTCTACAGAGAACATATGGCAGACCGCATTGTAGCTGAGAGAAACCAAGGTGGCGATATGGTTCGCCACACCTTACACACAGAAGATGAAACAGTCCCAGTAAAGCTCGTCCATGCATCCAGAGGGAAGATGGCACGAGCTGAACCAGTATCTGCTCTATATGAGCAAGACAAAGTTAGACACGTAAAGGGATTAAACGACTTAGAAGATCAGATGGTACAGTGGGAACCTCTAGGGTCCACAGGCTCACCAGACCGTCTTGATGCTTTAGTTTGGGCTATAACGGACCTCTCATTGAATGGCTACGCAAAACCTACGCTGAAACTAGCGTATAGTAGCGCCAAAGGATTAAGGTAATGGTTAAGAAGCTCTCAGAGACAGAGGCCAAGCAAATACTAGGTGTAGCAGGTGACAACACCTACAATGGTCAGATACGGGCTGATGAGTTTCTACCTGAGCTTCGTGGCAAGAAAGCCATACGCAAGTACCGTGAGATGAGAGACAACGATAGCACCATCGGTGCTGTCATGTATGCTACAGAACAAGTCCTTCGTGACGTAGATCTAAAGGTATCCCCAGCCAATGATACACCACAAGCTAAGAGAGAAGCTGAGTTCGTTAAGTCTGTCCTTGATGATATGGATCACACTCTTGATGACCATGTTGCTGAAGCCCTTTCAAGTCTTTCTTACGGCTTTGCGTGGTTTGAGGTTATCTATAAGAGACGCAATGGGCCGACTACAAGAAGCGACAAAGGCCGCTCTAAGTATTCTGACGGTCGTATGGGTATCCGCAAGGTCGCTATTCGTGCGCCTTGGACAATCTCTAGGTTTGATGTAGACACCAAAACTGGTGACGTATTAGGCATCTATCAGGACGGCTCAGGTTATAACAACTCTAATTATATACCTACTCGTAAAAGTCTGTACTACCGTACAACAACGATTAATGGTGACCCTGCTGGGCGCTCTATACTTCGGAATGCTTATACTTCTTATGAATATGTCAATAACCTACAGTCTATCGAGGCCATAGCAGTTGAACGAGAGCTTGCTGGTATCCCTGTTGCTCGCATTCCTGCTGAGTATCTTTCTGGTGATGCTACTGCGATCCAGTCCGGATTCGTCTCCAACCTTCAGGCGATATTGCGAGACGTCAAGTTTAACGAGCAAGGATACATTATACTGCCTTCCGACACCTATCCCGATAAAGATGGAGCGCCTACCAACCAAAGACTGGTAGATGTAGAGCTTATGTCTTCTAGTGGTAGTCGTAATATAGAAATAGACCCTGTTGTAAGACGCTACCAGCATGATATAGCCCGTAGTGTCCTTTCTGAGTTTCTTATGCTTGGTGGTGGTAATACAGGCTCTTATGCCCTCTCCAAGAGTAAGACAGACCTGTTCCTTCGTGCATTAGAGAGTTATATCCAAGCTATTGTTGATGTCCTCAATAAACAGCTTGTCGAGCGCCTCTGGGAGTTGAACGGTCTGAACTATGACTTGATGCCAACTATTGTAGCTGGTGATGTAGCTCCACACGACCTACGTGAGATTGCAGCATTCCTACGGAACCTGAATGGCGCAGACATCAACGTAAGTGACCACCCAGAGGTTATCCAAGACTTGATGGATATAGCTGAACTAAGATATGATGCAGATGCTGCACCTGTAACACAAGAGGAGCCAGAAGATGCCCAGTTTTAATAACAGAGTTTTTGACAATGGGCTATCTGTATTGGATACTGAAGCCTCTCGCATAGACCTAACTTCTCAGGAAGCTACATCATACGCTGGAGCCACCTCTACTCATACATTAGGTAACTCAACATCACTTTCCATTGCTGCCCCCTCAGACAGATCAGGTGGTGGTCGTGAGGTTGTAGTTGCAGCTATCTCAGATGGATCAGTGACAGGTAACGGTACAGCTACTCATTATGCTATTGTAGACGTATCTAATACTAGATTGTTAGCCACAGGGTCTTTAACAGCTAGTCAGGTTGTAGCATCAGGTAACACGTTCTCTCTAGGGTCATTTACTATCGGTATCCCTGATCCTGCATAATAGAGGTCATGCAAAATGACAAGCAGGGTATTACAGGAAAATAGTGATCTACTACTCACTCAGTCAAGCGACCCATTAATAAACGACAACTTTATTGCTGCGAATGGATTTAGTACAGCTAGTCCTCAGATAGCATCAACAGCAATATCTCAGATACATGCCTTAACCTCTGTATCTATAGTCACCCAAGATCCTGTAGTTTCATCTACAGCAATAGCTCAAGAACACGACTTATCAGCTTTAGGATTTATAACTGGTAATCCTGTAGCTAACCAAGCGGCACTAACTCAAGACCACGGCCTAACAGCATCAGGGTTTGTCACAGGTTCTCCTGTAGTCTCAGATGCTACAATGACAGAAGATGAGAGTTTCTCTATTCCCTCTGTCGTTACAGGTACACCAGAAGTAAACTCAACTGCAATAAGCCAGAACTACTCCCTAGTAACCGATGGCATACTTACTGGAAGACCTGACGTAGAAGATGCAACAGATCCTAATACACTCTTTGAACAGGTAGAACAGAAAATGCTTGGTGGTTGGCCCAAACGTATATACGAACATACAGATCTGGCAATCTCCAAAGGCCACACTAAAGGTCACAGAACTCTATACAAGTTTGGTTACAACCCAGATGTAAATGGTGATGAAGAGACTGTCTGGGCGCAAGGTGGTGATTTCCCATACCCTACGAGTGCTGTTACAATGTTTGTCAGTAGTACAAGTGTAAATGATACTGACGGTGGTACAGGTGCTAACAGTATTATCATCCAAGGGTTAGATGAGAACTACGATGAGATAGAAGAGACAGTTCTTCTTAATGGTCAGACACAAGTAGCTACTCAAAACGCATACCTAAGAGTGTATAGAGCTTTTGTTACTCTCTGTGGAACAGGTGGTACTTCTGGTGGAATTATCTATGTAGGTTCTTCTGGTGCTACAGGCGGTGTACCAAATACTACAATTTATGCTAACCTGCATCTTGGTAATCAGACACAGATAGCTGCGTATACTGTCCCTGCTGGTTACACATTGTACCTTGATGATATTAACTTTACTGCTGGCTTATCTCAAGCAAATAAAACTGCAACCTGTACTTTTAGAAGCAGAGATTATGGAAGTAATGTCTTCCGTACAAGACTTATTAATGTCTTACAGAGCAATCAGTTAATTACAAAGTTTGAGTACCCTCAAGAGTTCTACGAGAAGACTGACTTAGAGTGCAGGGTTTCGACTAATACAACTAATAACGCAATAGGGGCTTCCTTCCAAGGTGTCCTAGTCAAGAATACAGCTTAAGGTTATAAGATGCCAAAGACAGCCCTCAAAAACAAGATGGAAGCTCATAACAAGAAGTCTAAGCATAAGGTAACTATGCGTATGCTTGAGGCAGTATATGACAGAGGTGTAGGTGCCTACCGTACAAACCCTCAGTCAGTACGACCTAATGTGACTGGGCCTGAGCAATGGGCAATGGCTAGAGTAAATAGCTTCCTTAAGATTGTCACGGGGGCTAAGAAAGCTAATCACGACAAAGACCTACTACCATCAGGCCACCCTTCCAGTAGTAAGAAGTCAGTAACCAAAGCTAAACTAGCTAATGACGTATTCTCTACTGAGATGGAAGCTAGAGCTAGAAGCATGGACATGGGTTGTGAGGGTAAGATCCACGTACATGAAGATGGCATGGGACAGGCCGTATATATGCCCTGTGGTAGCCATGAAGAGTATCTAGAATATTACTCCCGTGATGAGGTAGCTGAAGACCCTCAAGAAGAGCCATCAGTGAACCGCTTAGACGCCCTCAGAGCTATCGTACAGGAAGTGATGAAGGAAGAGTTTACTAAGGCTGAGTACCAAGGTGAGAAAGTAACTTTAAACAAGCCAAGACGTATTCAAGGTGGCAATAAGAAGTTTGAAGTATTCGTGCAAGATGGTGATAAGGTAAAGCGAGTTGCCTTTGGAGATCCTAACATGGAGATCCGTCGAGATGACCCTAAAGCCAGAGCTAATTTCCGCTCCCGCCATTCTTGCGATACCAAGAAAGATAAGACTACAGCAGGTTACTGGTCTTGTCGTATGTGGGAA
>Ga0213868_10001646_pt1 | contig 21605 bp, 21 predicted proteins | sample PICome_9_FD_160087 | JGI IMG/M metagenome (GOLD analysis project Ga0213868, IMG submission 160087) | Coastal seawater microbial communities near Pivers Island, North Carolina, United States - PICO127 | ecosystem: Environmental > Aquatic > Marine > Coastal | place: USA: North Carolina...
ACAAAGACTGGAACAAACGACCAAGAGTCCTAATGGATGGACTCACACGAGAAGAAGCACAGACTATCGTGAAGAATACACCGAGCAATGACAACAGCATGGTGGTGTTCGATGAAGAACCAAGAAGTAAGCAATGGGGCAGACGCTAGTGTGTGTCCGATCAAGTGTACACGTAAACCCAGCACAGGACTTCAATGAGTGGGCGGAGTACACATTCAATCAAGTAAGCGAAAACTATAAATCAAAAATTAAATCAGATGACCGACCACCTATACCTATTAACCCTGAAGGACAAAGAGGAGCAACAAAGGATTCGTAATTATTGGGCTTCTAGGATTCTGTCAAGCCTTCACCCCGCTTATACTTGGGATCAAGTGAGAGAGTTTACAGGAAGAACACGTCAAACGTGGCAAAACATCTGTGAAAAAAACAGATTTATATGTAACCCACTTGTAAAAAGAGTTTCCAACTCAATGATGGATGCTGGGTTTAAAATTCCGACAGCGCAAATCATATCGGACTTTAAAGAAGGGGTGCCTGTGTATGTTGAAGTCGATTTTAACAGATATGAAATAACCCCTAAAGAAACCTCTCTATGCTTTAGTGTAGAGAAAGCCTTACAGCTATTAATGAACGACGTCATAACCCCGCAACAATTCCAAGGGGTTATTGAGGTTGCTAAACAAATTATAAATCAAAAATCTCATGTACAAAGTTAGATTCCACCTCGGACGAGGTAAGAACTTCATGAAGTGGCAGGAACTTCCGACTTGGTTTAACAACAAGTTTGGATGGTTCTTTAAAAACGGAAACAAATGACAACATTAGAAAAAGAATACCCCGAAGTGCATAGCAAACTAACCAAGCAAGCCGATGCAGAGAAACTATTTAAGAGATACATGAAGCTGATGGGTACATCGAGCCTCCATTTCAGCGGGGAGATTGATACCAAGCTAAAGGAGTTATACCTAGATGGAAAAAAATATGGATTTTAAAAAGATAACCATGAATAAACATGAATTAACCTATCAAGATGCTGTAAATTGCATCAAGATATTTATCGAGGAGTACGAAGATTGGGAGGCTACCGAAGGACGAAGAAAGACTAGCAAGTACCTACCCAACCACGAGAAACTAGCTACCAAGTACTACGAAGCGTACAAGTTAGCTAAGAGATTTGACATTTAATTAAGCATACATGGAGCAAGAAAATACATACATCATATATGGATACCACCGATCAGGTGAAGTGATAGCCACACCCTCTCTTGAGGTAGCGTGGAGACTGAAGGAAGAAAACGAAGAGCCTTTTATCCTAGAAGAAATACCATTGCATGACTAACCAAAAAGCTATTCAACTAATTAATGAGAAGCTACCTGATGGTAAGTCCAGCAAGTGCGAGGCTGTTGCTAGGATATTCGCTTCAGAAGATATCATTGAGATGGATATTAATGAGTGGCTACAAACCCCTCTTAAAGACCTACAAGATATGTTTATAGATGAAGCAATGAACGGTACATGGTCTATGGTTCAGCATCTAATAGATAAAAACAATGCCAACGACATGGAGGAGTTGGTTTACGAAGCAGTAGATAAAACGGTTAGTGTGATGAGGTCAATAGCCTGTTACTCTGACATATATCAAACATTACAGCAAGAATCAGAACGCTGATTCGTGGTTGACGCATGGTGCGCGGGGAGATCCCGCGACAGGGACAGTGATGTGTCCTTTGAGAAACAAAGTCAACCAATTTTATTATGGTGAATACAAGCCGCATCTTGTCTCAGCTCTTGTCAGAGGAGTTACCGAGCATCCACCCGTTTTAGGGCAAATCCCTGGCTTGTATTCAATACCATGTGTGGGGGATATGGGTGTTAATGACTGACAGTTGGAAAGACAACATGATTGACGAGGGGCGATACAAGGCTCAAGGGGGTTGGGAATAACCAGTATCGTCCCTTGTTTTTCAACTTAAAATTTAAACAACTTAAAAAACATATGCATGACAGAAGCAGAAGCATCAATTATTATTGATCATTACCATCAGGTGATAAACATTAAACCAGACGGGACTAGATACGCAGAACAAGTAAAAGCAAAAGCCCCTATGATAAACGCTCTTTGTAAGTACATGACTAAATCAGGTGTAGCCAGAGTGTATAAGCACAACCACGCAACAATCATACATCACATTAGAAAACACGAAGGCAACATGGTGTCTTGGCCTGGATACAAAGAGAACTTTGAAATAGCATCCAACATAACAAGTAAGGCGCACCTGAATAGATGTAGAGCCAGTAAGGTTGAAGGCTTAGAAGCTCAGATTGAATTTTTAGAAAAACAAAAATCTATGATTGAAAATAAAATTAATTATGCAGAGTAAAAAAACAAGAGTGGGTGGCGAGTCATACAGCCCCGAAGAAACCGAAAGCCTAGTATCATTTGTAATCGAGAACAACATGGTAATGGAGCGAGACAATGGATCCGCGTACATAATCTCAACTCATCCCGATTCAGATAAACTATTGGACTTCATGTTTAAGACATTTAATAAACCTAGGTCTATACATGGATTAAGGAAGCAGTTTAAAAAAGCTTGGATGAAGAAGTCTTACAGCAAGCCAGAAAGCACAGTAGTATTAGAGGCTGTTGAACCGCAAGAATCTAAAGAAAGCATACTCAAAGAAGTGTACGGCAAAGTGCCTTACGAAACATTCATTAAAATCATAAACCTATGAGTAATTACAAATTCAAGACCACGAACATCCGTGGCAAACAGTACGTTGAGGTCAACGAACGCATCAAGTTCTTCCGACAGGAGGAGCAGTACAAAAACTGGAGCCTTATCACAGAGTTTACTGTGCTAGACGAAGCTCAATGTGTATGCAAAGCATCGATCGTAGATGCTGACAATCGCATCATATCGGTAGGTCATGCACACGAAGTGCAGGGCAGTAGCAACATCAACAAGACTAGCTACGTAGAAAACTGCGAGACATCGGCTATTGGCCGTGCACTGGCTATGCTTGGTATCGGTATTGATACATCAATAGCCTCAGCTAACGAGGTTTCCGATGCTATCGCAAAGCAAGATGCACCTGCAACTACCAAGGAGAAGCCTAAAACTAAGGAGGCTCCGACATCTAACATCATGGATAAGGCTGTGGCTTATATCAAGAGTTCCAATGATAAACAAGCCGCGTTTGATGCAATCGTCAGCAAGTACGATGACCAGCTAACTGACAAACAAAAGGCTGGCTTAAGTAAATTTGTACGATGAATATACCAGAAAAACTCCAAGAGAGGTACGGCAAGTCACACTTGTCGTACTCCTCTCTAAAGGTTGCTCTTAGCGATATGGCTAAGTTTGACCAGTACATGAAGGGGGAACTCAAGTTCGAGTCTCCAGCTTTATCCTTCGGAACTTTATATGACATGCTCTTGTTTGAGCGTGACAAGGCTATGGACTCTTACGTTGTGGTGAATGAACAGACCGTTCTAGACTCATGTAGCTCTAGAACTATCGGGAGCAAGTCACCTAAAATGACTAAGGAGTACAAAGAGAAAAAAGCTGAACTTGAATTAAAACTCAATGAAGAAAACAAGACTATTGTCTCTCCCGAAGACTGGAAGAAAGCCAACGAAATGATCGACAGGCTTGACGCTTCTGGACTTAGTGGTCGAATGCTTAAGAGCAACAAATACCAAGTGGAGTTCAAAGAGATGATTGGAAACGTACAAGTAAAAGGCTTCCTTGATTGTTTAGGCGATGGGTTTATAGTGGACTCTAAGTCTACTCAGTCGGTAAATAAATTCAGATACAGTGTGCGTGACTTCTCCTATGACATTCAAGCATACATATATTGTAAGGTGTTTGGAGTAGATAAATTCTACTGGCTAGTACAGGAAAAATCATATCCATATCTTCCTGGATTAGTAGAGTGCTCAGAAGAAACTTTATTTGCAGGAGAGATGAAGTTTAATCAGGCTGTACAGCGTATAGAATCATTTTTAGGTTCTTTGGATGCTGGTGCCTCACCAATGCAAGACTATGTTCAGTTCAAAGTTTAAACACATAAATGCAGGTATAACGATGGTAGCGTTGTATATTTGCGCAATAACAATTTTTAATTTAACCCTTAATTTATTATTATCATGAGCGATAAGAAGTATGATTCCGTCCTAGTTGGATGGGCAGATGAAGCGAAGTATAACGACCAAGGCGAGTTGATGTCATGGAACCTCCGATTGAAGGATCATGAACTCAAGGACATCCTTGATCAGTACATTACTAAGCGAGATGAAGAAGGTAAAGGCGGCAACGCTTACATTACACTCTTCATGAGTAAGAACGGCAAAGCATGCGCTCGGGTCTTCAATCCTAACAGCGAAGCAGCTAAGGAAAAACGCCAAGCTAAATTGCAGAATGCTCCAGCAGAAAAAGAAACGGCAGACCTGCCTTTCTAAAGCTTTAGGGCTATACGCTAGAATAGAATGGGGGCTGAGAGATGTAAAAATCCTCAGTCCCTTTTCCTTCTCTGCTATAAAAGAAACAGAAACGTTTAGCTTTAGGACGCATCAGTGTGATCATGACGAAAGCATGGACGTTTACCTACCTGAATTCAATGAACAGTTTATCATTGTGTTTATACCCAACAAGAAAGCAGACAACTGCATCCTTATGCGTAGAGAAGACTGCCTTGGTTCAATGGCATCAAACGTTACAATGAAGTGGCTTGCTTCCAAAATTTTAAAAAAATGGAGAGTAAACTTAAAAGAAATATCTGGCACATGACAGCTCGCATAGCCTTCAAGAAAGGAAAGAGGCTTCACGAAAGAAATGTTTGGATTGTAACGAAGTATGAAACCCCTGGTGACATAATGGGTAGAGACAATAAAACCATGAGCCGCCTATCTAAAGATATATATGGTAAGTCCTACAAGGGGGTCAAGAGTATTATCATTCGAGAGTTAATTGATAAAATTAAAATAGGAGAAACATGGGTGTAGATAAAAAACAAATCGGGGGAAGTCATTACTCAGGCATGAGCATACAACCCACTGAGTTCATAATGAAAAATGACATTCCTTTTGCAGAAGGTAATGTAATCAAATACGTTTGTAGGCACGGTTCAAAAAACGGAGCCGAGGATATTAAAAAAGCAATTCACTACCTAGAACTTATTCTAGAAAACCAATACAATGAAAGTAACATTCTTCAAGGACGTCTTCGACAAGGCGAGTCCACATCACGTAAATATACTAACAGCCCTAGACAGGATCAAGGAGGGGCAATCGAAAGAGACGATAGATGAAATCAGGGAAGGAAAGAAAGACCTCAAGAAAACTCTACCAGTTGTTTGTTTCAGCGGGGAGTTTGCGACTAGGAATGACGAGGCGTTGTTTGATCATAGCGGACTCATTGTTCTCGATTTCGATCACATTGATGTTGAGAGGTCGAAGGCAGTTCTTGCCACAGATTCTTTCGTTTATAGCTGCTGGGTTTCACCAAGTGGGGATGGTCTTAAAGCGTTAGTAAAGATAACCAACCCTGAGAGGCACAGGGATCACTTTAGAGCATTGTGTACCTACTTCAGGAAACAATATGACCTGGAGGTAGATGAGTCAGGTGTAAACGAATCAAGAGCTTGTTTTGAATCCTATGACCCAGATATAGTTATATCACCTGATTCTGAAAAGTTTGGAGCATTTGCCAGTGAAAGAAGCGAAGAGGTTCAAGAAGCAAGGAAAGGCATTGTTACCGACTACATGAAACTTAATCTTGCTTGTCGAATGATTAGACAGGCAGATGATGGCGATAAGCACAATATGCTTCTTAAAGCCGCTAGACTTGTAGGTGGATACATATCAGCAGGAAGGATCGAGGAGGATGAGGCTGTTAGGGTTCTATTCAGGGAGATTGGAAAGCGCGAAATAGACTCAGAGGATGCGGCCATGACTACTATCCGTCAAGCCATTGAGGTAGGTAAGAAGGATCCAATCAAAGAAACAATCGACCAAGAAGAGGGGGCGAAGAGAGAACTCCTTATTAATGACGGGGATATGTCCTTTATATCTTCAGATGACGAAGATTGGAGATGGATTGATGACTACGCTAACGGAAAGATTGCTATAGGTCTAACCACAGGAGACAGCAAGCTGGACGAATACTTCCGATACAAGAAGGAGTTTGTTATCATGAACGGGCATAGCAATGTAGGGAAGACCACAATGGCTCTTTACTTAATGGTCAATGCATCTGTTAAGCACAAATGGAAGTGGGTTGTATACTCATCAGAGAACAAAACAGCCTCACTAAAGATGACGCTTATGCAGTTTGCTACCAACCGAAAGATTGGTGACATGACGTTTGAGCAAAGAAAGGCTGCTTACAAGTGGCTGAATGATCACTTCACTATCATCAGTAATCACCAAGTTTATTCTTACTCAGACGTCTTAGTGTTCTTAGAGAAGATTCTTAGGCAACAAGAGTATGATGCTGTATTCATTGATCCTTACAATAGCCTTAAGTTAGACCTTGCAGGTAACGGAAGTCCTCACGATTATCATTACGAAGCGGCTTCTCACTTCTTAACTTTTGCAACAACTAATAATGTAGCTGTTTGGTTAAACATGCATGCCGTTACAGAGGCTCAACGTCGCAAGGGTGATGATGGGCTACCTGTAGCTCCATATGCCGAAGACACCGAGGGTGGAGGTAAGTTTGTAAACAGAGCAGACTGTTTCATTACCATACATAGGAAGGTTCAGGCCCCAGACCACAACATCAAAAAGACTAGCGAGTTGCATGTCAGAAAGGTGAGGGAAACTGAAACTGGAGGACAGCCTACGACCATTGATGACCCGATTACATTCACAATAAACACGTCACACACAGCCTTTAGGGTGAATACAACAGGAAAAGAACTGTTCCAACCTATTGGTAGTGAGTTCTCTAACTACAAAAAATTTAATTTACCAACAAATGAATCATTCTTAACCGAATAGGCTGTAACTTTGCTTTAGTGAAGCGAAGAAAGGAAGGAACTTCTAGGCGTAAGACCGCTAGGAAAAAGAATTTGGGTAGGTATAAGAGCGGGTTGGAAAAAACCTGTGCAGACCTGCTTGTTGAGTCGGGCGTGAGCTTTGACTATGAGGAACATGAATTCTGTTTGCTAGAGGGCTTTCGCTACGAAGGAACATATCATAAGACAACTCCTAAATCTAAAGGGTTGGTCGATCGAAGCCGAAAAGCAGTGCTACCTATTAGGTACACTCCTGATTTTGTAGGTGTAGATAGTGATTGGATTATAGAAACAAAAGGCTATACCCCGTCACACCACGACTTTCCCATGAGATGGAAACTGTTTCTTAAGTATCTTGAAATGAAGGGTGACCCTATGCCTTCTTTGTTTATCTGTCGAAATAGAAAACAAATAGAAGAAGCTATCCAAATCATTAAAGATGAAAAGGGAAATATCAAAAGGTCAACTAGGTGAGAGCTACTCTGTAGCAACCCAGCGAACCCACAGAATACTGTCAGACTTTTACGAGTCTTTGTTTGACCACCTAGGAGATCCTAAAGAGGATCCTAACGAAGTGGCTAACCTTATTAGTAGCGTTAGACAGCAAATAAATTTAGAGTTTGACTTAATCAAGTCTGCTTCTTACCAATATAATGAATCCAACTATGGCTCTGACACAAAACAGGAAGGCTTATTCGGGATCGACGGGAAGAGTAGCTGAGGTCAGGTTCTTTAGGGCTGCTCAAGACAAAGGATTAAGTGTAGAGAAATCTACGCGCAATGATGACATTCACCTTCATGTGGACTACTGGCTTGCTTACGACGGGAAAGGCAGGTGGGGCGTTGACGTAAAAGGCAACAATCTTCCAGATGAAATTTGGGTAGAGTTCCTAAACGTTAGGGGTAATCCTGGTTGGCTTTACGGAGGTGCAAAAATCATAGCTTTTGATATGGCTGAGTTGGGCGGATTTGCAATAGTAGATCGCGAAGAGTTAGCTGAGTACTGCGAAGAAAATGTATTGGATGTAATGGTGTCTAAAAAGACCGATGCATACAAGAAAAAATACAGACGAAAAGACCGTCTAGACCTTATCACAAAACTTAACCTACTGGATCTAAACAAGTTAGAATCCTTTAGAACATGGGAGTACTTTACAGATTACTGACTATCTTGTAAGTCCTTTCTGGAAAAAATTATTAAAAAATGAAGAACTCGATCTTTGAAAAGAGGCTGAGCTATAAGCCCTTTGATTATTCTGAAATAACCGACCCCCTCATTAATGCGATGTGGTCTAGCCACTGGACTCACAATGAGTTTAACTTTAAGTCTGATGTGCAGGACTACCACACGAGCCTGTCTGAAGAAGAGAGGGGTGTTGTGAAGAGAGCCATTCTATTAATATCTCAGATCGAAGTAGCTGTAAAGTCCTATTGGTCAAACATAGGAAAGCATTTGCCAAAACCAGAAATAGCTGATATGGGCGCTGTATTCGGTGGCGTAGAAGTGATTCACTCAAGAGCTTACTCTGAAATACTTACAAAACTTGGCCTTGAGCATGAGTTCGAGTCTCTCCTTGAGGTCACTCCCGTGATGAACAGAGTTAACTACCTGAATAAATATGTAGATAGGGTTTACGAGAATGACAAGAAGCAATTTCTATACAGTTTAATCCTATTCACACTATTCACTGAAAACGTATCTCTATTTAGCCAGTTCTATACCATACTAGGATTCAATAGATTTAAGGCTGTTATGAAGGATACGGCTAATGTGGTTCAATACACAAGTAAGGAGGAGAACCTTCATGCTGAAGGAGGAATGGCATTAATTAATCAAATAAGATCTGAACACCCCGAGTTGTTTGATAAGGAACTGGAGGGCAGAATCTTAGAGGAGTCTCACGTTGCTTTAGTCGCTGAGCGGAGGCTTATCAATTGGATACTTGATGGATTTAGCAATGAGTTTCTCAGTTACGACATACTAAACAACTACCTTGGGAGTAGGGTTAACTCAAGTTTAGAAAGAATAGGGTTTTCTTTTAAGTTCTCAGTTGACGAAAAAATATTGGATAAAACAGCATGGATGGATGAGGAGGTATATGCTTCAGCCCTATCTGACTTTTTTCATAAGAAGCCTATTGATTACACAAAGAACAACAAGAGTTTTACCGCAGAAGAATTATTTTAAATGAAAGACGAAAGAAAATTTATAGAAGAGGTGCTTAATATTTCGGAGGAAGAGATAAAGCAATGGAAGGATAGCAAGAAAGTTAATGAAGAATCCATAGGGTCCAGAGAGCCTTTCTATTGGGTGACGCCTGAAACCAGAACATTTATGGAGAAGGGGTACCTAGATGAAGGTCAGACTGTTGAGGAAAGGGCTAGGGAAATAGCTGATCATGCAGAAAAAATACTGAACAACTACACCGATCTTTTGTCTGGAGACAAAGGAAAATTCTTGGGGTTTGCTGATTATTTTTATGAGTGTATGTCTAGAGGGTGGTTCAGTTTGTCTACACCTGTCTGGGTGAATTTCGGAAAAGACAAAGGTTTGCCTATATCTTGTTTCGGAACCACCGTCCAGGACGATACTTTTGACATTCTAAGAGGCACGGCTGAAGTGGGCGCTATGAGTAAAATGGGGGGAGGTACCGCCACTTACTTTGGAGAGGTTAGACCTAGGGGTAGTAAAATATCTACTGGAGGGGAGACAAACGGAGCTGTATCTATGATGGAATTATTCAATACCACCACCAATGTCATATCTCAAGGCAAGGTAAGGAGAGGAAGCTGGGCCGCCTACCTTCCCGTTGAGCATCCAGATGTTGAGGAGTTTTTACAGGTAAGAAGTGAGGGGCATTCCATTCAAGACATATCTATGGCGGTATGCATTTCAGACAAGTGGATGCAGAGCATGATAGACGGGGATCAAAAGAAAAGATCCATAATGGCTAAGATTCACAAGAAACGAAGTGAAACTGGATATCCTTATATCTTCTTTACGGACAATGTAAATAACCAAAAACCCAAATGGTATAAAGATCTTGGGATGGAGATTAAACATTCTCAATTGTGTGCAGAGATTATGGAGTACACAGATGAGGACAAATCATTTGTTTGTTGCTTATCCTCTATGAATGCCTTGCACTATGATGAATGGAAGCACACTAATGCCGTAAGGACAATGACTTCTTTTTTAGATGCTGTTTACACGGAGTTTATTGAAAAGGCCTCTGATATACCGTTTATGGATAAGGCTGTTCGTTTTGCTAATGAGCATCGGTCAATAGGGATCGGAGTGCTGGGTTACCATTCTTTACTTCAAAGCAGGATGATTCCGATGGAAAGCATATCTGCTAGAACTATTAATAGGAATATTTTTCAAACCATAGATAAGCAGAGCCAATCGCAAAGCAGATATATGGGGATGTGTTTTGGAACCCCTAAGGTTTTAGATGGGTATTCTGAAAGGTTTAGCACTAGAATGGCTGTGGCTCCAACCACCTCATCTTCTTTTATTCTAGGACAAGTGTCCCCGTCCATTGAGCCTCTTCAGTCTAACTACTTCACTAAGGACTTAGCTAAGGGTAAGTTTACATATAAAAACCCTTACCTAAAAGAATTACTTATTGAGAAGGAAGAAGACAACAAAGACACTTGGACGAGCATCATGATGAAAGGGGGGTCGGTTCAGCACCTTGCTTTTTTAGATCAAGACGAGAAAGATGTATTTAAGACTTTCGGTGAAGTTTCACAGATGGAAATAATCAACCAAGCTTCTGATAGGCAAAAATATATCGACCAAGGCCAGTCTCTGAATCTTATGATCAGTGACAGCGTACCCCTTAAGGATATTAACCAGCTAGTAATTAGGGCTTGGGAGTTAGGGATTAAGACTCTTTACTACCAACGAGGAGTCAATCAGGCTCAAGCTGTAGGCAGAGATATACTTAATTGCGCTGTATGTGAAGGTTGATTATATTTGCGTATCGTTACACCGAAAACGTGTTGGAGTAACGCTACCTTAAATCTAGAAAGGGGCTTCGGCCCCTTTCTTTATTTATTGAAGGTAAAGGTTCCTCTCTATAGAATGGATCAAGTTCTGCCCCAAAGCAAATTGTGCCCCACTGACCTAGTAATATTGAGAAGTCTATCACATTGAAGTATCCGTTTCCGTTCAAGTCTCCTTCTACCCAAGTAGGATTCTCCCAGTTCGCAAGCATAAGCATAAGGTCTACCATACCCACTACGTGGTCTCCGTTTAAATCGCCTAAGCAGTACGGGTCTTGATCAGTAATACCTGGCCTAGCAATAGGCAGGATGTAATGCATCCGTTCTATTTGACCAGGAGTAAAATTAGTCCTGCAAGAATCCACGTAGTAATCCATGTGATTGTTTGGCTCATATCCGTACAGCCCTGGTGGACATACTGGATTCACACAGTTCCAGTTCACTTTAGTGGGAGGGGTATCACAAACAAAGTCTCCTGTTTCTTCGCAAGGCCCTAGGTCTTCACCGCAAAAGTCTACATCTTGGAAGACATGCTTCAACCCTACGTAGTGTCCTACTTCGTGTATTAATGTTTTATTTTGATCTCTATCGTCGAAAGCTAGCTGAGGTCCGTAATTTCCAAACACGTCAGATCGAACCCACACCCCTTCAAGGTCAGTGCTTGCTGTGTATGATGTCCAGGCAAATCCAAGTATCCCATTACAGAAGGTGGGGAATATATGGACGTTCATGTATATCTCTCTATCCCACACTAGATCTTCTACATAAGCATCCATCCACTGAAACCCGCTCTGACTGTAAGGCACACATACGTTGTTTTGTTCTAGTATTACAGGAGCACCCCAGAACTCATCAAAGTCGTGGTACACAATATCTACTAGATCGAAGTTGAGCATAGCCTCGTCGAACTCCTCGTTCAGATGCTGGTGAGCATCCATAATGATATCCTCAGGTATGTAGCTATCTGGAAAGCTGTCGGTGTAGTGTATGTGGTAAACGTAGTCTATTTCCTCCCATTGAATAGGCTCTGGGACATACCCCATCATCCTAGGCTGGATGTTTTCGTTTCCGAATACAGCGCAGGAGTCCTGTCCTACAATCACGTACTGTGAGAGCAGGCATAGCGTCAGGAGAAGTAATCTCATTGCACTTGGTTCTTAGCTAAAAGAAGTTTTACCTCTTGAATCTCCCTTAGCAGTTGCTTCATGTCTTCTTTAAACTCTGAGTTATCAGCTTCAAGAACAGCAACACGAGACGAAAGCCTGTTGTAGTCCGCTTGAAATTTTATCCACCCACCGACTAAAGCTCCAGCCACTGCTAAAAATTCAAAATGACTTAAGTTTTCAGGCATCACTTCCTGGTTTTTTCTACGGTCCTACCAGCAAAGTAAGCTCCGAATACAGTTAACATTAGTATCTCAAGCAAAGATACATAACTATCTTTTACATTAAAAGGCTGATTATCAAGGCTGTCAAGAAACATTGTTGTTACAAAAACAATTATTAACACAATTAACATAACTGGGCGGATTAACTTGGCAAGCTTAACATCGCTACTCATGTCTGCCTTCCATCGCTCAGTTACATTATTTTGGTATGCGATCTCAGCATCCACCATAGCTTTGGCCTCATCGGGATCTATTTTAGGGTCTTTGTTAAGTAGATTCTTAACCAACCCTAAGGCGCCCCTGTCTGGCAATAGGTCCCCTACAGTAGACAACACACCTGGGGCTTTATCTTTTAACCATAGCCCTAAGCTAGTGTCTTTAATTTTCTTCTTTTCTTCCATCGTATATCTCCTGCATTACCTTAAATAACTCCACGCTGTGGTTCTTAAAACCTCTACCGTCTATTTGGATTCCAGAAGAATAATCTTCGTTGACCTTATTTATAGCCTCTATCCTCTCTTCATCAGACATAGACTTGTACTTAGGAGTGTTCATTAAGAACTCTACATCTGAGTAACGCTGCTTACCTGCAACAGCCATCATTCTGTTTAGCTGTTCTGTATTTAAAAACACTTTATCACTCATAAACTCCTCGTCATTCATCCAGTCGTATTGAACCCCCGCTCTTCTGATTCTAGATAGATGCTTCTTCTTAATGTTTGGTACATTATAAGATCTCTTCTTGGCGAAGCTTGGCGTTCCAACTACCTTAGGGAGGTCCTCTGTTGACTCATAAAGCCTATATATTTCATTAGAAACAGCATCGGCTTCACCCTGCCTAGCTTTAGTTATGTCAAGTAATTGATACCTATAGCTGTTTGTTCCCCTTGGAGCTTGTTTAATCTTATTACCCTTCCAGTCAACTCTTATAGGAACTCCATCTAAATTGAATGTACGATCTCTTATTGTGTACTCCATTCTCTTTAGTATACGATCAGAAGTACTCATGTCTTTAGTAAGTCGCAAGTCTGGTAGGTATTCTCTATCAGCCCTGTACATTGCTGACAGCTGGTTAGGTAAGGCTGTTGCGGATACTGCCTGGAAGGCTGTTCCAAACCAACGTTCGAAATTTCTCTGGAAGTCATCAGCGTCAGAAGACGCAACTACATTTACCAGCCCGTTTACTCCTTGAAGAAAGCTTTGATCCATCATGTGAGCTATAGATGAGAAAGCACCAACGCCAAACGCATCGCCTACTGTGTGCGTAACAAATCCGCTTCCAGAGTAATCCCTGTTTTTTATCTCTTGAGGATCCACACCTTTTATTATTGCACCCATTATAGCACCTCCAACCCCAAGCTTATTGTATCCTATAAAGTAATCGTCAGGTCTGTGAGATGTATCCTCACCCTTAAGAAGCCTGTTCAATCCAGATACATTAATACTACTGGGTGGGAATTGATCGTAAGCAATATTCTTTTCTTCGTCATCCTCCCAGTCTAAAGCACCAGATATAAGCCCTTCCTTAATCAACATAGCTGTTGTCTGGCCAACCATAGAGCCAACCATTAATTTTGCGAAGTTTTGAGAGGCACCTCTCGAATCTCCTTTTGATAGGTCGTTCATCATTCTTGGGATAGCAACATAAGGAGTTACGAATGTTAGCGTGTCGTACAAAATGTTTGCTGGAGTTCTTACATAAGGTACAGTGGATCTAATCAAGAATGAAGAAGCTGCCCTTCCGTCAACACCTGGAATCCAATCAAACAAACCTCCAGATACCTTCTCAAGAAGCTGTACTAGGTCTTCAGCGGCTCTAGATGCAACCGTAGGTTCCTGGAAGGTTAACTTCCTTCCCTCTTCTTCGGCTTTCATCCTGTCGCTCTTGGTTGGATGCTTTACAAACTGCTTTAAAGCCTCCCCTTCTAACCCTTGAGCAGAGCCAGCTTGGTACAGCTCAATACCCTCAACCATTCTTCTAAATGGAGTATCACCTAAAGATAGAAACCTAAACATAACTTCAGCTGGTATACCTAACGTTCCTTGAGTAAACAGCTTCAATCTCTGACTTACAGGTATTGAATTTCCCTCTTGAGTTATTGGAAGGTCTCCTTTTCCTATAGCCGCCATAAAGGATCTGAATGGAGCGAAACCTCTATTGACTCTCCATTCGGTAACATCATCAGTTTGACCAGTTCTGATTTCGTCAATCGCTTCGACAAAACCATCTCCAAATCTCTTCATTCCATACATGTATGCGTTTAAAGAGTACTTTCTTTCAGAAGACTCAAACCCAAACATGTTAACTAACTTTTCTGTAGGTAGAGCTATGATGTCTACCCCTACCTTACCTATGGCATTAATCATGTTAGCCCCTATGTTTGTGATCTGAGACATACTGGTAAGAAGATTTCCTTGAATCAACATCTTACCTATAGACCCCCAACCCTTTTCGATCATAGAGTTAGAGAATGTATCTAGAGCCCTCTCTACTGCTTTGACTTCTTCTGTCTTTTTCTTCAGCTCAACCTCTACATCTTCACCCCTTATAGCTCTTTTAACTAAATCCTCATGCTCGGCCTGTAGTCTAAACAATTCCCCTGATATATCTCTTAGCTTCTTGTCTTGGTCCTTAGACATTTTGTTGCCTCTCTCTTCAATAGCTTTCGCTACAATAGAGTATATGCCTTCAGGAGACGCTTGCTTTAACTCTCTAAAGTGCCTCAATAACCTACCAGCGGTAGTACCTATTTTAGCGGCTTCTGATATTAAAGAAGTAACGCTACCCATATCTCCTCTACCTACAGCTCTTTTGATTAGCTCAGATGTAGCTAGAACCGACATATCGTCATTTCTATTTTGCAACCTACCAAGGGCATCGTCTGTCATTATGTCCATCAGATCGTAATCTGACATTGACTCTAGATTGTCCTTAGATTTCTGGATGCTCTGCTTGGAAAAATAGTTTTCTGGGTTTGACATAATGTCGGCTCGAATCTCTCCGTACTTATTAGCCATTCGACCAGCAGTTCTTCGTATGAACAAGTTAGCAGAGGCCCTCATCTGAGCTTGTTCTGCCCTAGCTGCTGTCTCACTATCATCAAGAGCAACCTGAGACGTTACAGGCATGTTGTTGTACGCCTCAATCAACTCCTCTCGGTTATTGTACTCAATACCTAAAACCCTCTTGGAGTAAGCTTCGAATCTGCTTAGAGCTTTATCGTACTTAGGTCCGACCTTAGTTCTTTTCGCTCTTTGTTCTTCGGTCTCTTTTCTGCCTTCTTTAAGTATAGGGTCTTTAAAGTCGTAGTACTCTATATCACCTCTGAGGTACACTGTGTTGCCTACTACGGTAGCTTCTTCGGCAGATTTTATTGGTCTTCCCTCAGCGTCTACAAAAACGTTATGCTTAAAAGGATTAAAGAAAGCTTTAACTCCATTAAAGTTTGCTTCTGATATCTCGTCAGAAACGAAGCCTCCATTGACGCTAGCCATAGGAAACTTGTTTTCTTGAAAAGTAAATATTTTTCTTCTAGCGTCTTGATTTACATAGAGCTCTGCGTTCTTGACCGTAACAACTCCAGCGTACTTAAGGGCCTCACCTGTTGCTGTCTTGTCGTGCATAGTTTGCACTGGTACTCCAGTATTTTTAGCAACATTAAGGTTCAGTCTTACGCCTACTTTTTGGTTAGGCTGTATAACAGACTCCTTTGACATTATTCTTCTAGAGGTAGCGTCTGTATTGAGAGCGTTCATAACAGACTCGTTAGAGATAGTTATGTCGTTCTTCATTTTCAAAGCTTCTTCAGAAGATCTATTTCTATACAAGGGAGAATTCTCAGCTTGCATTACTGGGTCGAAAGGCATTTTTAATTGAGAAGACGCTTTCATCTCCTGAGCTTGACTTTCTATAGCCATGTTTGAGATAATGTTTATCTCTCTCTCATCTTTAGCTTGATCTAAGATTAGTTCAATGCTGTTCGCACTTTCAATAAGCATTTCAATACGTCTGCTGTCGTGCTGAGAGCGCTTCCAAGGGGGTGTTTGTTTGTACCTATTTTTCATGGTAGCCCCCGCAAAAGTTGAGTACTTATTGGTTTTGGTCATATCAAATCCTCCAGTCATTATTTGATCGTCAGCAAACATCAATTGACCAGCTTGAGCGGGAGTCACGCCTAGTTTTTCAGCTACAGAAATAACTACCCTTTGAATGGTTCTGTGTCTTTTATTTATTATCCCAGGGACTTGCTCTGCTCTGATTGTTGCTTTATTGCATATTCTTTCTAGCTTTTTTAGCTCTGGGATATAATCCTTTCCACCTGAATTTATTAAACCTTTTAATTCAGTGGTCCTGTCCTTTAAAGCTTTGAGTATTTCTTTTTCCCTTCCTGGAGAGTACTTCACGTTTAAGGCTTCAGCGAGCTCCTCAATATGCCTTTCTACTCTGACCTCTGGGGAAACATAAAAACCTAAACCACCTTGCACTACGTTTCCTACGTGAGAGTCTACGGTTACGACATCCTCATTTCCATTTAGATTTAACATAAACGCCCCCAGCTTGACTCCAAAGATCTGTTGGGCTTTATATACTCTCTCAGAATCACCTTCAGCTCTAGCGTTAGGGTTTCTAGCTTCTTTAGAGGTGTACTCACTCAGACCATCAAGGACAGCTTGAAAGTCTACAGAGCCATCCTCTCTTTGGTTTTCGGAGGCTAAGCGATTTAATACCTCAAGATTTTTAGCTGTATTCTTGAGGTGATTTGGGTGAACACCACTTAAAGGAAGCCCACTTCTGGAGTTTTCACCTAGGTATACATTACCTGAAGACAAATCTTCAATTATAGTTGGATCAATGTACTTGTCACCACCCCTGGATCTATACTCAGCAGATTGAGAAAATATTAACTCGGAAACATTAATGTTTTTTTGAGCTGGGTTTTGCGCCGAAGTGAGGCCAACTATAAAATTGTACGCGATAAGCTGTTCCTGGGGGGATTCAATAGAATCGACACTCTTGTTTAACTCTTCTATAAACAAGGAAGCAGCATTATTATGGTTCTCAAAAAACTTAACAGGATCTTCTCCGAACACTCGAAGTCTTTTCTCTTCAGTATTGTAAGCTTTACTGTATGTCTTTGATATGAACTCAGAGCCCAATTTAGCTATCTCTATTTCTGACATGTCCCTAGGGTCCTTGCCTTCTAAATAGTAGTCCCTAAAAAATGTCCCATAGCCTAGCCTAACGAATTTAGGGTGAGATGTATTCATCCCATAATAAAACTCATTAAGATGATCAGCGTAATCAAGCCAAGAGGTACCGTACTCTTTATCGCTTATTAGTTCAGCTTTTAACGCTTGAGACGCCTTGTTAGCCGCTTCGTCTCCGCTATAAGAAAATGGCTTTCCATCTCTTGTCGATATAGATTTGATCGCCTCTATGGATTTTTGCTCAAACAGCTTAGCTGTTTTCAGTAAGGATTCGTAACTAGACTCGCTTTCTTTTATAAAAGCAGCTTTCATTTTTATATACCCAAACTTTCTGAGCATTTTGTCAGCAACCACTCTAGGTATTGAACCCTTTTTGGCAGCTTCGTTAATCCTGTCGTTAAATCTATCTGATACTACAGAAAGCTCACTTATACCTTTCGAACTCTTTTTACCTCCCCAATTCTTTATTTTATCTACATCTATAGTGGTTCCATCTTCGGTTCTAAACCCAAAGAATTTTGATTTAGACCCCATGTCAGTGGCTTTTTTCCACCAATTAACAAAGTGCCATTTATCTGCAAATACCCTGTAATCCTCGTAGTTTCCTATGCTTTTTCCGTTTCGGAATAAGTCTCTATCAAAAAATATCTTAACCTTACCATCTTTTCCTTGAGGTATAGCCGCTGGAGATATTAATTTAGACCTAGATTGGTCTTTTTTAGCGGATTCAGCGGTTTTAAACACCTGTCCATTCTGCCTAGCGTTGCTTAATGCAGATGCAATTTTGATCACCTGAGATGGATCTTTAATGGTAAATTGCTTTCCTACAGCACCAAAAGCTTTCATTATAATTTTATTAATTATAACTCTTGCTTTGTCCGCTAAACCAAGATTAACTCCTTCTCCTCCTGCTAACGCAGATAAAAACTCCATGTAAAGCTCTCCTCTTACATCCGAAGGGGACAGCTCAGGAGAATTGCTATACACTGCTTCTTTAGCGGACAGTCTTTGCAGAAGATCTTTATCATTTTTAGATATGTTTTTTATTTCGTTTATAATGGAAAGCTGTTCGGCTTCTGTCAATTTCAAAAAAGCTGGCTCTACTACCGCGTGCCCAACCTCTTCAACCATAGTCTCTGCAATGGTTTTAATTCTTTTAATCCCAATATCCTTTTCAATCTTTGCGTTTTCTCTAATTTGAGCTGGATTTATATGTATGGAATTGTCGTTTGGATTAAACAATCCACCCCATGTATCTCCTTCCCCTAGAGCTGTTGCTGAGGCTTTGTTTTCATACACAAAAACCTTAACATCATTACCGTAAACCGAAGTAAAAAGCTTTATAAGGTTGTTTATTGACTTTACCTCGCCAGCCTTTAACCCAGCCGTTCCAGCCCTAAGATTTGATCTCCCGTCTTTACTTATAGCTACAGAAGAAACGCCTTCTTCTAGTTTTTCTTTTGGCTTCTTCGTCTCAGAATAAGTCTTTGCTTCTTGCACTAAGTCCTCAAAAGAAGTTTCTTCTTGTTTTATCTTTTCGTTATACTCAGCTTCTGTAATGCTGTTCCCTTGAGCGTCAAGGAAAGAATCTCCTGGCATAAATGAAAACTTAACTGTGTTTCCCTGAGCGTCCTTTATAGCGCTAAAGAAATCCGTCATGCCTTGATCAAAAGTAGCTTCTCCTTCAAATAAGTTGATGGATCCATCCTTTAAAACCAAGCCATCCTTATGAGCAACACTTTCTTGTTTAAATTCTCTTGCAAACTCAGCCGCTTGCTCTTTGGTCATCCCCTCAACCAGGAAGCTGTTCTCCCCTTTTCCGTCGTACCTACCTTTTATTTCGTGAAACTTTAACCCTTTTTGATTAAGGTATTTTCTTACCAATTTGTTTTCGTTAGCGTTATCAGTCTCGGAAACAACGGTATTGTTAGGGTTTTCACCAGTTAGCATGGCAAAGTTATCACTAGAAAAAACTTCTTTTAGTGATTCTTCGTTGAGTTGAGAGTTCTTGGACTCTTTAATCGCGGTGTCCATCCAAGAGTCACTCTCTCTTTCGGAAAGCTGACCCTGTATTTGACCTCTTGTGATTTCGTTAAAATCCATCCCAACAGCCTCCGCCAGATCAGACTCAAGGCTTTCCACATACTCTGGTGAGTACTCATCTACAAACTCAGTTCCGTCTGCATTCTCTAAATTGTCTATAGCTGAATTGATTGCATTAACGGAAGCTAAGGCCCTAGCCAAGTTATTGGATAGTTCCGCCTTCTTCTGCTTCATTTGCTCGATTACCTGAGGATCGTAGAGGTCCGTTCCTTCAGCCTGTACCTCCATTTGGATGGAGCTTTCGATCTGATTTATTTCAGCACTCATTTGCCTCAACTTAGAGGCTACTCGAACTTCATTATAGCCTCTTTGCTCAGAAGAAGATAAAGAAAGGTTTTCGTTTTTATATTTATTCTCTATCTCAAGACGGTTTTTTACTAAGTCTTGTATGGCCTCTTTGTAATTCTTTCTTGCGTCATCAGTAGAAAGCTCTTTGTAAGAGATACCAGCTTTAGCAATTTGAAGGTCTAGAAACCTTAACTCCTCAAAGTCCGCTGGGAACCTCATCATCATCATGTTATAGAAGGCTGTTTTGGCTTTTGCCCTCTTTCGCTCCTCGCTCTCAAGCGAGTTTAGTTGCTTTTTAATTCTAGCTGCTTGACCTTCATCTGTGGTAATTTCAAGCTGATCAACAAGTGCTTGAATCGTATTTTTTGACTTTGATTCCGCTACGCCAGCATCTGCTGGAGAGTTAGCAGCTGCGTAAGCGACTTGAGATGGGTTCTCCACCTTCATGTTTTCTATAAGGTCAGGATCCACCTTGTTTATGTTGGCTAACGCCTTTGAGGAAAACATAGGTTCAATGACCGCGCCCATGATCGCAGCATCAGTCATCTGTTGCCCCCAGTTATCGGGTATCTCTTCTCCAGTAAGGTAGCTTTTAGAGAGGATTTGCACTCCAGCCACACTACCCTCTTCTAGCGCTCCAACAGGCATAGAAACCCCATACCTAAAGGCAGCTCCCTTCATGTAGTCTTTAGTTATCCCTTTGGCAATTTCCTCTCCCCCTTTTTTAGCGGCTGCTTGAGCCGCAATCTTGGCTGCTGTCCAATTACCTACTCTAGCAAAAGCTAAATCCGAAACCCCGTTTACGACACCCCAGCCTAATCTCTGCCAGTCGTTCTCAAAAGCGTCATCCTCTTTAGCTTCCATATAGGCTGAAGTTCCACTTCCTACACCAAGAGTTGCTACACCTACTGGGCCAGCCATAGCTAATGCAACAGAAGGTATAGAGGCCCCTAGTCCGTTTGTAAATGCGTTAGCTGTTGCCCATGCGTTTCCCTTTTCAATACTACCCACCATTCCGTCTGGAACCTGAACCTCTAAGGATCTAAGTGATTCCTTCATAGGCTCTGTTGTAGCCCTATACACCTCTCCAAATGCCCTGGGGGCTCCCACGAGCATCCCAGCAGCAGTAGAGGCATAATAAAGAGCTGGATCAATAGTTATGTCAAGGGCTGTGTTTACGGCAGAGCTAACCCCAGAACCCAAAGTCTGAGCCATTGATACAGCTCCCTTAGAAAAAAAGAAAGGAGAATCAGGGCCTATGTTGCTAGCCATGTCGTTATACCTTCCATCGCCATCTAGGTCAGCGTTAATACCGAAGTTAAGGTACAAGTAGTCAGATAGCTCTGACATTTTCTGCGCATTATTTTTTACCTCATCAGGTAGGCTGTTGAGGATTTCATTGCGCATATTCTCAATCCTATGCTCCTGAACCTTTGATTTACTCTCAGATTTTATCTTTTTAGTTCCTTCTGCTCGAATGCCTTTTGTGGCATCAACGGTATACTTAGGTCGTATAAAGCCACCTACATCACCCGCCATCCTAGGTAATATAACCTCTTTTGTTTTTTGATTGTTCAGTTC
>Ga0213868_10001648_pt1 | contig 21598 bp, 16 predicted proteins | sample PICome_9_FD_160087 | JGI IMG/M metagenome (GOLD analysis project Ga0213868, IMG submission 160087) | Coastal seawater microbial communities near Pivers Island, North Carolina, United States - PICO127 | ecosystem: Environmental > Aquatic > Marine > Coastal | place: USA: North Carolina...
TTAGGTCCGAGCAGAATGCGTGGTAGTTCAGTGAGCCGCCTAGCGACGGGTCTTGTTCGATCAGAAGGACTTCTGCGCCCCCTTCGGCGACTTTCAACGCTGCATGGAGTCCTGCAGGCCCGCCCCCGATGACGGCGACGTCACAAAATAGATAGGTCTTATCCGAATAGGCGGCCTTGACCGAGAGATTGCTCGTACCCAGTCCTGCCGCCCTGCGAACAATAGGCTCCCACAGGGCCCACATACCGCGCGGTTTGAAGAACGCTTTGTAATAGAACCCAACCGGTAAAAATCGGCCAAACCAATCCAGCGTTCGGGACAGGTCGAAGCCCAGCCAGCCAGTGTAGTTTTGGCCTGATAATTGGAGGCCCTCTTCGACAGGGACTCGATCTGCCAACAGATTTGGTGTTTTAGGCGACTGCACCAGCGTATTCGCGTCCTGCCCAGACAGTGTCAGTGGCCCGCGGGGTCTATGGTATTTAAATGATCGAGACTGCACCCAGACCTGATTGGCGAGCAGCGCAGATGCGACAGAATCGCCGTCAAAACCCTGAATGACATTGTCCTCAAAGGTGAATTTCTTGGGCTGAGTCGTGTCGATCCACTGCCCAAAACAGTCGCTCTTGAGCCGTGTCATGCGGGAACCTCTGATGTTTTAAAGTCCACGCGGTCGCAAAAGATGGCCTCGGGAGCGAACGTTTTGGTAATTTCATCGGAACCGTTGTGCCGCTCGGCAATAAACCAATAGCTGCTCGGACTGTGCAACCACCACTCAAGTACCAGCCCAATCTCGGTCTTCTCATAGAACACGTATTCGGCCCAGGCGCTGTCAGAGCTATGCGTATGGTCGGGCATTGTTTTGACCTGCCCGCCGTAGACGAACTCACTGATATTTCTTGGCCCGTTGAGCGGGCAATTCATGACCTTCATACTGCCCCCTAGTGACTCGCGGCCGTTGCGCCCATTTCATTGACTTGTTTGAAACGGCTAAATCGATCGAGTTCAAACGGCTGAATAAGTTCGGGCACCTTACCGCCGCTTGCAACGAGCTCGGCCATTGTCTTACCGCAGATGGGTGTCGCCTTGAAGCCCCAAGTTCCCCATCCAGCATCGATATAGTAGTTCTCAAGGGGCGTAAGGCCCATGATCGGGCTGTAATCGCTCGTCATATCGGTAATCCCTGCCCATTGTCTCAGCAGTCTCATCTCGCTTAAAAATGGGAACATCTCCACTGCGCTGGCAATTAAGCTTTCTTTGAGCGGCAGCGAGGAGCGGCTGTTGTAGAGCGGGTAAGGATCCGAGCCGCCGCCAAACACGATCTCGCCGCGGCTGGTTTGTTGCACGTAACAGTGCAAGGCGGACGAACTGACCAAGGGCGTCAAAAAGGGCTTCACTGGCAGAGTCACCATGGCCTGCAAGGGGTAGGCGACGAGCGGTAGTTTGAAGCCTGCCTTTTGTGCAAGTAGCGCGCTGTGACCCGCAACAGCCTGGACAACGACGCCTGCGTTGACCACGCCACGATTGGTTTGTACGCCAGTGACACGACCGCCATGGGTGAGCACATCGGTCACCTCCGTCAGTTGATGCAGTTCGACACCCCGCTGAGTTGCGCCTCGTGCGTAGCCCCACGCTACCGCGTCATGCCGTGCTGTCGCGCCGTCGCGATGCCAAAGACCCGCCAGCACGGGGAGATTAGCTGGATTGAGATTTAGCGTGGGGACGAGCTTTGTAATGTCACTGGGGGAAATGAGTTCGGTTCTTCCGCCATAGTGCTTATTTACTTCTGCGCGTTGTCGGAAAGACCGAACCGTTGCGTCAGTGTGCGCAAGTGTTAGCTGACCCCGCTGGGAGTACATGATGTTGAAGTCAAATTCATTGGATAAATTTTCAAACAGCTTCACAGACGCACTGTAGAACTTGACGCCCTCAGGAGTTAGGTAGTTCGAGCGAATGACCGCGGTGTTGCGGGCGGTATTGCCGCCGCCCAAATAACCTTTCTCTAAAACGGCGACGTTCGTGATGCCATGGTATTTCGCTAAATAATAGGCGGTTGCGACACCGTGACCGCCACCGCCGATAATCACTACGTCATACTGCGATTTAAGGTCAGCAGGCGGTGGTAAATCCGCCTCTTTGTCGAAGGGGTAGTCTGAGTTGATACCGTATTTCAGTAGGCCTAATGGCATGGCTCGCTATCTCTCCTTCAGGCGCGTGAGGGCGCCTTTACCAACCCTTTTTTTAATCGAAGCTGTCGACTTTTCATCGGTTTTTCACGACCGAAAAAATTCCCCACAGTGAGGGGAGTAGCAGTATCGATACCGGTACCGCAGTCACTACTATAAAGCTCTGTAACCGGCCAATCCCACCCTCGGGTCCGGCAACAAGAATCATTGCAGTGATACCCAAGGCCAGTCCCCAAAATAACCGTAGCCAAGTGGGTGGGTCATTGCGCCGACTACTGACCACCGACAGGCTGTAGGTCATTGAGTCGCCGGTCGTTGCAACAAATAGTGCTGTCAGAAGGAGAAACGCAGGCGATAATACGTCGCTCATTGGCATCGCCTCGGTAATGGCAAGCAAGACAGCGGGCAGATTAAACCCTTCAAAGGGTCCCGTGATGCTGCCCGGATTTTTGCTCTCCAGTCCTAAACCGGTGCCACCGAGTATTGAAAACCAGGCCATTGTTATCAGCGGAGCGAGGACTGACATGAGCACAATGATGTCGCGAATACGCCGGCCACGACTGATCCGAGCAATAAAAATCGCCATCATCGGACCGTAGCCGATGAACCAGCCCCAGAAGAAAAGGGTCCAAGGAGAAAGCCAGCCAGGATCGCCGAATACGCCTGCTTCGCCGCGAAAGAGCGCCTGGTTTCCGAACCACGCTAGGTGTGTTGTTAGTCCCTCAAAAAAACCGCCAATGATTAAACGCGTGGGACCTGCGAGCAGCAGGAACAGCAGTAGTACAGCACCCAATACAATATTGGCACGGCTCAATAACTGAATACCCCGATGCATCCCGCTGACCGCAGAGACGAGGTAAAGTGCCATAAGCCCGGCGATCGTGACGATTTGAATAAGTTTGGTGTCGGGACTGCCATAGAGTTCGCTCAGTCCGTAGCTGACTTGTAATCCGAGAAACCCTATGGGCCCCACAGTGCCTGCAAAAACGGCAATCACAGAGACAATGTCAGCAACGTCACCTAAACGTCCACGAACCCCCGACTCGCCAACGAGTGGGTACAGCAGTGTGCGAGGCGCGAGTGGCAGCCCTCGGTCGTAATGCAGGTGCATCAACAGCACGGCGGTAAGACTTCCCAAAATTGACCACGCAAGAAAACCCCAGTGCAGAAACGCTTGCGCCAGAGCCACGCCTGTCATCGTTTGAGTCGTTGTGTGTCCGTCGAACACCGGTGGCGGTGATACGAAGTGCGCGATCGGTTCCGCGGCGGCCCAGAACACGCCACCACCTGCCAATAGCGTACACAAAATCATTGAGCCCCATTGGAAATTGGAAAACTCCGGCGTGTCGAGTGCGCCCAACACACGCCTTGCGCCACTGCGGGTCGCTATCCAGAGTGCGATCAGGAAGTTAATCAGCATGAGTACTTGCCAGAACAGGCCAAAATACTGCGCGCTCCAGGCAAAACTCCGATCAATAAACGCGCCAAAGAGCTCCGCGTCGATAAAAAACACGCTCAAAAACAGAAGAATCAGTACAGCAGCGCCGTTGATAACGGCCCAAGAGTGGGTCGATTGAGTCTGATGTGAGGATAAATCAGTGATGGTTAAGCCCTCGTTTTATTGTCTTAAGGTGACACTCAGTCCGCCGGCCCCGCCCCTGAGCGAGAGCTAATGTTTGAGGCAACGAGTGTCAGTTTTGCAAATGCTTTGAGCTGATCCCACAAGGTATCATCGACTGTTATTCCCACGGTCTCGGCCTGTGATCGAACGTTGAGTAAGTCGAGTTCATCGTGACGGGCCAACAAGTCGTACTCGTAATCAGATCGCATGGTCGGCAATAGGTCGACGTGGTTTGCCATAACGACAGTAATGCCGGTGTTCTCTTTATTTTCCTCGGGCACTTCTGAAACCGCGTAGATTCGAATTGAAGGCACCGACGAGTTGGCTCGGAAACCCACGACCTGCTCAGTCAGTGGGAGCTGAGAATTACGCCAAAAGGCGGTCACATTCATTCCGCGACTCGCCAGTCGCGCTATGTAGCCCATAATAAGTTGTCGCTGACGACAGCGTCTAATTTTAAGCACCGAGAGGCCACGCGCACGGGCTTTTGCGAATGCAAGCTCGAGCGGGAGATGCGAGCAGGCGAGTACGCTGGCGTCGTGTGCGTCGAGTACCGTGACGTCGGTGTCCTGGTAAAGACTCTCGGGCGGCGCGTAAGGGTGCTCCAGTGAATACTGCCGAAGTGCGGCGCCCAGTGTTTTTAATCCTTCTAAACCATAGCTTTCCATCCAACACAGCATATCCGCGGCGTCGGTGGCCTGACCGTCCGAGAACCCCATACCCATAAAGGCTTTACAGGAGAGCGACTGCAGTTCGTTAAATGACACTTTCATGGTGCCGCGCTTTCCCCCTGCGTGTCCTCGGGTGACAGGGCAAAGCTCCAGTCATCAAACGCGCTCAAGTCTGCCGGCTCGGCATTGAGCTCTGACAAGAGCGGCGCACCTTGAAAAAATGTCACGCGAACCCACCGGTCACCGCGAGGATCGAAGCGGTTAGCACCCAGAAACGACAGTTTCGCCCGTAAAAGGTGCATGGGCTTCATGTCGCGATGCCACAAGTTAGCTCGAATTTCACCATAAGCTGAGCTGGCCATAGTTTGAATGCGCCGAATAATATCGACCTGCCGAGGGTGCGCCATGAGAAAGTCGATAGTCAGCGATTTAGGTGCATCAGACAGATGCTCATCGATGGCCGCATGAATCTGTTTGACTCTTGGTCCGATGGCGAGTGCGAGTTCTTTTTCCTCGCCCGCATCAACGCCGCGAATACCTAACCGTGGTTCTTCTTTTTCAATCGAGCGATACCAAAACCAATAGCGTCCGTCCTCGGTATCGAACGCTTCATTAATGGCCCAATCGAAGTGTGTTTCGATCAGTTGCTTGAGCTGCACGAGGGGCATATCGGGTGTTAGCTCGAGCGTCTCTTCTGTCGTCATCGAGTCTTCGAGAACGTCGACGTACTCTGGGTAAAGTTCGATCAGCAAGGCATTGACCAGTTCTTGTGTTTCAAGTGACAAGGCGGCCTCCGCCCAATCGGTTAACTGTATCCAGAGGTCGTCCTCCATAGGCACTTGCTGAAGCCACACCCGAACCAATCCGAGTTGTTCAATGACTTCATCGTTTCGAGTGGCTTGCTCAGGGTTCTCAATCGCGACCTCTTTTAAGCTCTGCAGTGCGCGATCCATCAGCGAGAGCAGCTGTTGTTGACTCACCTCATCTGGTACTTGCTGTTTGGCGAGCAATAACGCGGTTTCGCGCATGTGAATCCACTGGTTGATGAGCAGAGGGTGATTAATCAAAAAGGGCGCCATACCCAGTCCCGTCGAGTTTCCAATGCCGACGTATCGGCGCAGTTCCTCTGAAAGGCCGGTTGCGTCGCTACTGCGGGACCGAGCGATGTGTTCGACTTGATCGATTGAAAATTGGCGCAGCACGTACACGGCTGACATTTGCGCGGAAAACGGGTGTCTGAAATCAGGGTTTTCTTTAAGTCGGCCGTAGTCGGCAATGCCGAATTTGCCGTTACCGTAGACGGCGGTCGTGCGATAGAGGTAGCCAGCGGTTTTCAGTAAGTCGACAGGTGGCTGTTGTCCGTTGCTCAAGCGGTCAATGAAGGTGGAGAAATTACGCACACTGCGATTTGCGCGAGAAATGACCAGTAATCGCGGATGTTGCCGTCCTGCTTCCTGCAAAGGGACATTTTCCGCAAGCGCGGTCATCAGAGAGGCTTCGACGTCGCCCTCGACGAGACCAAAAGTCAGGTCCCAAGCTTCTGCTATGACTCTGTCAGAGCGCTGTGAGTCGTCAAGCGCTCTTGAGAATATAACGACGTGGTAGCGCGCATAGGGCGTTTGAACGCGATAGATGACTTCCCCGTAACCCTGCTCGTCAAGCTCAAACCGTGTTTGAAAGATTTGCCATCGTTGACGTGCCATTTTTCGGATCAGTGATCGAGAAAAACTCAGGCGGCTACTCGTCAATGAACCCAATCGATTTAAGTCCATTACCGTCGCGGCGGGGCGGAGAACTGTGGGTAAGGGTTGTCCTAGATCAAATGTCATGGGACGTCATGGCTCGCGCTCTGAAGCGCGGTCGATGTTCCGGCTCGGGTTAATAAGTCCAACCAGTTACCCCCCATGATTTTCCCCATCTCGTCGTCGGAGAATCCTCGTTTGCTCAGTGCTGCAGCGATGCCCGGAAAATCGCGACTGTCACCGAACCAGCTCAACTGCTCGGGCCATCCGGCATTACCTGCCGATCCCTCGCCGTAGTCCATGGTCTTTGACCAACGGCCGTTTCGCATCCACTCAAGGACACTTTGAGGCTGGTTCTGACAGAGATCGGATCCCAGTCCGATCTTATCGACACCCATGCGCTCAGCGGTCCAAACCACCATGTCACAGAAGTCGTCGAGCGTGCACTGGGGCCCGTTTTTTAAATGGAAGGGGTACAGCGAAAATCCAAGAAGGCCCGCATTTGCAGCCACGGCATCGATCACTTTGTTTGACTTGTTTCTCAGCGCAGGGTGGAAATGACTCGGGTTGGCGTGAGACACAATGACGGGCTGGTGTGAATAGTCGATGGCCTCGAGAGTGGAGCGTTCAGCGCTGTGAGACATATCGATCACCATGCCAACGCGATTCATCTCTCTGATGACTTGCTTACCAAATCGGGTTAAACCGCTGTCTTCATCCTCGTAGCAGCCGCAGGCAAGCAGGCTTTGGTTGTTATAGGTGAGTTGCATAATCATCAAACCAAGGCGGCGCATGACTTCAACCAATCGAATCTCGTCTTCGATCGGCGAGCAGTTCTGAGCGCCAAAGATAATGCCAATACGGCCCTCGGATTTTGCCCGCGCGATGTCACTCGGCTCATAGACCGGACGAATGAGGTCGGGCATGGATTCGAATCGCTGATTCCACTCGCCAAAGCGCGTCAGTGTTTCTTTAGTATTCTCGTGGTAGGCGATCGTTACGTGAACACAGTTTAATCCCCCGGCGCGCATTTGCTCAAAAATGTCTCGCGACCACGCCGAGTACTGCAGCCCATCAATGACCGTCCAATCTTGATTCACAACAATGCTCCAGATTTACGCTTGGATATAGCTCGTTTTCACCGTGGTGTAGAACTCACGCGCACTTTGACCTTGCTCTCTAGGACCAAAGCTGGAGTTTTTACGACCCCCAAAAGGTACGTGATAGTCGGTGCCTGCAGTCGGCAGGTTAACCATGACGCACCCACTGACAGCACGGCGTTTAAAGTCTGAGGCAGTCTTCAGAGACTGCGTGATAATGCCTGCCGTGAGACCGAATTCGGTGTCATTTAGGATGTGCAGTGCGTCCTCATAATCCGTGGCTTTTATCACACAGGCGATGGGCGCGAAGAGTTCCTCTCGATTGATCCGCATGTCGTTTGTGGTGTCGACAAATAAGGCGGGCGCCATGTAGTAGCCGTCAGTTGCGGCCGCGATACGACCACCGCCAAAGGCGAGTGTCGCGCCTTCTTGCTGACCGACAGATACCCAGTTAAGGTTTTCATGGAGCTGCTGCTCGGAGGCAACGGGACCCATATCGACCCCGTCTTCTAGCGCGTGCCCGACCGTGACGTTTTCAAGCTTCGCGATGAGCTTTGCGACAAACTCGTCGTGCACGCTTTGATCAACAATGAGTCGCGAGGAGGCGGTGCATTTTTGACCGGTGCCACTGTAGGCGCCCACAAAAGCGGCGTTGACAGCAACATCAAGGTCGGCATCGGCGGCAACAATTAATGCATTCTTTGACCCCATTTCGAGCTGGCACTTCACGAGGTTGGCAGCGGTTGCTTTGGCGACCTCGCGACCCACCGGCAGTGACCCTGTAAAGGAGACGGCGTGAATTTTATCACTGTGGATTATCGTATTGCCCACGGAACCACCAGAACCCATCACCAAATTGAACGTTCCCGGGGGCAGCGCGTCTTGGCGCGAAATGATCTCGGTTAATGCCCAGGCGCTTGCGGGCACAAGATTCGCCGGTTTAAAGATCACGGAATTACCAAACGCAAGTGCCGGGGCGATTTTCCAGACTGCGGTGGCCATGGGGAAATTCCAGGGGCTGATAATGGCAACGACACCGACGGGCTCGCGACGCGTATCGATTTCGACACCGGGGCGCACGGATTCTGCGCGGTCGTCAATTTGTCGGTGAACTTCTCCGGCAAAATAATGAAAGAATTGCCCTGACCGGTAAACTTCGCCAATACCTTCAGCGCGCGTCTTACCTTCTTCACGCGCGAGTAACTCACCAAGCTCGGCGCTTCGATCAATCAGTTCGTTGCCAATCGCCATGAGCGTTTGATAGCGAGACTCAAGTGGCGAGTCTCCCCAGTCAAGCACTGCGCGATTGGCGGCTTGAAGAGCCGCCTCAACTTGTGAAGGATTGGCTTGCGCGTATTCCCCAATGACGTCGCTACTGTCCGAGGGGCTGACGTTATCAACATAAGCGTCGCCCGCGATCCACTGCCCGTCAATGTAGAGCTTATGTTGCTTAGGCATCTTAGAATCCTTGTTATTAAATGCCCACTGATGTTAATGCGAGTTGAGCTGCAAAGAAATGGAAAAAGACGTTCATGCACTACGCATTAGGGTTACAGTTTCGGCCAAGGACAAGGGCAATCACGACGATCGTATTGACCCAAAAAAATGTGCGGTTGGGTAGGACTTTGTGACTGAAATTACGCTGTGTTATCGAGACGAATCGATGGTTGTTGTGGACAAGCCGAGGGGGCTGCTGGTTCACAGGAGTGCGATCGACTCACAAGAGCATCGCGCGCTGGTGCAGGTCCTTCGTGATCAGCTTGGGCAGTACGTCTACCCCGTTCATCGATTGGACAAGCCGACCTCTGGTCTCGTTGTGTGTGCGCTCAATAAACAGGTGGCGCGCAGCCTTTCGGAGCAGTTTGCGCAAGCCAAAGTCGCAAAGGTTTATCGCGCCATTGTTCGAGGGCACGTGACGGGTATTTCACGGATCGAGCATCCTTTACGCGACGAGGTCGATCGACGCGGCAAAAAATTGATCAACGGGACGCCTCGAGAGGCCACGACCGATGTAGATGTGACCAAGCATTGGACGGTGCAACTGCCGGTAGATCGGTACCCAGAAGGACGCTATTCATCAGTGTATTTGCGGCCCCATACCGGGCGCTTCAGACAGTTACGGCGTCATATGAAGCATTGTGCACATCCTATTATCGGCGATGTTCGCTACGGTAAAGGGACCCATAACCGACTTTTTGAGGCCGCTCTTGGGTTTCGACGCCTCTGGTTGCATGCGCAGTCGCTCGAGTTCACTCATCCTGAAACGGGACGACCGCTATCGGTGGTGGCGCCGGTTAGTCACGACTTTGCGGCCTGTGAGGCGTGGTTTGCGTCATTTGAAATGCACGCCGATCGCGATGGAGTCCATTGCTAACCCGCTCAACACTCTACGGCAGTGACCGGAATCTTCAGCCCGTGAATGGCCAGTCCACCCCTGGCGGTTTCTTTATAACGACTGTCCATGTCTCGACCGGTTTCACGAACCGTCTCAATCACTTGATCGAGAGAGATCATAAACTGACCGTCGCCTGCGAGTGCGAGGTCGGAGGCTGCAATGGCCTTTACGGCGCCCATGCCGTTGCGCTCTATACACGGCACTTGGACCAACCCGCCAATCGGATCACAGGTTAGACCCAGGCAGTGCTCGACGGCTATCTCGGCCGCGTTCTCAATCTGTCGAGGAGTGCCCCCGAGGGCTGCCGTCAGCCCCGCCGCAGCCATGGACGCGGCTGCGCCTACCTCGCCCTGACAGCCGACTTCTGCCCCCGAGATCGAGGCATTCATCTTAAACAACCCTCCAATGGCGGTTGCTGTGCGCAAAAAGACACTCACGTGACGGTTTACGCCAGCCTCGTTGAGCTGGTGCTCATCTAGATGGGCCTTTAAAACAGCAGGAACAATGCCTGCGGCGCCGTTTGTCGGTGCGGTCACCAATCGTCCGCCGGCCGCGTTTTCCTCGTTAACCGCCATTGCATAAACCATGGCGCGCTGTGCGGCATTGGCCGGCGCTTTGTCCCCTTGGGAGTTGTTAAGCAAGCGATTCCAAAGCGCACCTGCGCGTCGTTTAACGTGCAGGCCACCCGGTAGTTCGCCCTGTGCCGCAAGACCTCGGTCAATGCAGTCGGACATGACGCTCCAGAGCGTTGCTGACATCGCGTCATGCTCCAGCTGCAGGGAGAGGTGTTCGTTTGCGGCTTGCACTTGCGCGATTGACAGATTTTCACGTGTGCACCAGTCGACGAGCTCGTTCATGCTGGTGTAGGGAAATGGGCCAGCACGGGTCTGCGTCGCGCTGGTAGCCAGCGTATGTCCGTGTTGATCCTCTACCATGCCACCACCGACGGAAAAGTAGCGCGTCTCAGCGACGACGTTGCCCTGTAAAGAGGCGCTAAACGTCATACCGTTAGGATGGTTGCTGAGAGGTACCGTGTCTCGATAAAGGTGCTGCTCAGGGTTAAAGCGGAGCTGAGCCCCGCTCTCAAGCGAGAGTTGACCGAGCGTGGTCGCCGACTGCCACATCGCGTGAATGTCGGACAGCGTGACTGTTTCATAGTGAAATCCGGCAAGCCCTGCGGTGATTGCACCGGGTGTCCCATGCCCATCACCGGTTGCTGCCAGCGACCCGTGTAATGTCACTTCAATAGCCAGGGGTTTAGTCAGCAGTTCGGGGCTGAGACTGCCTATGAAGTGGTGTGCGGCATGCATGGGACCCATCGTGTGACTTGACGATGGACCGATCCCGATTTTGAAGATGTCGTTTAACGCCAGCCCGATCATAACCAGCTCCCTGTAGAGCGCGTAACGCTATCTCAAACGAAATACCGCGAATACACTTATTTTGATGGCGGTATACCGAGTTTGGGGTAGGTTTTAGGGGCCAGTGGATACGCCGGCACCATGGCGGCTAAGTGACGGTGGACTTGACCTGATATTTGGGCGCTTCATAGCGCTTACTTGCAACGATCGCCTCTAGCGCACTCATGGCGCGCTCCGTGTCGGCGTCGGTGTTGTAGAGTGGCGCAAATCCAAACCGCACAATATTGGGTTCGCGGTAATCGATAATAATGCCGTCGTCGATCAGTGCCTGACTGATTGGAAATGCATCATCCAGCGCCAGACTGACATGCGATCCACGCTGACTGTCATTCTCAGGGGTGAGTAAGGTTGAGGTGGCGGACAAGGGACTGCGCTTCCAACGCTCAATAAACGCACGCGTAAGCGAGAGACTAGCGTCCCTAAGGTCTCGAACGTTTACGTCCTCGAACAGCCTTAAGGCACCCGCAACCGCACTCAGTGCGATCACACTCTGGGTCCCCGTTAAAAAGCGTTGAATTCCTGTGGCAGGCGCATACTGAGGCTCGAAGTCGAAGATGCGCGCGTGGCCCATCCAGCCAGGGATTGGATTCTGTGCCAACTGGTGCTCGGCGCGAGCAAAAAGAAACCCTGGCGCTCCCGGCCCGCCGTTTAAAAACTTATAGGTGCAGCCGACGGCGAAATCAACTTTTGACGATTCCAGCGACAGCTCAACAACACCTGCACTGTGTGCTAAATCCCATACAACCAAGGCGCCTGCCTCCTGCGCAAGCGCGGTAATACCCGGCATGTCGCGTAGCGTTCCCGTTTTGTAATCGACGTGGGAAAGTGCAAAGACTGCGGTGTCGGCTAAATCATCAGCAGTTAATTCGGAAATGTCGATGGCGTTGACCTGACAACGGCCCGGACCCATCAGTCGCGCAAGCCCCGCGGCAATGTAATTGTCGGTGGGAAACTGATGGGCCTCGACAGTGATACGTGTTCGTGTGTGGTTGATTTCAAGGGCTGCCGACAGCGCCTTAAAAAGGTTGATCGACAAACTGTCGCAACAAATCACGTTACCGCGATGTGCACCGATGATCGGTGCTATTTGGTCACCCACTGTGCATGGAAGATCGATCCAGCCGTGTTTATTCCATGCCGCCACTAAATCCTGTCCCCACTGCTGGGAGATCACCTCAAAGAGGTGTTCAGAAGCCTCAGAGGTTAAGGGGCCCAGTGAATTGCCATCTAGATAGACTTTGTCAGAAGGCAGCAGAAAACGTGATCTGACGTGTTCAATAGACGGGTTAGTCATGTCTTGGCAGCCTCTCAGGAACCAGACTTTCGAGTGTTACCAGTACCGCTTGAAATGCGGGTGTTGCGGGGTGGATGAGATCGAAGTGACCGGCACCATTGACCGTGGTGATCATCGCTTCGTCAAACGCGAGCGTTTGGTCGTGGCCCACGATCGGGTCGTCTCGTCCAATGACAATGCGTACAGGGGTCGCGACGCGACTGACTGTGACCGAGGCCTCACGGTATCGTTTATCCGGCTGATAGTCTTGATCTCCCATGAAAGGCGCCACCATGGACTGACAGCTGCCTTTTTGCGCCCCATAACCGACGAGGTCTGTAATGGGTGCGAGCCCAACAATACCGTCGATCGGAAGATCCCCGTCTTGCGCGGCCCTGAGTGCGAGGTGTCCACCCGCAGAGTGGCCGATGAGAATAGGACGAACCCGGGCTACGTCTGTCACGTAGTTCACCGCGGCCTTTATATCGCCAAGACTCCCGGGCCAGCCACCACCGTCGTCACCGACGCGTCGATACTCGGGGATCCAAACGTTGTATCCGTGGCCTGCCAAGGACTCCGCCATGGGTAGCGTGTGGTCCCGAGAGTAGGTATTTGACCAGCAGCCGCCGTGAATTAGGACAAGCGTGGTGTTTTTAATTGGTGCCGCAGCAGTGAACTCTAAAACGGTTTGTAATGCATCGGGCCCATAGCGGTGGTGTTGGTGAGCGCGCGACACGGGCAGTTCCATAACTGCGTCGAAGGACACGGGTTTTGTAACGGGCGAGGCTAAAAGGCCTCCCGAAAGGACACAAGATGCAATGAGAAGCGCGCAGTGGGAGCGGTTAAATCGGGCCATTTCTTATCATAGACAGTCTGCCTGTAGGCGAGAAGCCCTCGCTTAAGAATTACTTTCTTGAGAATTGATGGCTTGCCCAGGTGAGCGCACCGTAGGCGATTGCCAACAGTAGGACTGCGCCCGCTTCGTACATCAGTTGTGTCGGCTCCGAGTCCTTACTCAGTAAAATGAGTCGCGTGATGCCGGTAATCGCGATAAGGACGGGCAGGGTGACCGGCACACTGTGGGTGGAATAGTAGGCATAGGCCATACCGAGTACTTCGAGGTAGATAAACAGCAGAAGAAGGTCAGCAAGATTAATATCACCCGTTTTGGCTAATCCTCCGAGCTCAAACGCGACAGCCACAATGGCAAGCACGCCAATGAGCAACAACAGCCCTCGCTCGGCAAACGCGAACATCCCCAATACTACGTCGTCAAATCGATCGATAAACTTTGACGACTTACTGCTGGACGAAGAATCCTTGTCTTGACCCACGGTGTACTCCCGAAACTGATGCTGATCTGGGTTTTACGGACAAAAGGCGGTCTTCGTTCAGTCTAGCGACGCCTTATTTTTATGACTGCGACGATGACGAACCTTTGTTAAGGTCTCACGACACTGAAAGCCGCCAATAATGAACGCGTAAAAGGAATGCCCCGTGACACTATCGCTCTGTAATCAGCTTGACGATCGACGCCGACAACGACCCGACGCATTTGCTTATGTCATCGACGGCGTAGGGCGCTCCAACGAAGTCAGTATTGATCATGTTTTTCGCATTGCCAATGGACTCATTGCTGCGGGTATTGGTAAAGGTGATCGAATCGCTGTGCTGTCGCGCAATAGCATCGAATGTGCGGAAGTCATGACCGGTATTTTATGCTCGGGCGCCAGTATGGTACCCGTGCCCAGTACCGCCACACCTGAAGCACAACGAAATATGCTGGCAGACAGTGCGGTGAAGGGCCTTTTCGTCTCGGATGATTACCGAGAGGCCGCGCTTGATCAGTTTTTGGACTTGCCGAGTATTCGCTGCGAGCTTCGATTTGCCCTAGAGAGTGCCTGCGACGTGTTTAGCGATCACTGGGTGTGGGCCGGGCAATTTCCGGCCGTATCTCCAAATATTCAGATGGCGCTCGATGAGGAGTACGACATTCTGTATAGCTCCGGTACCACGGGAATGCCTAAAGGCATTATCCACAGTCACTTGGCGCGGCATTTGCTGATTTCTGGCACACAAGCGATGGATTTTGAAGGCGCGACGGTACTGACCAGTACGCCACTCTATTCCAATACGACGATTACAACGTGGTGGCCGTCGGTGTGGGTCGGTGCGACTCAAATTATCATGCGAAAGTTTAATGCTGAGCAGGCCAATGAGCTGGTTCGAGACTACCAAGTCACGCACGCGATGCTCGTACCTGTTCAGTACCAGCGAATGTGGGCGGCCGATAACCATACTGCGGCTAACTGGAAAAGTGTCAGGTGGCTATTGTCCACCAGTGCGCCGCTATCGGCGGCCATGAAAGAGAAAATCCTTGCCGACACTGATGCGCAACTTCTGGAGTTCTACGGCCTCACCGAGGGTGGTGTTGCAACCACCCTGGTGGCGCGTAAAGCTGCTGAATTGGGGAAGCTCGCGTCTGTTGGCCAGGTTCAGCCTGGTGGTGAGCTTAAAATTTTGGGAGAGAACGGTGAGCAGTTGGGTCCGCTAGAGGCGGGCGAAATTGTCGGTCGCACGGGTATTATGAGCGACGGTTATCTTAATCGTGACGACGCCACCAAAGCGATGCATTGGTTTGATGAGAATGGCCAGCTTTTCTACCGATCGGGTGACGTGGGTTATCTGGATGAGGATGGCTGGCTGTTTTTGAGCGATCGAATAAAAGACATGATCCTGTCCGGTGGGCAAAACATCTATGCGACTGATCTAGAGGAAGCTTTGAACGCGGCATCCGATGTTGTCGAATCGGCAGTGGTGGCGAGACCCTCAGATCACTGGGGTGAGACGCCTTGGGCGTTTGTCGTTAAACAGCCCAGTAGCATGCGCTCAGAAGATGATATTAGGCATGAGGCCAACGGCCGACTCAGCAGTATTCAGGCAATCGCGGGGGTCACGTTCATGAATGAACTGCCCCGAAGTGACATTGGCAAAATTCTCAAACGTCAGCTTCGGGATGCTTTCACTGAGGACTGATCTACTGATCGGCCATCATGTAGTCGAGCGTCATCGACGTCAGTGCCTCGACCCCTACGGGGAGCGCTCGTTCATCGGCATAGAACCGCGGTGAATGATTGGGATGAATGAGGCTGGGGTCCTCTGGCGCCACACCCAGGAATAAGAACAAACCGGGCACTTCATTGGCGAAGTAAGAAAAGTCCTCGGCCGTGGTGGTCTGCGCCGCTTCGATGAAACGGTCTCCAGCGACCGCCTCCAAGGTTGGCGACATTTGCCGAAAGAGTTCGGGGTCGTTTCGCGTGACGCCGTAGCCCATGTCGATCTGTACGTCGGCCGTTGCGCCCGACGCCTCGGCAATGCTTGTTGCCGTGCGGCGAATGCGTTCATGAATATCAAGCCTTGTCGCCGCATCAAAGGTTCTAATCGTGCCCTCGAGCTCCACCGACTCGGGAATAATGTTGTTGCGTACACCACCCTCGATTCTACCGATCGTGACGATAGAGGGTGTGAGCGTTGCATCAATCTGTCGAGAGACAATGGTTTGTAAGCCTAAAACCACCTGGCTTGAGGTGACAATAGGATCCACGCCGGCCCACGGAACGGCACCATGCGTTTGTTTGCCGTTAATTGTTATTTGATGTCGGTCTGACGACGCCATTAGGCCACCGGGTCGTGTGGCGATGGTTCCTACGGGAAAGGGAAATACATGCAGACCGAAGACCACGTCGGGGCGTGGATCTTCGAAAACGCCTTCCAACATCATCAGTTCTGCACCACCAACTGATCCGTCGGGTGTTCCTTCCTCTGCAGGCTGGAAAATAAACTTCACGGTACCCGGCAGGTCATCGCCCATACCGGCGAGGACTTCGGCAACACCCATTAAGATCGCAACATGGTTGTCGTGACCACAGGCGTGCATAATTCCAACATCACGACCTTGATAGACGCCCCTGGCCTTTGACGCAAAGGGGAGGTCGACCATTTCTGTGACCGGTAGAGCATCCATGTCTGCTCGCAGTGCAACAACAGGTCCATCACCACCTTTTAACGTCCCAACGACACCGGTGTGTGCCACTTCGGTTTCGACCTCCATGCCGAGCGCACGGAGGTGGTCTGCAACAATTTTTGCCGTTCGAAATTCTTGATTACTGAGCTCCGGGTGCTCGTGAAAATCACGCCGCCACGCCACGACTTTTGGCATGACTGCAGTCACTTTCGTACTGACGTCAGTGGGTAGGGCGTGCGTCAATGCGCTAGTGAGCATGGCCAGTGCAACGAGCAAGGAGGTTTTAAGGGTCATGAGTGTCTGTCCTGCAAAGGTTTTGAAGGTAAGAATATACTTTTCGAGTTGCTAGTCCAGAGATAGTGCAAAGAGGCTCCAGAGAGGCTCCAGAGATCTTTTAGCTACCACCACCAAAACGCGCTGTGATCGCAGTTGCAATGGCATCAGGCTGCGAAAAAGAACGCGACCCAAGCAATGCCGCACCTCTAAGTGTGATGACCACCAAGATCCGTAGTTTCATCATTAGGTGTCTTAGACACTTCTCGTAAGATCTGACAGCCGCTCGGCGTGTGTCGCTCGATCCTCTTTTACTTTGCTGATGAAGAACAGACCAAGGAGCCAAAGACAGGTCGAGGCGATCACGGTATAGATCCCTACATTATCGAGCGTTACCTGAGCGACCAGTCCGGGCGTCGCTTCCTCGGGCCACGCCGCGAAACTTAAAATGAGGCCTGCTGAAAAGGCACCTACACCCGCCATACACTTCTCGGCGAATGAGCGAGCCGCGAGTAATGTGCCTTCCATACGCTTCTGTGTGGCGGTCTCGACCTCCTCGACGGTATCAAACACCATGGACCCCACGGCTGTTCCGGCGACGATAATGCTGGTTACGGCAGCAAAGTGGCAGATAAGCACAAAGGCAAGAATAAGGGGTGACTCATTAGCAGGGAGCAGGTCTAGCACGCGCAGGAGGATCAATGCGTTTTCCATGACCATTGATGCGGCAAAAAAGCCGATTGCGGTGTTTCGCTTGCCAAATAATTGCGTGCACAAGGGTGCAAGCTTCAACCCCAATACGGGTGCCATAAACAACGTCATTCCGATTGTAAGAATGTCAATCGCTTCAAGTTCCCAGTAATAGCTGTAGTAAAAAAGGGTCAAGTTAGTAAACAGTCCGGAGGCGGCCTTACATACAATGTAGGCGATAAACAAAATCCGGTAATTGCGACTGACGTTGAGTGTCAGCCATATGTCTTTGATGACTGTTTTGACCTGATTGCCCTGAGCGTCGTCGGGTCTTCGTTCAGGGATGTGCAAATTCGGGATGTGTTTGTGAGTCCCGATACCGGTCACTAAGATGGCAAGTGCCATGACGATGCTGCAGGCGATTCCGTAGACGACCCATGTCTCGGGATTATACCGCGCATCCTCTGTGCCACTGAGGCTACTGTAGACCACGAATAACCACAGCAAGTTCCACATGATGAGGCCGCCCCACCAACCAAACCATGCCCTAAATGCAATGAGTGAACTTCGCTCAACGTAGTCTTGTGTCAGCTCAGGGCCGAGAGCGGTACTGGGAATCTCGTACAGCGTAATAGTTGTGCGAATCCCAATACCCATGAGTAATAAATACCAGAACAGGGTCTGATCTGAGGCGCCCGCAGGGGGGTCCCAAATTAAGAAAAAGGTGAGTGCAACGGGAATGATCGACCCGTACATAAACGGGTGTCTGCGCCCCCAACGCGACCGTGTATTATCTGATATGTAGCCAATAAGCGGGTCTGATACGGCGTCAAAAATCAGCATGACCAGAATGGCAAGTCCGGCCAGTTCAGGCGCAAGTCCAAAAATTTGAACGTAAACAAATAACAAGAAGTAGGCAAAGGCATTGTCTTTAATGCCGTAGGCAATGGAGCCGAAGCCATAAAGAAGCTTTGTACTGAACGGGAGTAGGGTACCGCCTTGTGTCATGAGCCTGTTCTTTTCTTATTAGCTCGCTCGAGACTACTCAGTATCAGAGGCCGGTGCAAAGAAAAGTGGTTAGAAAGTAAAAGACTAAAAAAAGCAAAAAAAAACCGGGGCAGAGCCCCGGTTTTGGCGATCACCCTGCCCAGAGCTACACCGTGACTGCATTGCCGCGGAAGATTTTTGAAAGGTAGCGGCTGTCCGACGGTGTCGGTGCAGGGACCGAGCACTGAAGAACGGCGTGCACCAGTCGTATCATTTCCTCCTGGAGCTCTTGATCATTGGAGGGCTCTTCCGTATGCGCCCGTCGTGTCAGTTGCACTTGATTAATCGCCGGTACAGTCGGCAGACGCTCGCCCTCCACGCCCAATGTCACTGTGAATGCGTGCAGTGAGTTTTTCACAAACAGTGCGAGTGCAAACTCTTCTCGCGTCGACGCCAGAGACGTCTCTGGAGTGATCAGTACGATCTGACAGTTCGGTACCAGTGCCGAGGTTCGCGCAATCCGGAAGTGGTGGGTCAGCTGGTCGTGGACCAACTTTCTAAACTCCTCGTCACTCAGAACCCGATCCCACGGTTCGTTGGCGGCTGCCGCCAGCGCATTGAGTGGTAATCGCTCAAATGGGCAACTGACTACAACGTCGTAACCGCCGTCATTTCGTAAAATGTCGTCAAGACTGGTCTCAAGTTCATCACCAATGGCTCGGCACTCGATTGCCACAGCATTAGGATTGTCGACCGCGTGTCTCATAGCTGACGCTGACGCCTCACTGCGGGTCAACACCCACAGTTTTTCGACGCCTTGAGCGAGGAAGCCATTAGCAATCTCGGTCATCTCGTTGCGCATGGCATCGCCCAGAAGCACGACGCGCTTGCCTTTGAGCTTGGCAATCTCGCTTTCGTTAGGGGGTAGCAGCAGTTCGCCTTCGGTCACCGAGCGATCAAATTTGAGCCCGCCCGAGGGGTGGAAGGTCTCTCCACTGACGATATCGTCCGCCAAGTGAAAGACGGTTGATAGACCCACTTGTTCATCTGTAGGCATTTTGTGCAAGTGCAAACGGTTCAAGATGCCCGTTTCGATTTGCTCGGCCTGTTTAGAGGTTTCGGAAAAATCGAAGAACGGTGCGGGCGCATCGACAAAGGCGCTGAGGAACTGCTCGCGTTGCTCGCCACTTAAAATACCGGCCCTGACCAGTCGAGTCGTCAGTTTTGAGGCGATACCCAGATGCATTAGAGAGGACGAAGAACTGCCCAGCCCGCCCGAGTCGCGAATCTTAGTGATCAGACGCGCAATTGGTTTTGGAAATGAATCAAGATCAGGCAAGGCGTCGATCGCGTTACTGGCCAGCAGCAGCACGTCGTCGGCTGAAAAACCCATGTCCATGCCCGATAGAATCGACTTATGGACCTCATTGAGGCGTTTGTTCTCAAGGACGAGCAGGCCACGACGATCAAACAGTCCGGGCGCCTCGGCGGAGCCGCGGAGCCGCGCACCGTCAACCGGACCTGGGGCCAATGCATTGATCTGGATTTCAGGTCCAAGGTGTCGAGAAAGAATTTCCGCAAGCACCCGTTGACCGGCCTTTGAAACGGCGTAGTCGGCGCGATTAGGATACGCCACGGCAACATATTTCTCGCCACCAAAGTAGCTGGAGACATTTAAAATAGAGCCTTTGCCACCGGCCTTCATCGCGGGGCTGAACTTGCGGATTAGCGAATAGTTAGAGATCAGGTTGGCTTCCATGGTTCGATCCCAGTCGGCCCGGGTCATATCAACCACCATTTCTTCGGCACCCGAAATTCCGGCATTGTTAATCAGGAAATCAACGTGCCCGAGTTCGGCTACCGCGTGGTCGTGCAGCCGGTTCAGAGCCTCTGGGTCGCCCACATCAATGTCGCCCAAGATCTTCACGCGCGTTTCTGGGCGTGGATACCCAATATTGCGAAGCTCCTCAACAATTTCTTCTCGCGCTTCAGCAAGCTTCCCTTCGCTTCGTGCACTTAAAAGAACACGCGCACCGGCGATGGCTAAGAACCGTCCAAGCTGCAGACCAATGCCCAGACTGCCACCGGTGATGACAGCGGTTCGCCCTTTGTGCAGCCCCGGAAGGACGCGTGATATCGAGGAGGGCATGGCGCTTTTCCCCGTCGAGCGTTTAATGCTTTTGGGTAGCCAGAGATTAATCGAGTCCATTTTCCGCACCCGATTAGTGAGTGTCGCTGCCCAGTCAGCCGCAAACGTGAGTGCTTCTTTATCTTCGGTGTCGTAGCGGACCATCTGATTGGGCTGAACAGCCCACTCAAGATCGCCCGCGTTGGCAAGCGTCTCGTCTTCATGACGCCAGCCTCGAATCAAGGCTTCCACAGAGGCTCGAATGATTTCATTCATCAGATTGCCATGGCCGTCCGATGGGTTCGTGACGTAGACAATCGCGGGCGACTCATCTTTGCCAAAGCAACGGTCTAAATTACGCGCAAAACTTGATGCAAAGGCAACCGGCGCAACAACCTCGTCGCGAACAAAATTGGCAACGTCTTCGTCACTGGCGGTACACAGTGAGTAGCCGTATTCACCATTGGGTTTCTGCGGTAGTAATATGACGCCATCGAGACGCCCAAACTGATCGTCGATGAGTTGCATCGAGCGGTCGACCGATTCGCGGCGCAAGGGATCAAGGTGCGACAGCTGGACATCTCCAAGACTTCGAGACTGAACAAGCGATCGCGCATGTCCTACCGTGCCAAGATTGCGGAAGGCCAGCATGACGCGCGCGCCGCTTTGCATTTGTCGCTCGGCAAATGTAACCGCCTCATGATAGTCATCACCGCCCAGTATCAGGACCACCTGACCTGAGAGATCTTCGAGTCGCTTATCCGGCCAGGACACAAGCTGCGAACGGCTCTGTGCCGGCACCTGCATTCCGTTGGTGACTTCAATGTGGTGACCGGAGAGCGCGGAGGATTCGTCTGAGGCAAGCCAGACAATGCCAGACGCGACGTCTGTAGGTGTGGGGTACTTGTACTCAAGACCACCGTCCGACGTTCGTGTCGTGATCATTAAGTCGCGAAACTCTTTACCGGTGCTTCCCGGCTCGACGCCCTGAAGTTCATCCATGCGGGCGAAGACGCTCTCGATGCGTTCGGACTCAATAGGACCCGGGAATAGGGTGTTTACCCGAATACCCTGACTCTCTCCGAGTTCG
>Ga0213868_10001649_pt1 | contig 21592 bp, 20 predicted proteins | sample PICome_9_FD_160087 | JGI IMG/M metagenome (GOLD analysis project Ga0213868, IMG submission 160087) | Coastal seawater microbial communities near Pivers Island, North Carolina, United States - PICO127 | ecosystem: Environmental > Aquatic > Marine > Coastal | place: USA: North Carolina...
CAGTCGGAAGATACGTCCGGCGGCGCCAGGCGTATCGCCATCGACGAGGTTGCCCATGACCTGAAGCGTGATGTTCGCAAGTGTGTCGGTGCCGACGGCAAGACGTAAACCGTTGCGCAGAATCCACGGGTGCCCAATCAAGAAGCTAAACCGACGACCCGTACTCAAGAACGCATCAAAACGTTCCGCAATTGCCTGGTCATACAGCACCGGAGTTGTTGCTGGATCAGCCAAAAGCAAGTCGGCAGCGATGATGCCGCTCTCGAGGCCATAGTCGATGCCTTCGCCGTTCATGGGATTTACCAGACCAGCGGCATCGCCGATCGCCACCCACCCAACGCCATGGCGGGCTTGTGCACTCATGGGCAGTCGCCAGGCTCGGGGCCGTTCAAGGTCAGGGCCGAGTGTCCACGGTTCTTGCACCAGCCCTCGATAGGACTTGAGGAGCTTGTGCAGGTTGAGCTTCTTAAACCCCTTCATGGTGCTCAGGGCGCCTACGCCGATGTTGACGGTGCCATCACCAGCGGGGAACATCCATCCGTATCCGGGCACCGGCGTGCCTTCGTCGTCGGTCAGTGTGAGACAGGCCTCGAGCATGTCATCGGCGTGGCGAGGCGACTCGGCGTAGGTCCGGATGGCGATGCCGTACGGTTCGTCGCGGTTGCGCTCAGCGCCAACCATGCGGGCTGCAGCCCCCGGGGCTCCGGTCGCTAGAACGGTGAGTGGTGCTCGCCATTGTTCGCCACCTGCGTCGACCCCGATCACGTTGCCGTTCTCGAGCACCGGCAGCGCTTCGGTTTGCCAACGAATGTCGGCGCCAGCCTCGGCGGCACCATCGATCAGCGCAGCGTCGAGCCTGCGGCGCGGCCATACCGCTCCGTGGTCGGGGAACCGGGTGCCCGACGGCCAATCGAGTTCGCGTTCAGTACTGTTGGCGATCATCCGCAGACCTTCGATGCGGTGGGCGTCGCTGTAGTCGATGTTGAGCGCGTTGAGCGCGGCGATGGCACGTGGTGTCAGGCCGTCGCCACATACCTTGTCTCGTCCATACGCCGCTTTGTCGAAGACCACGACCTTGGCCCCGCCGCGCGCCGCTTGCATAGCGGCCGCGGCGCCGGCCGGGCCGGCTCCGATCACGAGAAGATCTGCATGCTGCACCCGACCATCGTGCCCTGAAATGCATGGCATTGTGCGGTCCAACAGCAGCGTTCGTGCGTGTCGACGGTGACGTCTGTCTCGTTCGGCAGTTGTAAGGTCGACGGGTGGTTATCAAAAGAGACGTCGACGTCTGTGTTGTCGGCAGCGCCAACCTCGACTACGTGGTTCCTGTGCCTCATCATCCGCTGGCGGGCGAAACAGTGATGGGGGGCGGTCACGCCCGGATCTGTGGAGGCAAGGGTGCAAACCAGGCAGTAGCGGCGGCCCGCCTGGGTCGTTCTGTGGCCTTCGTCGGCTGTGTGGGCGACGATCCGGCGGGGCAAGAATTACGCACTGCCCTGATCGCTGACGGCATCGATGTGTCGCTACTGCGAGTCGTTCCACACACACCTTCAGGGATCGCGCTGATTGCCGTTGGACCGGATGGTGACAACTCCATCGTGGTCAGCCCTGGTGCCAACAGCCACGTCGACGCAGATCACATTGATGCAGCCGGTGCGCTGCTCCAGATGGCGAAAGTCACGCTCCTGCAGCTCGAGATCCCAATCGAGGCTGTGACCGAAGCGGCTGAGTCCGCTGGAGGACTGGTCGTGCTGAATCCAGCTCCAGCGCAAGCATTAACTTCACGTCTACTGGAGTCAGTTGATGTGCTGGTGCCGAACGAGACGGAACTTGCCCTGTTAACCGGGAGCGCCATCGCCACAACCTTTGACGAGATCGTCGACCAGGCTCGCATACTGCCAGCGGCTCGTACGGTGGTCACCCTCGGCGCGCAAGGAGCTCTTCTGGTTGATGAGACCGAGATGTATCACCAGCCGGCTCCCGTAGTAGCGGCAGTCGACACAACAGCCGCAGGTGACTCGTTCTGTGGTGCGTTGGCCGACGTCCTGGCCGAAGGCGGCTCGTTGACCGATGCCATGGCTTGGGGAGTCATGGTTGGAGCGGCTACCACCCTGCGGTTTGGTGCACAGAGTTCTCTTCCGACGGCCGGTGAGGTTGCCGACTTGCTCCAACTCCCATGACTCGCCCCAAGATCGTGCTCGACTGTGATCCTGGCGTCGACGACATGTTTGCGTTGTTTTGTGCGTTGCGGTATTGCGATCTGGTCGCGGTGACCTCGGTAGCTGGCAACGTCGGTCTCGATTACACAACCGAGAATGCGCTTGCGATCCTCGAACTTGCGGGGTCCGATGTTCCTGTCCATCGAGGTGCTGCCGGCCCATTCAACGGCACAACAGCAGAAGATGCCCGTCATGTGCATGGCGAGACGGGCCTGGGCGGTGTGAGCCTTCCGGCAGCCACGGCCAACATTGCGAGCGACGATGCAACAGACGCGCTGTTCGATCTAACCGCAACCGGCGACGTCACCGTCGTAGCCATAGGACCGCTGACCAATATTGCTCATGCCATCGAGCGTGATCCCACCTGGATCCGGCGTATTCCTCGGTTGGTGATCATGGGTGGTTCGACGTCCGCTGGCAATGTGACATCACATGCTGAGTTCAATATTTGGGCCGATCCCGAAGCGGCTGCCGTCGTCTTCGACAGCGGCATCTCGCTCACCATGGCCGGTCTCAACCTGACCCGGCAGGTCACGATGGGTCAACCCGAGATTGACACCATGTCGGCATCTTCCACGCCAACTGCGGCGGCTGGTGCTGGGGCTCTGGACTACTACAGCGACTTCAGCATGGCCCACTACGGCGTCAAACAGTCAGCCATGCATGACCCGTGTGCGGTTCTTGAGGTCGTCCGACCTGAGCTGTTCGGCCGAGAGGCAATGTCGGTCAACATCGAGACCGCAGGCGTACACACCCGGGGAATGACGGTGTGTGATCAACGAGCCAACGCAGTTGCACCCGACACCGACGTGTTGGTCGACGCCGCCAGCAGTGTTGTCGTCGAACTGATCGTGCAGGCGGCCATCGATCCGGCTTCGTGAACCCGACGAAGCACTCGTAGGCCTGTGACAACCGTCTCGCCCAAACCAAAAGATTTCGGGAACCAGGTCGGGTAACCAGGTCGACCATGTGAGCATGAAGAATTCTGTTGCACGTATTGCGCTGCTGTTCACCGCCCTGATGTTGCTCGCCATCGCCTGTGGCGGCAGCGACGATTCCGGAGGGATCGAGATTCAGGATGCTCGGTATCGCCTAGCTCGAGCTGATCTTGGCGCTGGCTACATGTCGATCTCGAATACGACCGACACCGACGTCACCCTCCGAGGTGTTTCGGCTGAAGATGTTGGTCGGGTGGAGATGCACGAGACAGTGATGGGTGACGACGGCACGATGGCTATGGAGTCTCGCCCCGAAGGATTTGTCATTGCTTCAGGACAAACCATCACGCTTGAGCCAGGTGGCAAACACCTGATGATCTTCGATCCGATTGGCATCGAAGATCGTGCGTTCACGTTCGACTTTGGCGACGACAGCATTGACGTGGTGCTGACCTATGACGCGGTGGCATCTGCTGCAGCTGCGGCCAGCGACTCAATGCCAAGCATGGATCACAGTGGCGATGACGCCATGAACGATATGGACGACAGCGACAGCTAGGAGCCGCATCGCCGGGCTGTCAGACTGCAGGTATGGAATTTGGACTTGCGTTCGCAAACACCGGCCCATTCATCGAACCTGACGCTGCGGCCAGCCTCGGTCAAGCGGCCGAGGCGGCTGGGCTCGACTCGTTGTGGACCGTCGAGCATGTCATCGTGCCAAAAGAATACGAGAGTTCGTACCCATATTCAGCAAACGGCAAAATGCCAGGTGGCCACCAGACCCCGATTCCTGATCCCCTGATTTGGTTGACGTGGGTTGGCGCAGCCACAACGACACTCAAGTTGGCAACCGGCATCGTCATTTTGCCGCAACGCAATCCAGCGGTCTTGGCCAAGGAAGTAGCGACTCTCGACCGCCTAACCAAGGGCCGGATCATGCTCGGCGTCGGTGTTGGTTGGCTCGAAGAGGAGTTCGATGCACTTGGTGTTCCGTTTGAGCGTCGGGGCGCACGCACCGACGAATACATGGGTGCTCTTCGGGCCTTATGGACGAACGACGACGCTACGTTCGCGGGTGACTTCGTCAACTTTGACGGCATCAGCATGAACCCAAAGCCGCACAACGGCACCGTGCCACTCCACATCGGTGGCCATTCGACTCGGGCAGCTCGAAGGGCAGGCGAATTGGGTGACGGCTTCTTTCCAGGCAAGGGCAACCTGCCTGAACTCATCGATGTCGTCCATCAGACAGCAGCCGGTGCGGGCCGAGATGTCACCGCCATCGAAATCACCGCAACACACCCAGGTATGTTCGGCGACGACCCAATCGCAGCGGTCGAGGAAGCCGCCAGCTGGGGTGTTCATCGACTCGTCATTCCGGCGTTCCTGTTCGCGAAACAGCCCGATGCAGTGAACGAGACAATCCCGCTCTTCATGGACAAGCTCCGCTCGTCGTGAGCTACTTCAGCAAGAAGTCCCTGACTTTCCTCCGGGGCTTACATCGCAACAACTCAAAGGCGTGGTTCGACGAACACCGTAGTGAGTACCAGGAACATTGGCGGGAGCCTTACTTGGCGTTGGCCGAGGACCTGTGTGAGGCGATAAGCCTGGGCGAACCCGAATACGAATTGGATCCGAAGCGGGCGATCTACCGCATCAACCGAGATATCCGTTTCTCAAACGACAAGACGCCGTACAAGACGAACCTCGGCATCACGATCGGGCGACGCGAAAAACATGATCCTTCGTGGCCTGCCTACACGGTGCGGCTTGGGTTCGACGGCATCGCCATTGGCGGCGGTCTTTACATGCCCGAGGCCGAACTCCGTGATCAGGTTCGACGGTGGTTCGCAGCGAACCCCACACAGTCCGCCGTGGCACCGAACGATCCGGCGTTCGCTAAACATTTCAAAGAGATCCGAGGGGAACGCAACAAGCGACTTCCTCGGGACCTGGCCGTACTGGCAGCGGACGAACCGCTTGTGTTTAACAAGCAGTGGATCTTCTGGGCAGAATGGCCTGATATGAAGCTGCTCCTCGATCCGGATCTGGACCGTTTCATCGTGGAACGTTGGCATGCCGGGCGAGCGCTAAATGACGTTCTCAAACGAGCCGTTGCCCGTTAACAAAGACAGAAGCGCTCGCGACCACACACAAAGACGTGGGCCTGTCACCGAAATGGCTACTGTAAAGGAATGGGTCTTTTCGACAAGGTTGGCTCGTTCTTCCGTCGCGAGGCCAAAGACTTTGGTGACGCCGCCGAGGTCGTCAAGGACAAGCTGGATCACGAACTGTCCAAACGCGAGCATCAGCTCGAGATGACGCCAGCCGAAAAGGTCACAGCGCTGCAACAACAAGCGTCGGCAAACGACGAGAGGTTCGACCAGATCGCCGAAAAGGCAGCCGGCCGTCGTGCGCTCGCCGATGCAGTAGCCGAAGTGGGCGAGCTCGCAAACGATGCGTCGCTGCCGAACATCTCCCACATCGTTTTGCCTGACGGTCGAGTGCGGTCCGGCAACGACGTCAACCAGGTTGTCGATGCCAGCGCGCCAGCACATGACGTGCCGGTGATCGAAGTCCCGACCACCGATGATCTTGGCCAGGAGCAACCTCCGCATCCAACCGCGTCGTTGCCAGATGCCGCAGCCGCCCCAGATGTGCCCGACACACCCGACAGCCCAGAAAGTCCAGACACGCCAGCAGTCGATGATCTTGGCCAGGATCTCCCTGCACCACCGACTTCGACCCCGGAGGCTGTTCCAGAGTCAGCGGTCGAAGCAACCGAAGCGGTCCCTCAGCAGCTGGACCCTTCGAACCCCGCGTTTGGCAAGACACCAGCGCAGCTCAAGTACGAGCTGGCCCGGGCCGCAGCCAACGAACTGCTCGATGAACTGCGAGGCGAGCTCAAGGACGACGGCGAAATCTAGGTGGTGACACCCAAGGTCCGCAACCAATACGCGACCACACCAAACGTCACGCCAACGTTGAGTGTGGTCTTGGTGCCATACATGTCGAGATGGACATGTTCGTTGGCCTCTTCGAGTACGAGCGGATCGACTCCTGCCCGCTCGTTGCCGACAACAAACGCCAATCGTTCTGGTCGGTGTTCTAGGTCCTGCAGCGGAACTGATCGTGCGGTGTAATCAACGGCCCACACCTCAAAACCATCGGTCCGAAGTGCGGCCAGACATTCTGTGATGTCCTTGTATGACGTCGCAGGCACGGTGGCTTCGGCCCCCAATGAGGTCTTGATGACCTTGGGGTTGTCCGCTCCAGCGGTGAGACCAGCCAGGTACAGGTGGTCCACGCCCGCTCCGTCGGCTGATCGGAACATGGTGCCCACGTTCTGAGCACTACGAATGTTGTCGAGTACCCCAACAATCTGAGACCCGTCGGACACGAGCGGGGGCACAACAAGTGGTGGCTCCGAGAATGCACCGAGTTCATGCACCGGCGACTCGCACAGGGGACACGCATCGCGGCGAGGGTCGTCGGCAGGCGACGGGTATCGCATGCCGCAGCCACTGCCCGAACACTTGAGAACAACGTGATCGCCTTGGTCCGTCACGACAGCCATCCAGCATCGTCGAGCGCATTGATGAGATCGAAACTCGCGTGGCGGGTATAGATCGATGTGGTCCGTGGATCTTGGTGACCCATGAGCTGTTGAAGGGTCGCCGGTGGTACTCCACGCATGGCGAGCTGGAGCCCAAAGTGGTGGCGAAGGCCGTGTACCAGCGCGTCGTCGGGCAAATGCGCAGCTGCTGCCTGGGCCAGACGTTTGACCAGGTGATACAAGGCGTCAGTAGTAAAATCTCGGCCATCGTTACGAATAAAGAGTGACTCTCGACCGGTCGCCGCCAGACCACGTTCGCCCCGCTCGGCCAAGTACTTGTCGAGCCGGTCCACGGTATGTTTGGCCAACGGAACCTCGCGAACTCGTCCCGACTTCGTGCCACGCTGAATATGGAGCACCGGACGATCAGCCCCGCCGATATCGCCGATTCGCAACGCAACGCATTCGCCGTTGCGTGTACCCGTTGCCGCCAGCAGATCAATGAGCGCTTCGTCTCGCGCAGGCCATGCTGACCTGGCCCTCTTTGATGGCTCTCCGGCTGCTTCGATCATGGCTGTAACATCGTCTGGGGTGAACGCTCGCACGGCCTGTTCGGTACGACCTCGGACCTGCAGGACCTCATCGTCGAACGGGTTGGTGTCGATGAGGCCCTTGGTCGCCAACCACCGACAGAAACCTCGGACCGAGGACAGCTGGCGCTGAAGGGTAGACGGGCTATAGCTGCGCTTGAGGAGGTCGAGTGCTCTCAACAGACTCTCTGAGGACAGATCGCGGGTTGTCAGACCATCAAGGTCATGCTCCAGCGAGTGCAGTAGCTCTTCATCAATGATCTCGCCCCGAGAGGTCTTGATTGCTCGGCCCCAGCGGGCCAGGTCGGTGCGTCGGGCCTTGTCACTGTTTCCGCTGGTCGAAGCCGCGGTGACAGACTTGGCATGGCACCAGTCCAGGGCAACTTCTGCAAGCGGGGGAGCGACCACGTAGCTAACGGTAGTGCTGCGAGTACTGTTACACAGGTGATTGATCTACGTTCTGACACCGTTTCCACTCCGAGCGACGACATGCGGGCGGCGATAGCAGCCGCTTCCGTGGGCGACGATGTCTTCGGTGACGACCCAACGGTCGCGGCTCTCGAAGCGAACGTGGCCAAACTGCTGGGCAAGGAAGCAGCGCTGTTCGTTACCAGTGGGACACAAAGCAATCTGTGTGCGCTCCTGGCCCACTGTGGCCGGGGCGACGAGTACATCGCTGGCGAGAACGCCCACGCGTTTAAGTACGAGGGCGGGGGAGCCGCGGTGCTGGGCAGTATTCAGCCCCAGACGGTGAGAGTCCATGATGACGGCTCAGTGGATCTCGACCACGTTCGTCAGGTGGTTAAACCCGACGATCATCACTTTGCCCGCACCAAGCTGCTGTGCCTCGAGAACACCCACGATGGCAAGGTTCAGACCGTCGCTCAGATCAACGAGGCCGCCGAGGTCGCCCGATCACTGGGGCTGTCTGTTCACCTCGACGGTGCACGGCTGTGGAACGCAGCCGCTGCGACTGGCGATGACATCGCCCTGTTCGCTGGTGCGATGGACAGCGTGTCCCTCTGTCTGTCGAAGGGACTTGGTGCCCCAATGGGCTCGGTACTAGTTGGCACGACCGATCTGATCAACGAGGCCCACAAGTACCGCAAGATGCTTGGCGGCGCGCTTCGCCAGGTTGGCATCGTGGCTGCCGCCGGGCAATACGCAGTGGATAATAACCGGGCACGACTCGTCGACGATCATACGAATGCAGCTGCTCTTGCCGCCGGTCTGGCAGAGGTTCCTGGGGTAACGATCAACAGCCAGGACACGAACATGGTGTTCGCCCAGCTACCAGTCGACGATGACGAGGCGTTCATGCAGACACTTGTCGCGCAGGACATCCGCGTGCGTTCCCATCGAGGGTCAAGCCGCATGGTCACCCATATCGACATTACCCGTCAGGACGTTGACGTAGCCGTAGCCGCCATCGCCCAAGCTCTTTAACCCGGGTCGCAGCAGAGGGGCGAACACTGCTGACCAGTGTCCCTCCTCGACATGCGGCCGTCACGGCAGTTGCACCTGGAGCACGTTCCATGACTCGTCGCTGTTGGTCAGGTCTGCCGTGACATCGAACGCTGCCGCCCGCTGATCGCTCTCCAGATGCGCTCTGGAGAGAGGGGAGTATCCAGGTGCGCTACGCCGAACGGTCGCAACGCATCGACCGCGGCGCTAACAATCACGGCCGCGGCCGGGGTGATGCCGGCTTCGCCGGCGCCCTTCACCCCGAGGGGGTTGCTTGTGGCCAAGTGCTCCTCGACACGGCTGTCGAGGTTCGGTGTCTCTGCCGTGCTGGGAAGCCCGTAGTCGAGAAACGAGCCGGTGAGAAGCTGGCCGGTGTTGGGGTCGTAGATCACTTCCTCAAGTACTGCTTCACCGATGCCCTGCACGGCCCCGCCATGCAGCTGTCCCTCGACGATCATTGGATTGATGGCTCGTCCGACGTCGTCGACGCTGACGTAACGCGTCACCGCCAATGCGCCCGTCTCAGGGTCTATCTCGACCTCACAGGCGGCGACACCATTGGGGTGAGCATGTAGCCGTGTTGAGATTTCAGCTGTTGCGGCCAGGGGCGCCTCGGCTGCCACTTCGAACAGGCTGATCGAACGGGTTGCGGCCGCGAATTGGCCAGCGGCATAGGTGATTGTGGCAGCGTTGTGGCCAAGGCACTCGGCCGCCCGCAGACGGCCTTGTGCGAGAATATCCTCGCACGCTCGTACCAGGATCGTTCCTCCCAAGCGCATCGACCGATCGGCGTGTGAGCCTGAGCCGCCCTCCGCCTGGTCGGAGTCGCCAAACTCGATTGTGATCGCCTCCATCGGCACACTCAAGGTGCCAGCCACCACCTGGGCGAAGCTGGTCTCGTGGCCTTGCCCCGACGCCTGGGTGCCGATGACCACGTGCACGGTTCCATTGGCCCGAACCGTCACATCGGTGCGCTCGTAGGCGGCCGCACCCGGCGACTCGACATAGTTGGCGATGCCGATCCCCGCCAACTTGCCGCGATGTTCCGCATCACTTCGACGCGCCTCGAAGTTATCCCAGTCGATGACCTGGAGCGCCTTCTGGAGGTTGTCGGCAAAGGCACCACTGTCGTAGGTGAGCCCAAGTCTGGTGCGATAGGGCAGTGCGGCCGAACTGATGAGATTACGACGGCGGATCTCGACCCGGTCCAGACCAACGGCCTTGGCCCCGAGGTCCATGAGCCGCTCGACGATGTAGGTGACCTGCGGTCGGCCAGCACCTCGATACACCGATGTCGGCGCCGTGTTGGTAAACGCACCCCGCACCCTCACGTGCATTGCCGGGACGTGGTAGGGCGGGCCCGCCATGCGGAGTAGGTTCGAGAGCACGGCTGACGAAAGCGGATGGGCCCCGATGTTCCCGATGTAGTCGAGTTGTAGGGCCAGAATCCTTCCGTCGTCACCGAGCGCGAGAGCGCCGTCGCAGTAGGTGTCGCGGCCGTGGACGTCGGCCAGGAATCCCTCGCTTCGTGTGCCTTCCCACTTCACTGGTCGTCCGCAACGGCGAGCGGCCCAGAGCAGAAGGGGGTACTCGTTTGAACAAGGAATGCGAAGGCCGAACGCTCCGCCGACGTCGGGGGTGATGACCCGAACGGCTCCGGTTTCCACGCGGAGCGCTTTCGCCAGCGCGTGTTGAAATCGGTGTACGCCCTGGCTCGGGGCATACAGCTCATAGCGCCCGGAGTCAGCGGCGAAGGTAGCCAGTGCGCTGCGTGGTTCGATCGGCGAGCCGTGCACCCGTTGGTTGTGGACCGACAGGCGAACCACCTGCGCCGCCTCCTCGAGCGTGCTCGCTACGAGGGCGTCGTCACCGCGCTCTGCCTCAACACATAGATTGCCGGAGTCCCACACCAGCGGAGCCTCGTCGGCCAGTGCCATCCGGGCATCGCTCACCGATGGGAGCGTCTCGTAGTCGACGACGACCAACTCTGCTGCGTCGACAGCAGCCGCCGCGGTCTCGGCCACCACCAGTGCCACGATCTCACCGACGTGTCGCACCCTGGTAACGACGATTGGCAGCGCTGGCGGTGGCGGAAAAAGTTCGTCGCTGGTGAGGCTCGGCTGGGTTGGCTCGAGATGATCGGGGAGGCTGCCGGGAGTAAGCAGGGTCCTGAGGCCATCGGACTCGTAGTCTTGGCCGGTGAGGACGGCGAGCACGCCGTCGGCCGATGCAGCTTCGGTCACGTCCACCGACGTGACTACGGCATGGGCCTCCTGGGAACGGACGAACGAGACGTACGCCTGATCAGGCATCGCGATGTCGGCGGTGTAGCGTCCGGCTCCGGTCAGAAGCCGTCGATCTTCGATGCGGAGGACTCGTTCACCAATCACGTCGCGCTGCTCATCACCCGGCCGTCGTGCTGCCATCGACAAGCACGAACGCTATTCGGGCTGGGCTGCCCGAGCGGTTACTCCATGCGTGGTTCGTCCCTCGCTGGATCAATATGTCGCCGGCCTGCATCTCGGTTTCACAATCGTCGAGGATGGCGATCATCGATCCATGCAGGACGATGGCATAGTCGACGGTTTCGGTCTTGTGCATGCCGGGATGAGGCTGCTCTCGATCAGAGCCGGTGTGATCGGCGTCTGGGTAGGTGGCCCGAAACGTCTTCTCGAGTTGCTGTCGATGAACTTCGGGATCAGTCGGGTCAGGTGGGAAGTCGATCACCCGTAGAACAGTTCCCCCAGCCGGAGGCAACAGGCCCTGCTGTTCAGCGATGCTGTCAGGCGCGTCGACTGGTGCTGGGGTCTCGTCGGTGCGCCAGAGGTTACGAAGGACAAACCCTGGTCGGGCCGGATTCCGAACCTCGGCTAGAGGGGGACCGTCATTCACAATCGTGGCGTCACCTGCAGGAGTGTGCCCTGTCACGATTCGGCGAACATCAGGAAGTTCGGCGGTCATGCGGTGTTCTCCAGTTCTAAAATGCCGATGAGCTGCGCAATTGCTCGGGTGGCCACAGCTTCGCACGATTGTGTAAATTGTCGGTAATACGCTGGCACGTGGCTGCCATGTTCGGATCAATCGCCGACATCTTCGGTAGCACCGGCTGCCTCGACTGACGTTTCAGGCGCGTGGTCGTGGCCGCCGCAAGATCGCCCGCACGCCTGCTGTTGATACAGAGTTCGCTCATGCTGGGGCCCGTAGCCCTGTTCAGCCGTAGAGAGGAGCAGGTGGTTGGCGAAATGCCGACGAGCCAACACCGACCTACCCACAACCATGTCCGGCGAACGCCGGCCCAAGCGGAGCGGCGAAACGCGCATTTATACCGTGCTGATTGCGTCGAGCACGTTCATGCGTGCGGCACGTCGAGCTGGTAGCACTGCTGCGAACATGCCCAAGACGCCGCCCACGATCGTAAAGAGCCCGGCCCAGCCCCAGGGAATGGAGACCACGCTGATGAAGCTGTCTGGGATAGCCGAGACCGCTGCGTATCCAATGATGATGCCGAGTACCACGCCGAGGAGCGCCCCAAAGACCCCGACGATGATGGCTTCCCATCGCACCATCGAACGAAGCTGACGGCGTGACGTTCCAATCGCTCGTAGCAGTCCTATCTCTCGAGTCCGTTCGAGAATCGATAGGGCCATGGTGTTCACGATGCCGATGAAGGCGACCACAATGCAGAGGCCCAGCAGAGCGAAGACGACGATAAGGAGAGAGTTGATCTGACCTTCCTGCGTCTCCTTGAACTCAGAGTTGTCCTGAACGATGAGCTGGGGAAAGTTCACGACGGCGTCTTCGGCTGCCATCTGCGCCAGTGCAGGTTCGGCGCCCGGTTCGAAGGTTGCACCGACGAACTCGACCGTGTCCAGGTTCGTGTGCTGGCTCGTCGTGGCCCGATCGAAGATCCACGCTGATCCGAACAGGGTGTTGTCGTCGAAGACCCCGACGATTGTGAAATCGTCAGCAAAGTCATCCTCGAATCGAACGTTGATGCTTGCGCCAATGGCCAGGTTTAGTTCGTCGGCCTTGCCGCTGTAGATCAGCACCCCGTTCTCGCCGGTGTCATAGGTGCCACCGATCAACTGTGCGTCCAGAACTTGGTCGGTCGACGCAACGTCGAAACCAGTTGCATTTTCGACTTGACCGTCGATGTCGACTTTAAGTGATGTGATCGCGGCTACCTGATCGATGCCTGGTGCGACGGCGAGTTGAGCGACTGCTGCGCCGTCGAAGGGGAAACCCTGGTTGTCGTCGTAAATGAACAGATCGGCAGCAACCGTTTCGTCGAGGATCTTGTCGAAGCTGGCCCGGAGCGACTGGGTGAGCACCAATACGCCCGTGATGAGCGCAAGACCGATCATAAGCGCCGATGCAGTGGCGGCCGTGCGCTGAGGGTTTCGACTGGCGTTGTCGCGTGCGAGGCGCCCATTCAGCCCGCGAGCCATCTCGACTGGAGCCCCCAAGAACCGAGTCACGGCAGATGCGAACAGGACGCTCAACATTGCAACACCGACGAAGAGGAGTGCTGCGCCGAACCCGAGTAGTGCCAGCCGAGGAGCCGTGCTAAGTGAAGCGAAGAGTCCAAACATGGTCAGCGCAACACCGAGCGTAAACACAATTCCACCGAACAGAACGCGACGGTGGCGCGACCCTTCGGTGGTGGCGGCCGCTCCATCACGAAGTGCAGCAAGAGCAGGGATCCGCTGAGCAACAAATGACGGCAGCAGCGCTGAGCCAACAGTCACGCCGATACCGAGGAGGAAGACAATGATGATTGTCCGGGTCTTAAAGAGCAACGGTCCGTCCGGGAATTCACCGCCACCCTGCGAGAACAAGTATTTGAGCAACGTCGCGATGCCGATGCCGCCGAAGAGCCCGATGATCGATGCGATGATGCCGATGATCAGTGCTTCGATAAGGACCATACGGGTGAGCTGTTGTCCCGTCGCTCCAATGGACCGAAGAAGCCCAAACTGCCGGATGCGCTGACTGATCAGGATCGCAAACGTGTTGTAAATGATGAAGATCGAAACGAACAAGACCACCAAAGCAAACCCAAGTAGCACGTTGCCAAAGATGTCGATGAACTCGTTGAATTCACCGCTCTGCTCATCGATCAAGGTTGTGCCGCTGACAACTTCGAGCGTCGCGTCGTCGCCGAGTGCGGCTTGCACAGCGCGCAGCAGTTCAGCATTGCTGATGTCATTTTGACCATTCACGATGACACCATCGATCTCACCTGGTGATCCCATGAGTGTCTGCATTGTTGAGAGGTCAAAAAGGTTGAAGTAGGCACCGGCAAGAGCGTCGGAGTCGCCGAAGCTCACGATGCCTGACACTTCCATGTCGAGCAGTTCATCGATCCCTGGTCCGGAGACCTGGACCTGATCACCCACGGCGAGACCCTCGGTCTCAGCCTGTGTCGCGTCAATCGCGACCTGATTCCCAGAGGGAGCCTGTCCGTCGCGCAACGCGAACGATGAAGCAACCGAGGGGCCACCCCACGAATTGGCGAACACTGGTGGGCCCTGGGGTCGGTTTACCTCGCCGTCGGCGCCAACGGTATAGACCTGGAAGAACGCAGCCAGACCGGCCTCTGCATATTCGACCTCGGGCAGGGCGGCAACCGTGTCGAAGATGTCCTCAGAGATCCGAATGGCCTCTTCGCCCGTCGAGAGGTCGCCTTCGACACCTCGCACTTGGGCATCTATGCCCGAAAAGGCGGTTGCGGTGATGTCGCTGAAAATGGCGCGCAGGCTGTCGGCGAGCAGAAAGGAACCGCTGACGAACGACACGCCGAGAACGATGGACAGCAGCATAAGGAGCAGCCGTCCTTTGGTAGCCGCAATATTGCGGCGAACGAGTTTGGAGATCATCGTTCGTCCTCAGGCGCCCAGCGAGCGCATGTAATTGTAGATGTCGTCGGCGTTTGGGTCGACCATCTCCGACGTGATCTTGCCGTCTTCCAAGAAGATCGCCCGGTCGGTGTAGCTGGCGCCGAGGGGATCGTGGGTCACCATGACGACGGTCTGGCCAAGCTCGCGTACCGCAGTCCTCAGGAAGGCAAGGATCTCGTGACCGGTCTTGCTGTCCAGGTTGCCGGTCGGTTCGTCGGCGAAGATGATGTCGGGCTGACCAACGAGGGCACGAGCCACGGCAACACGTTGTTGCTGGCCGCCGGACAGTTCGTTGGGCCGGTGATCGAGACGGTCCCCGAGGCCGACCGCGGTGACAACCTGGTTGAACCATTCAGGGTCGGGTTTACGGCCCGCCAACTCGAGAGGAAGCACCATGTTTTCTTCTGCCGAAAGTGTGGGCACCAGGTTGTACGCCTGGAACACGAATCCGATGCGGTCTCGCCGCAGAAGTGTCAGCTTCTTTTCGCTGAGCGTGGATAGATCGACACCACCAACGACCACGTCGCCACTCGTCGCCCGGTCCAGGCCTGCCATGACGTGCATCAGGGTGGATTTCCCTGACCCTGAGGGTCCCATTACTGCGGAGAACTGTCCGCGCCGGAACTCGGCGTTAAGTCCGTCGAGTGCACGGACCTCGGTTTCACCAGATCCGTAGATCTTCATGACATTGGTTGCAGATGCGACGACGGCACCGGTCATGGTGTCTTGGCTCATTATGGTTTCTCTCGCAGGCTTGGTAATCGTGGCGTGCCTATGACGCTAGGCAATGAGATGGCTAGTTGGTAGCCAAATGGGTCACTTCTTGGTTTGCGTCAGTTGGCTGGACGTATCGGACGGGGCCTACCATCGCACGGCCAGCACATCGACGCCATCAGGGATATCCCTGAGTCAGGAACACGACTATGGCCGCTAAACCAGAGCCCCTCGAGGCAGGAGCGAAGGCCCCGGCCTTTTCGGCCACCACGTTCGAAGGTCAGAAGGTCAAGCTCACCGACTACAAGGGCACCAAGGTGGTGCTCTACTTCTACCCGAAGGACGCCACGCCTGGCTGCACTAAACAAGCCTGCAACCTTCGCGACAACATCGATGGCCTGACCACCGCAGGTATCGCGGTCATTGGTGTGTCACCTGACGACAATGCCAGCCATGAGAAGTTCGCCACGAAACACGAACTCCCGTTTCCGCTCATCGCTGACCCTGACCACAAGGTCATCGACAAGTACGGCGTGTGGGGCGAGAAGCAGAACTACGGCAAAACCTACATGGGCCTGCAGCGCACCACATTCTTGATCGACGAAGCTGGCAAGATCCAGCACGTTTTTAAACGACCAAAGACCAACGACCACACCGCCGAAATTCTCTCGAAGTTGTAAGTGAGAAGTTGTCTTCCCCTGAAAAGTTGTCTTCCCCTGGGGACGTAACTTTTCAGTTTTCTAGGTGCAGGACGCGTTCGGCCGTGTCTTCGAGTTCGGCTTTCCAATCGGCGGGTTCTTCGAGCGGCACGATCACAAATTTGGAAGCGCCGACCTCGGTATAGGCCTCAAGCCGTTCCGCGAGGTTCTCACGGGTGGCGATGACGTCGCGAACGTCCCGGTCGGGATTTCGCTTTTTGGCGAATTCGACGAGGCGGTCAGGGATCTCGCCGTTGGTGTAGCCGACGAGCACCCCAAAGTGTTCGGGATCGATTTCGCGGCCCGCATCGGCGGCATGACCGTTGACGACTTCCATACCGTCCTTGACGTCTTCGGGTGTGCTGAAGCTTGGGAGCCAACCGTCGCTGTAGCGGCCAACGCGCCGTAGCTCCAGTGGTGCGGCACCGCCCATCCACACCTCGAGCGGTGCCTGGATGGGTTTGGGATTCACGCTCGCGTTGTCCAAATGGAAACGTTCACCATGATGCGTAACGGAATCTTCGCTCCAGAGCCGGCGAAGCAACGGCATAGCTTCGTTGAACCATGCGGCGCGTTCTTTGCGCTCGACACCGAACGCCTGGTGCTCGGCACCGTTTGCAATACCCAGCCCGAAAGCGGGGAGTAGACGACCGTTGGAAAGCCGATCCAAGCTGGCCATGGACTTGGCCAACAACACTGGGTTTCGACCAGGCAGCACCATCACGCTGGCTCCCACCTTGAGCCGATCGGTGCGAGCGATCGCGAACGTCATGCCGACCACAGGGTCCAGGGCTGGTCCGTTCACCCGCTCGGAAAGCCACAACGAGTCGAAGCGCAGCCGTTCCAGATTGTCGACCAACTCGCCGAAGCGCACAGGGTCGGTCGTCGTGCTTCCAGTTCCTAGGCCGTAGCCGATTCGAATCTTCATTACCCTCGACGCTAGTTCTTCTGACCACACGCATTCCAAGCTTGGGTCCCGCAGTATGACTTACGTATGCCAGTACTCGCGCTTGCGCCCTTGCGCTCAAACGTTTCAACCGCTCCTTCAGCTAAGTCACGAACGCAGGATCCTCGATAGGCGGCGGAAAGACAGTGACCGACAGGGGGTGTGCCTACTTCATGGGCCCGCTCGCCCGGGGCCTAACCGAAGGTTGCAACCAAACTCGCCCGTGGGCACGCGCCGATACAGTTTCGCCATGACTACCCACGTCTTGGCACTGCGATGTGCCGACGCTCCCGGCATCGTTGCAAACGTGTCTACTGGCCTGCACGAGCTCGGCGCAAACATCGTTGAGAATGCGCAATTCACCGATGTGGCAACCGGCACGTTTTGTATGCGTACCGTGTTCGACATCGAGATTGCATGCGCCGACGAGGTACGCGACGCGTTGGTAGTACACATCGAGCATCTTGACGCGTCGTTGTGGCTTCGACGGCTCGACGACGCTCCAAACGTGCTGATTATGGTGTCGAAGTACGACCATTGCTTGCTCGACCTTTTGTACCGCCATCATTCGGGCGAGCTGCGGGCCAACATCGTGGGCATTGTTTCCAATCATCCCGATCTCGCTCCCATCGCCGAACGATCGGGAATTCCCTATCACCACATTCCGGTCACGGCGGCTAGCAAGCCTCAGGCTGAAGCCGAACTGCTCCAACTGGTCGATGCGCACGATGTGGAACTGGTGGTACTTGCCCGGTACATGCAGATCCTAGAGGATGAGTTTTGCCAACGGTTGAGCGGCCGGATCATCAACATTCACCATTCATTTTTGCCGGGCTTCAAGGGCGCCAAGCCGTATCACCAGGCGTGGGCCCGAGGCGTGAAATTGATTGGGGCCACCGCGCACTACGTGACGGCTGATCTTGACGAGGGACCCATCATCACCCAAGACGTGCGGCCCGTGAGCCACCTCGACGCTCCCGAGGACATGGTCATTGTTGGCCGCGATATCGAACGCGACGTGTTGTCGGCTGCGGTCAAGGCTCACGTCGACGAGAAAGTCTTCTTGGTCACCGACCGCACCGTGGTCTTCGCCTAAACCTTTCGCCCGGCGGTGGGTGTCGTGGGAATCGTTGCTTGCGTGGTTGACTGGGGCCATGACAGGAATCGAATTCGGCGCCGACGAAATCCGCACCATCTTGCATCTACTTGGTGTGACCGTGTGGCTTGGCGGCCAGATCGTCATGCTCGGCCTTCTGCCAGCACTTCGGAAGCTTGGCGGCGATGCACCTAAACAGGTCGCTGCTGCCTTCGGACGAGTCTCGTGGCCCGCATTTGCGCTCACGGTCGTTACCGGCATCTGGAACATCATGGCCGTAGATCTATCCGACGTGACCACTGGCTATAACGCCGCCTTTGGCATCAAGATGTTGCTCGTCGTCACAACCGGCCTGGCCGCAGCCATGCACCAGAGCACAGACAAACCATCGGTCCGAGGGATCACCGGAGGCATCGGCTTCATCGCTGCGGTGCTGGCCTTCGCCGTCGGCATCATGATGGCGCACTAACCGCGCATGCACACAGGACGCAACGACGCCGAACTCCGGGCACGCACACGTATTCCCGTGCGCGTCGCTTCTGACGCCAGCGACGGCAGTGCTGGGTTCGATGTACGGCCAGAGTTCGAACGTTTTAGCCAGGCCGACGATGTCTTCAGTCGGTCACGAACCGACAGCGAACTCCGCGACGAAAGGGCTGACCGGTTCTACAGCACGTACCGGCGACCGCTAGCCAACTGGCGAGCAGGTAAAGGTTTCCGACAACTCGACTATGCGTTCCGCAACGCCACCTGGCATGTAGCCGACGTGTTCGCCGAGATGTACGAGGCCGACGACCGCCGCGATGGGTTCCTCGACCCGTTGTCGATGCTTCGCGATGGTTCCGAGGAGCGCCTGGATCTCGGTACCCCGCACGATGCTTCGAAGTTGCTGAAGCATGCAGCCAAGACGTCGGGTGCTGACCTTGTTGGGATCACCGACTACGACGCACGTTGGACGTACACCGAGCGATTCTCCGCTGCAACCGGTCAGGCGAAACCCAATCCGCTTCCGCCTGAAGTCGATACGGTCATCGTTATCGGCCAGGCCATGGATGAACGACTCATCGACACCGCCCCGTCCGCGCTTAGTGGTGCTGCCACCGGTATGGGGTACTCGCAGGACGCGGTGGTGCTGCTAACCATTGCCCAATTCATCCGCAACCTTGGCTACAGGGCCATCGCTTCGATGAACGACACCACGCTCGCCATTCCCTATGCCATCAAGGCTGGCCTGGGCGAATACGGCAAACACGGCTTGGTGATCACGCCCGAGTTCGGCACCAGTGTGCGATTCGGCAAGATCTTCACCGACATGCCGTTGGCCAAGGACGCTCCGATTACGTTCGGCGTGGCCAAGATGTGTGCCATCTGCAATGCCTGCTCCAAGGCATGTCCAAGTCGCGCCATCCCCGATGCCAAACCTTCAACGGACCGTCATAACAAATCGAACATCAAGGGCATCCGCAAATGGAGCATCGATGGCGAGAAGTGCTTTTCGTACTGGTCCAAGATCAACAGCGACTGTTCTGTCTGCGTCCGCGTCTGTCCGTACACCCGTGACTACACGCAGCGCCGCAATCGCGCCTGGCTTCGGCTCGCTGATTCGCCCCTGAGGAAGCTGGCATTGCGTCTGCATCACAAGTTTGGTGGCGGCAAAAGAGTCTTGGCTGATGACTGGTGGCCGGTGTGAGCATCGATGCCTCCACCGGTGGAGCGGTGCACGCGATCTACGTCTCACCTGCTCGCAAGATCCCGATGAGGTCTGTTCCGTCGGTGGAAGCCGTTGAAGGTAAAGGACTGGTCGGCGACCGTTACCACGGCACCAAGCATCGCCATGTCAGTGTGCAATCATCGGAGGATCTTGCCGAGGCTCAAGCGGTGTTCGACGCCCCGATCGCCCATGACCTCACCCGCCGCAACATCACCGTGTCCGGGTTTGTAATCCCCACAAAACCGGGTGAGCGCATCTTCATCAACGGCGTGCTGCTCGAAGTCGTGCGAATTGCTGCACCGTGCAAATTGCTTGATGACGACATCGGCGCCGGTGCCAAGACAGCTCTGCGGCGTCGTGCCGGGACCATTTTCCGACTGCTCGGATCAGGAACCATTACCGTTGGCGATCAGATCACCTACGCAGCGCCCGAACTGGAACCAGCATGAACCCCATCATTGGTGTCGACGACATCGTTGCCAGCCTTGCGGTGACCCTCGACGGCTACATCGCCCGGGAGAACGGTGATGTGGACTATCTCGAAAAATACCCAATCGCCGAGTTCGACTTCGATGCGTTCCTCGAGGGTATCGGCGCTGTCATCATGGGTCGGGCCTCGTATGTGCAGGCGGTTGAATGGGGTTGGCAGTGGGGTGCCTTTCCGACGATGGTGTTGACTAGCCGCATCGACCTCGAGGTTCCCGACGGTGCAGACGTGCGTTTCAGTTCTGCTCCGACCGGGCAGGCAATTACCGCGTTCGCGGCCGAGACGCCTAAGCGGCTGTGGGTGTTCGGCGGCGGTCGAGTAATTACCGACGGACTGCTGGCCAATGCGATCGACACGCTCGACGTAACCGTCATGCCCGAGGCCATCGGATCCGGCATTCCGTTGTACGCCGATGGTTACGCCGCTCCCATGCGAGTCGGCGATACCACCGCCTACGGCAATGGCGCACTCCGTATCGTCTACGACCTTCGCCCCTGATCACTCCCCGAAAGCCGATCGACTCTGAGCAAGCAGCGTTGCGTCACTACGCTGCGGGTATGACCGACACGGCCGAGACCGAGACGCCTTTCCACCTGCGGGGTAATTACGCGCCGGTGATGGAAGAAGTGACGGCGTTTGACCTGGCTGTCACCGGATCCATTCCCGCTGGGCTCTCCGGCCGGTACCTGCGCAACGGCGCCAACCCAAAAAGCGGTTGGTCGCCACATTGGTTCGCTGGCGACGGCATGATCCATGGCGTTGAGCTTCGCGACGGCGCAGCGCAGTGGTACCGCAATCGATGGGTGCAGACCCGGTCGCTCAACGAACCCAAGGCCAGAATGATCGGCGACGACGGCAGCGTCGATCGCACGATTGGTGTGAATAACACCCATATCATTGGCCATGCTGGCAAGATCCTGGCACTGGTCGAATCGAGCTTCCCGTGTGAGCTCTCGCCAGAGCTCGACACGGTCGGTGTCTATGACTACGACGGCGAGCTCGACAACGCAATGACTGCGCACCCCAAGTTGTGTCCGGTCACTGGTGAATTGCACTTCTTTGGTTACGGTTTCTTCGAGCCGTACCTGACATATAACCGAGTTTCGGCACAGGGTGAACTTATTCAGTCGGAGCCCATTGATGTCAATGGTCCGACCATGATCCATGACTTCTCGATCACCGAGAACCATGTGATCTTTATGGACCTGCCGGTTGTCTTCGACTTCGACAAAGCATTGACTGGCGGTATGCCATACCGGTGGGATGACGATTA